>Ga0209420_1001166_pt1 | contig 12643 bp, 11 predicted proteins | sample BlaSpr_A8_OM1_O1_FD_187972 | JGI IMG/M metagenome (GOLD analysis project Ga0209420, IMG submission 187972) | Forest soil microbial communities from Thunder Bay, Ontario, Canada - Black Spruce, Ontario site 2_A8_OM1_O1 (SPAdes) (version 2) | ecosystem: Environmental > Terrestrial > Soil > Boreal... | reverse complement strand
GAGGGACCTTCGCTGGTCGCGACCATCATGACCGCGATCGTCGGAACGCTGGTGATGGGCCTGTACGCCAATCGTCCGTTCGCGATCGCGCCGTACATGGGCGAGAACGCGTTCGTCGCATTCACGGTGGTGAAGGTGCTAGGCTACAGTTGGCAAACCGCGATGGCCGCCGTCTTCCTCGCGGGCGTGATGTTCACACTGTTGACCGTCGGGCGCGTGCGCGCATGGATGGTCGAAGCGCTGCCGCCCGGGCTCAGCTACAGCTTTGGCGTGGGCATCGGACTGTTCCTGACGTTCATCGGGCTCAACGAATCGGGAATCGTGGCGATTGGAGTGCCTGGCGCACCGGTGAGGCTGGGCGATTTCGCCGCGCCGTCGGTCGAGATCGCGATTCTCAGTTTCGTGCTGATCGCAATCCTGATGGTGCGTCGTGTGCCCGGTGCAATCCTGATCGGGATCCTTGCCTCAGCCGCGATTGCGTTTGTCACCGGCGTCGCTAAGCCGCCGGCGCGATGGGTCAGCATGCCGCCGAATCCCGCTCCGATCATGCTGCAACTCAATCTGCGCGGCGCGTTGAGCGTCGGATTTTTCGGAGTGCTGTTAACGATCTTCGTGATGGCGTTGATCGATACGATGGGGTCGCTGATCGGAGTTTCCGCGCGCGCTGGATTTCTCGACGCCGACGGCAGCTTGCCGCAGATTGAACGCCCGATGTTGGCCGACGCGATCGCGACGATGTTCGCGGGACTCGCAGGCACCACAACCGCCGGCGCGTACATCGAGTCCGCCGCGGGCGTCCACGTCGGTGGACGCACGGGACTGACCGCCGTAGTGGTAGCCGCGCTGTTCGCGATGTCGTTGTTCTTCGCGCCGCTGGTCGTCGCGCTCCCCGCCGCCGCCTACGCGCCAGCGTTGATCGTGGTCGGCGCGATGATGGTCGCGCCGGTGGTCAAAATCGACTTCGACGACTACACCGAACTGATTCCCGCCTTCACCGTGATTGCCCTGATGAGCTTCACCTACAACATCGGCGTCGGAATCACGGCAGGTCTGGTTCTTTATCCGCTCTTCAAGGTCGCGGCCGGCCGCTACCGTGAAGTTCGCGCAGGATTGTGGATTTTATGCGTCCTGTCGATTCTATTTTACGTCTTCTATCCATACCGATAGGCGAGTTGGAAGTGACAGGTCACAGGATTGATTTAGAGTGCTGGCTTGCCTATTTTTAATCTTGACCGAAGGCGTTATCAGGGGGCCAGAATGGCTATTTTCACAAGGCGGTTCGCGAACGCCGATGAGTACGAAGAATTCCTGGCGAACGCCAGCGGACGCGTCAACGTTCTGAAGATTGTCAAACAACCTACCGTCTATGGTTCGACCTCGCTCGCGCCAGCCGGCCCGGTCACTCTGAAGTACCAGACCCATGACAAGTCGCTCGCTCCGCCCAGGAGCACGAGCGGAAGGGTGGTCGAGTACGCGGTCATAGGGGCGGCGTTCTTCGCGCTGTTCGCCTACGTGATTGGCGAACTCTAACAGTCCCTGCCGAACCGCGATTCAGGCCCTTTCTAGTCAGTACGATCTTCCACAACCGGCGCCGGACTTAACGAGCCCGGAGCGCGCGTGATGTGATCCGGCGTCAGCCGCAGCTTGCGAGTCTGCTCGTTGAAGAGTTGCGAATAGACGCCCGCGCGCTTGACCAGCTCCGCATGCGCGCCAACCTCGACTATTTTCCCGCGATCGAGCACCACGATCACGTCGGCGTCGACGGCGCTCGCGAGGCGATGCGCGATCAGAAACGACGTCCGGCCTTTCATCAGGCGGCGCACCGCGTCGTGAATCAGGTTCTCCACTTCCGAATCGAGACCCGAGGTCGCTTCGTCGAGAATCAAAATCGGCGGATCCTTCAAGAACACGCGCGCGAGCGCCAGGCGCTGCCGTTGGCCGGTCGACGGCCGCACGCCGCCCTCGCCTATCAGCGTGTCGAGCTTGTCGGGCAACGACTCGACGAAGTCGCGGATGTTAGCCTGCTCGAGCGCGCGCCAGACATTGGCGTCGGGCGCGCCCGGCCGGCCGTATTGTACGTTCTCGCGGATCGAAGCGCTGAACAGGATCGCGTCCTGCGGAACGATCCCGATCGAATCGCGCAGTGACTTCAGCGTCACGCTCGAGACATCGGTGCCGTCGATCAAAATCCGGCCGCCCGCCAGCTCGTAGAACCGCGGAATCAGACCGGCGAGCGTGGTCTTGCCGGCGCCCGATCTGCCCACGAGTGCAACCGTCGTCCCGGCCGGCACGCTCAGGTTCACGTCGTCGAGTGTGATCCGGATGGGGCCGCCGTCGAGCGGCTTGTAGCCGAAGCGCAGATGCTCGATCTCGACCAGGCCGCTCTTCACTTTCAGCGCAGGGGCGCCGGGGCGGTCGTACACTTCGGGTGTCTCGTCGAAGAAGGCGAAGATGCGCTCGATGGCGGCCAGCGCGGTCGCCACGATAACCGACAACTCCGAGAAGCGCTGCAGCGGCAGGTAGAGCGCGGGCAGGAGGCCGAAGAACGCGACCACCGTTCCGATGGTCATTTTGCCGCGCATGATCATGAGCGCGCCCGCCCAGATTACGATCAACGGTGCGCCGCGCGAGATGAACTCGGTGAACATCTGATGGGTCGACGAAAGCTTCACGCTCTCGATCGTCAGGTCGTACATTTCGGTGGTGCGCTGATGAAACCGGCGCGCCTCGTCGGCCTCGCGCGCAAAGGATTTCACGGTCGAGACACCGGCGACGCGCTCCTGCAGCTCGCCGGAGAATTCCTCGACCACTTCCTGCAGATCGTGACTGGTCTCCTTGATTCGCGGCGACAGAATCCTGATCACCGCGACGTAAAACGGAATGATGATGAGCGAGATCCAGGCCAGCCGCACGTTCAGAGAGAACAGCAGCCAGATCACGAAGCCGAGCGACACACCGTCCATCCAGATGTTGATCATCGCGGAGCCGACGAAGTTTTGCGCCATCGAGATGTCGGAAATGAAGCGCGAAACCACCGCACCCGACGTCGTGCGATCGAAGAACGAATGGGACAGGCGCTGCATGTGCTTGTACAGCGCGTAGCGCAAATCGAAGATCAGCCGATGTCCGGCCATGCTCGCCCAGTAATTGCGGTAGTAGGTCGCGATCGCCTGCACCACGAACAGCGCGAACATCGCAGCAGTCAAAGCCTCGAGCTTGGCGGCGGAACCCGCGCCGAGATGAAGCATCGCGGCGATTGCGATGCACCAGTGGTCAATCATCGAGTTCCAATGCTCGAGATGCGGCTGCGGGACCAGCAGAACGTCGAACACGTATTTGAAGGCGAGCGGGAACGCGAGCGGCAGCGTGAACTTGAGGATACCCATGACGGAGCCGCCCGCCACCAGCCCCAAATGCGGCCGCACATAACCGAGAAAGCGCACGAGGGCGGTGCGCGGAACGAGGCGGTCGAAAATGCGCTCGAAGAAGCCGCGGCGTTGTTGGTCGGGTTCGTCGGAAGAGCCAGTCGGCTCCCCGGGGGAACAATCCACCGTCTCCGGCGCACCGGCGATTACAGCAGAACTACGATTTGGCATGCGCCGTAGTTTAGCAGTCGCGGAAGAGCCAGAAAATACTTGGGCAGCTCTTTAGATTTGTAGGTAATTCCTACAATCTGACTCCCCTTCTCGCTCGGGAAGGGATTAGGGGCTACGCCGCGGCTGAGATGCGATCGATCATCGCGGGGATCTTGCTGCGATTGGCGTGGCCGGCGAGGCCGGCGGCGGCGATTCGCTCCATGTATTCGCGCACTGCCAGCCGGATAAACTTCGCGGTCGCGATGCGGCCCTTGTCCACTTGCGCTTTTTCGAGGCCGCCGCCGCAGATGATGATCATCGGCTCCAGCAACTCGGGGCTTCCGATCAATCCGAGCAGCGCGTGCTCAGTGTGCTCGAGGTAGCCCTCGATTGCGTTCGCTTCGAGCGGGCGATGCTTGAGATGGTAGCGCAGTTGTCCGAGTCCGTACGCGGTCTGGCGCGCGCCGTCCTGCATCGCGTAGCGCATGATCTTGCGATCGACGTTGGTCGGCGCGAAGGCGCCCACCTGGCGATATAGCGTGAGCAGGAATCCGGCGAGCGTGAGGTTTATCGATACCGAGCCCTGCGGGAACTGATCCGCCCACAGCCATTCCTTGAGTCCCTGCTCAGCCGTTGCGCTGGCGCGGCCGAGGCCCGCGCCGCCGAACAGCGCGCGCTTGCGGAACACCTCGAACAGGCGCGACGCGTCGAGCATCTGCGCGCACATCCAGCTTTTCAGCTCAAGGAAGTCCTGGTTGATCAGCGCCACCCACTTCGACGGAAAATCCATCGACACGATCTGGCATTCCTGCAGAAAGGTGTAGAGCTGCGCGCACGCCATTTCGAGATCGTGCGGGAGCGGCTTGGTATGAAGCTCGGTCCACGGGATGTCGGTTGCCGGGACCCATCTCCGCGCCTTCACCTCTTCGTAAAGTTCCGCGACGTTGTCCGACCACACGTCGGACTTGCGATTGACGACGTAGCCCATGTCGGGCAGCTTGCCGACCTTCTCACTCCCGCGCGACACCATCGACTGACTCGTCCGCACGTCTTCGGGAATGTCGGTGTAGCCGTAGGTGCCAACATTGAGGTCCTGGTAGGTAAGGCCACGCTTGGGGTCCGACGGGCGACCCGCTATGCGCTCAGTCTTAGCCTCGTACCAGTGCAGGCCTAAGTGTCCCTCCATCACCTTCTGGGCGGCTTGGAGAACCGTTTCATCAACCGTGTAGTCCTTGTCAGCGTAAAATGCCACTTAGTACTGCCTCGTTAGAACCGATCACCTAACCCTTAGTTAAAAGACCTAGTTCAGTTTGATGCCCGCGGCTTCGGCGGCGGCGCGGCCCATCTCATACATCATGAAGAGCTTTGAGCGGTCGCGACGCTCCGGCATCCCACACTTATCCAGGCGCTCGAAATGCTCCTGCATCTGCTTGAGATTGAACTGGGTGGTGATCTTGATGCCCTGATCGATATTTTCTTTCTTGAGGCCGCCGCCGGCCAGGATGATAAATGCCTCGGTCAACTCTGTTGCGGCCGCGCCGGCGAACGAGATGTTCTCGGCTTCGTCCAGATGTGCATGCAGCACTTCGCGCTTCTCGGGAAAATGCTCGAGCACGTATTTGAAATGCTGCATGCCGTAGCCGACGTGCCGCGCTTCATCCTGCATCACGAGCCGGAAAATCTTCTTGTCGACGTCAGTGGGTGACAGGTACTCGCTGAAGCGGAACAGCGTCAGCACGTTGCCCTCCGCGACCAGGTGCAGCGCGACCGACATTTCGCTGAACGAATCGGCGTCGCGCAGATGCTTCAGCGCCATCTCGTTGATCGGGCTCGCCTGCATCAGCCCCCAGCCGGTCGTCAGCGCGCGCTTGCGGAAAACTTCGGCGTGACGCGCCTCGTCCATCGCCTGCGCCGCGATAAACGCGCGCACTTCGATAAAGTCCGGGTTGAGCCGCGGCAGCCACATCGCAGGCGTGTCGGTCGCGATCATTTCCACTTCGGTAAGGAAGGTCATCAACTGCGACAGCGCCTTGCCGGTAACTTCAGGCAGCTCGACGCCGTCGAGGCGATCCCATGGAATGTCGGTGGTAGCATTCCACTGGCGCGATACCGCCTCTTCGTAATAGCTCTCGGTGTTGAAGGCCCATAGCTCGCTCTTGCGCGAGACCCATGGCTGCGCGTCGGGCACGCCGTCGGGAATCTCTGCGCCGCGCGGCGCATAGGAGCGATTGTTGCGAACCTTCTCAGGTATGTCGGTGTAGCCATAGGTGCCGACGTTGAGATCGCGATAGGTTAGTCCACGGCGCGGGTTGGCTTCCGCAGGACTGATTTTCTCGGTCGCCGACTTCATCCACGACAGGTCCATCTCGCCGGTCCTTATCGTGTATAGCCACTTGTCGATAAAGTCCTTGTCCTGAGTAAAGTCTGTGGTCGATAGGTATGCCATCGTCGCCGCGCCTCCGCGCCTGCTTAGTTGAAACTCACTTCGAGCTTGCTCGAAAGGTCGAAAAATTCCTGGATCGATTCCATGAAGCGGTAGAGTTTGTCGTGACCATCGGGATCGTCGTAGACAATCTTCAGGCGCTCGCCGAAATGCGCGAGCGTGTTGATATCGTGCGATGAATCAGCCTCGCCGTTGCGGCGGATGTTCTCGATCATCTCGCGCCACACGCGCGAGTCGCCCTCGATTTGAAAATCGACTTTTTTCAGATCGATGGCCGGCACTTCGCTGACGTTCTTGAGATCGAACACTTCGAACTCGAGGACGAAGTTGCGCGCCTTGCCGTTGACGCCGACGCTGACGCCGAAGGTCGTGTCGATAAAGCCGAGGCGCCTGAATTTTTCCTCGTTGGCGGCCATTTGCGCCTTGAGCGCCTCAAAATACTCGGTCGAAGGAAAGCTAATCGCCATAAAATCGATGTACCCGGCGGTCTCCCAATAATTTGATCAATGGTGAATGAATTTAAGGTTAAACGACCAAAGAAGGCAAGCGAACGGTGGTTGCGGTGGCGGTTCTCATACCTGCGGTTGTGGTTTCGGACGACACCACCACCAAGGGTAGTTTCGTTCCGTCAGAAAATGTTTTTACCTGCAGCAGGGCCTCGCGCGATTTCGGGCGAGGCTGGCGAATTCGCGGCATCCTGTCTGTGCAGCACAGAAAATCCGGCAGCGTCAGGCTGAATAGTTCACCCTCAAACCCGACCAACAAAAATGAGTGATTGTCAATGAAAAATCCGGCGCCGGTTTTTGACCGGCGCCGGACTCAAGCTCTGAGATTAGAAAGAAGACCCTACTTTGCCGAGGCCTGCTTGTTGTTGCCGCCGGTCGCAAGCTCGTCGTCGATCAGTTCTTCGAACTTCGGCGGCGGCTGCGCGCCCGTCAGTGGGCGACCGTCGATAAAAAATGCCGGGGTTCCGTCGACACCGAGTTTCTCGCCGGCGGCCTGGTCGGCCTTGATCTGGCTGTCATACTTCGCCTTGTCGAGGCAGGCGTCGAACTCGGCCGAATTCATGCCGAGGCTCTTTGCTGTAGCCTTCAGATCGGCAGGCGCCAGCTTGCTTTGATTGGCGAACAGTGCGTCATGAAACTCCCAGAATTTGCCCTGGTCGTTGGCGCATCGCGCGGCGTTGGCGGCGTCCATCGCGTGCGAATGGAACGGCAGCGGGAAATCCATGTGCACGAGGCGAATCTTGTCGCCATACTTGTCGCGCAGGTCCTTCAGAGTGGCCTGCGTGGCCTTGCAGTACGGGCACTGAAAGTCGGTGAACTCGACGATCGTGACGGGCGCGTCCTTGGCACCGAGCGTCGGATGCCCGCCGCTGTCCACCACCACGCGCTTGGGCTCGAGCATAATCTTTACCGGCTCTGTTTTGCGCAGTCGTTCGAGCAGCGCCTGGCGGTTCATCATCGCCATCAGCTGCGGCTTGATCTTGTCGTAAGGCGCAGTCCCCGCCGACTTATTCTTGTCGTAGAAGGCTTTCGCCTCGGCGTCGGTCACCCCGGATTTTCCGGAGTACTCTTTCTTGAGGTAATCGTCGACGCTCAGCTTATCGTGCTGGGCGGCCTGCTGAATCAGGTAGTCGTCGGTCATCGATTCGAGCGTCTGGCGCTTGAGATCGAAAGTTTTGTCCGCGATCAGTTGATCGACACGCTTCTCGAGCATCGCATGCATCTGCGCGATCTGCGGCTTGACCTTCGCATCGAGATCTTTCTCGCTGATCTTGTGATCGCCGACCGTGGCAACGACGGCGTTGGGATCGTCGGCCCACGCGCGCGGCCCGGCGAGCACCGCACAGACAACTACGGCGGCGACAATGGCGAGCAATCTGCGCCGTGTGGATTCAAGGCGATTGCGCCCTGGCTGGTTCGTGTTCAGTAGCATCGTGATAATGTTGAACTCCCTCGTCGAATATAACCGCCACAGTGTATCATGCGACGAGGGCGATGTCGCGATGCCAAAAACGGGGGTTTGCCCGAGCCGCCACGACTCCGCTACCCTGCGATTTACTTTGAAAACCAATCTTGCATCCTCAATCGGAATGCTCGCCCTGATGCTCCTGATCCCCCCCGCACCGGCGCGAGCGGCAGGCAACGACACCAAGCTCAGCGTCTTTGTGGATTGTCATTGTTCCGACCCGGTCGGCAACGACTTCTGCTCGGACCTGAAAGACAAGGTTGGCGATTCGGACGGGTATCGGCTGGTCGATCACCTCGACGCTTACGGCATCGGCGTGCATCTTTGGTGCGTGGACTTGTTCACGGGATTGCCGGGCGTCAGCAGCAAGCTCACGGGCACGATGTCCGCGGTGTCGGTCGCGTTCACAATTTACGCCGACGGGCTGCCGGGCGAAGTGTACGAAGATTCGTCGGTGTTTCGAGTCGGCAAGAGCGCCGCCGACGAGATGTCGCAAAGAATCCTGTCGGCCGTTGGTCAGTTGGCGACCGCCAACAAAACGGTATTCGAGCATATCCGCACAGCTCCGAAGCCGTCACCGGTACCGACGATGCATCCAGTCCAGTAACGCTCGACGCACAGCTGCTCCTTGTTCCCCATGGTCGCCGTGATCCACAATGGCGGCGAATCGTGAAATTCATCTGGCTCATTTCGAGAAGCCTGCGGCGCAATCGCCGCCGCAATATCCTTACCGCTATCTCGATCGCCATCTCGATCTTCATGTTCTGCGGCCTCGCGAGCATCGCGGAGATTCCCGCGATGTTGATGCGCGGCAATGCGGGATCGCGCCGGCTGGTGTGCAGCAATGCTGCCGGGATGACGTACTCGCTGCCTGAGTCCTACACGCGCAAGATTTCGGTACTGCCACACGTCAAGATCGTCCAGGCGTGGGAATTTCTGCCGTCACAGTTCACCGGCGCCTCGGATCAGTTTCTCAGCTATGCCGTCGATCCGGTCGACATGCACGAATTGTGGCCGGAATGGGGCGTCTCAACCTCCGCTGCGACGGCATTCGAACATCAAAGGACCGCCGCGCTGATCGGCCCCGAGCTGATGCGTCGCCACCGATGGCAGGTCGGCCAGCAGATAATCGTGCACGGTACGCTCCCGACGCTCGACGTTCCGATGCAGATTGTGGGCGAGTTGAATCCGGGGCCCTCGTCGAGCGGCCCGCTGAACATGCTCGTGTTCCGTCGCGACTACTTTGAAGCCCTGAATGGCACTCCGGGGTTGGTGACGCTCATCTGGGCCGAGGCAGATAGTCTCTCTTCAATCGATCCTGTGATCGCTTCGATCGATGAGACGTTCTCGAACTCCGAGCATCAGACAAAGACCGACGCAGAAGGGCAATTCACGCGCAACGTTTTCAGCAGCCTCGCGTCGATCTTCACGCTGGCAGCGGTCCTCGGCGTGATAGTCGTAGGCGTGGTTACGCTGGTGGCGGCCAACGCGGCCGCGATGTCGATTAGAGAACGCAGTCGCGAACTTGCGGTGATGAGGGCGATCGGATTTCGCGCGAGCAGCGTGCTGATCTATCTGGTATCGGAAGCCTCGATAATCGCGATCACCGGTGGGATGCTCGGCGGGTTGATTACATGGCTGGTGCTGGGACAGTTCGCGCCTTCGCTCCCGGGGGTGAATATTCCGCTGCCAATGAGCAAGGCGATCATTCCGCTGGGAGTCGGTCTGGCGTGGCTGGTGGGAGTCGTGAGCGCGCTGGTACCAGCGTGGTTCGCGGTCCGCAAGACGATAGTCGCGGGCCTGCACCTGGTGGCGTAGATTAAGGAGCTAATTTTTCTCTCGCGCGAGAGTGGCGGAATGGCAGACGCGCTGGACTTAGGATCCAGTGCCGCAAGGCGTGGGGGTTCAAGTCCCCCCTCTCGCATCGCCCGGGCATTGCCTAAGCGTGCCCCGTGTCCGACGATTCCTCACTGCCGATCGCTGCAAGGTCCGGCCAAAGCTGATTCAGCGCAACATCGAGTGGATGCGCCTTCAAATCGGTGAGTCCTTTATCGGTGCTGAGGGTCTTGGCGAGCGCCAGAAGTCGCGGATGTTGGCTTTCGTACTTCTCTACGACGCTTCCGCTCGGCTTGTGCTCCAGAAACCAAAGCAGGGGAAGCAATTCACAGAACACGGAAACAGGACCGCCGAGTGGTCCACGCCGAATGGGCCAGCGGCTGGCGATGAATTCGTCGAGTTCCGTGAGCCTGGATATTCCGTCCCAGAGCCGATCTCTTGCCGCAAAGGTGACAGTTCCGACGTTGCTCATTACAATGGCCATCGAACAGAGCGGACAGGATTCGAGCGTGGTCCAGAGCGTATGATGCCGATAGTCGCCCGACATCAATTGTCCCAAAACGTCGAGCTCGGCGTGGGCGATGGGTGTCGATCGAAGCCTTCCTGGCGGGGCTTCCTGGTCCGACACACGATTTCGTCCGACGGCAACGACACGCCTGCGAGGATCCGTCAGGACCGCGCCGACGCCGACGTTGCCCCCGATATGCGCCTCCCAAGCCTGAGTCAGCGCTATCTGCCACGGATCTTCCAACGCCGACCAGTGACTATCTTTTGTCACGACAGACAATCCTTCCGTCACCTTAGCGGGTAGCCCCACGGGACGGTAGCAGATCCTCTATGCGGGGGTTCAAGTCCCTCTCTCGCATCCTTACCAATCGTTGCACCGGCTAACGAGAGAGTACTGATTGTTTGGTTAGTCTACTCAGGGTATAGTCCTTAATACCAATCGTAGGAGAACCACGATGCGAGTACCGCTCAGATTGGCCGCGTTGGCGGCGGCTTGTTTGCTCACCAGTTGTGCGACGGCATATCAGCCTGACGGCGTCGCGGGGGGATACTTCGATCGGCGGCTTGACAGCAACACCGAGCGGGTTTCTTTCCGCGGCAATCGGTTCAGTTCGCCGGAGACGCTTCAGTCTTACCTTCTAAGAAGGTGCGCGGACGTTACGCTGGAGGATGGGTACGATTACTTTGTGGTAGCGCCGAATGTGGGAAACACCAATGCTGACGGCGCGAAAGCAGACGAATTTCTCGTCACCGCGACGATCCAGATGTACAAAGGCATCAAACCTGCGTCTGATGCCCATGCGTACGACGCAGCGGCGGTAGTCAGAAGCACTCCAGTCGATGAAGGTGAGAATGCCGAGGCGACGCCTCCTCCCGTTTCGATAGCGAATGCGACCACGGCGTCCGGCGCACGAATTCCGGCCGTGAATCCCAACGCCCTGACCAACGAACCCCCACCGTTCGAGAAGTTCTAGGGCGAAGGCGCCGATCGCACTTTCGGCTCGTCGCACCCTGACGGCGCTTTCAAATGCGGGGGCGCTCGCGGAATTGCGAGCGCCCCCTTTTACGTATGCGTCTCTATTGTTCGGGCACCAATTCGACGCGACGATTCTGCGCGCGTCCTTCGGCAGTATCGTTGGTCGCCACGAAACCGCTCTTGCCGTAGCCGTGGGAATGCAGCCGGACCTCGCTGATGCCATCCTTGACCAGGTAATCGACGACCGCATCCGCGCGCCGGTCGGACAGCCCCAGGTTGTAATCGACGCTGCCGATCGCGTCGCAGTATCCGTTCACGTCGATATCGACATCGGGATTGGCCTTGAGCGTAGAGGCGGCCTCGTCCAGCACGGCCGCATCGCCTGGCCGGATGTTCGATTTGTTGAAATCAAAATGCACACCCCGAAGCACCAGCTTCTCCTTCACCGGCGGCGGGGGTGGCGGGGGCGGTGGCGGAGGAGGCGGCGGCGGCGGGGGCGGCGGCTGAACGATCGGATCGCAATAGTAATGACCGGCGATGCCGCCAACTACCGCGCCGATTCCCGCACCGCCAACTGCACCGGCGATAATTCTGGATTGCGAGCCGTCCTTGCCTTCGCTCGCGTCGCCGATGCCATAGCCGGCGCCAGTGCCAATCAACGCGCCGGCGGCGGCGCCGTAAACGGTGCACCAACCCAACTCGCGTTGCTGCGCACATCCGCTGGCGAACAGCGCGATTGCGGCCACGGCCGGCAACAGAAACGACGAAATACCCGATCGAATTTTCATGTCCCCTCCCACCAAGTCGATCTGTGGCGTCGTTGAGCACATCCGCGCGAACGGACGCCTCCGCTCAACGAACGGCGCCACCCTAATTGAGGGACATGTCGAAATAATTAGTCGCGGATTAATAGAATGTGACGTGAACAGAGGGCAGAAACGAGTTGTAAACAGGCAGCCGCGCGCGACTAGATGGTCAGGCTCTGCGCTTCCCACAGTGCGCGAAAGCGGCCGTCGCGCACCGCGCTCAGCGACGACCAATCGCCTGACTCGACCACCTTGCCGCCTTCGATGACGTAAATCAGATCGGCCCATCGGATGGTCGACAGGCGATGCGCGATCAGCACGACGGTGAGTTCACCGCGGCGGCTTTCGATCGCGTCGAGCACGCGTCCTTCGTTTTCGGAATCGAGGCTGTTGGTCGCCTCGTCGAGGATCAGCAGCGACGGCCGGCGCAGGAATGCGCGCGCGAGTGCGAGGCGTTGGCGCTCGCCCTGCGACACCATCATGCCGCGGTCGCCGACGATAGTATCGAGTCCGTCTTTCAGTCCCGTGA
>Ga0209420_1001165_pt1 | contig 12649 bp, 10 predicted proteins | sample BlaSpr_A8_OM1_O1_FD_187972 | JGI IMG/M metagenome (GOLD analysis project Ga0209420, IMG submission 187972) | Forest soil microbial communities from Thunder Bay, Ontario, Canada - Black Spruce, Ontario site 2_A8_OM1_O1 (SPAdes) (version 2) | ecosystem: Environmental > Terrestrial > Soil > Boreal... | reverse complement strand
CCGGAGTGCAGACGTCGCGCCCCGATCCGCTCGTCCACCAGCGCTATTCACACCATGGCCACGCTCCCCTCCTCGATGTCGGCGCGGGCGATCGCTTCAGCGTCGCGTTCGTTCGTCATCCGCTGGACTGGTGGCGCTCATATTGGGCTTACCGCATGCGCGTCGGCTGGGACGTCGAGAACGAGCTGGACCGCGCCGCGGCCAGCGATGACTTCAACGAGTTCGTGACGCGAGTCGTCGATCGTTGCCCGGGCCATCTCGACGGCTTGGTGAAGCAGTTCGTCGGGTCGCCCGCGCCCAAAGTCGACTTCGTCGGACGCTTTGAGTATCTGGTGGATGACGCCTGCACGGCGCTGCGCCTTGGCGGTGAACCCTTCTATGAAGAGGCCGTCCGCGCCCACCCCAACGTGAACGTCAGCGACTACGACAGCTTTCATGCCCGCTATCGGCCCGATGTCGCTGCGCGGCTTGCCGACGCCGAGGGCCACACGATCGAGCGGTTCTATCCGGAAGATCCCATTCCAGCGGCCTTCATTGCCGGCGGCTCACCCGAAGTCCCGACACCAGGCGCCCGAGCACGGCCGTCGGCGACGTACGGCGGGCGCCAGCGCCTGGCGGATCGGGTCGTGGCGCTAGAGCGAGCGCTCGACCGCTCGCATCGTGCCGAACAGGAGCTGGGACTGGCACTGTCGCAGACGCGCTACGAACTGGACCGGACAGAGCGCGCGCTGGACTCGCTGCGAGCAAGCAACGTCGTGCGTTTTACCCGTCCGCTGCGAATCGCCTATTACCGCACCCGCCCCCACCTGATCGCGGCCCGTCAGGCGCCGCCAGTGCCGGGCCCACGCCCGGGCAGCATATGCAACAGCTCAGGCGGAAAGACCCGCAGCGCCAGCAGCGCCACCACGAAGATCAGCGAGCCGATCGCCCACAGGACAACGCTCGGAAGCGACAGCGCCAGCACGCTCACACCCGCCGCGCTGGCCAGCGCCACGCGCGCGAACGACCTGGCGCCAGGACGCAGATGGCGATGGCCGCGGACGAGCGCCAGCAGGTAGCCACCGGCAACCACAAACTCACAGGCCACGGCCGCGATCGACGCGCCTTCCGCGCCCAGGCTCGGCACCAGCGCGACCGACAGCGCGACCGACATCACCAGGCCCGTCAGCGTCACGCGCAGGAGGGCACCGTGCATTTTCAAAGACAGCAGCGTGTAGCTGTAAGTCGTGCCGAGGAATCCTCCGAGCAGCGCGAGCGCCTGTAGGCGCAGCACCGGCACCGCGGGGGCGAAGTGACTGCCGCCGATCACTTCGATCACGAACGGCGCCGCCACGACCAGGCTGAGGGTGATGTAGGCGCCGGCGATCATCACCGTGTCGCCCACCTTGGCGACGGCGTAGCGCAGGCGCTCGTGGTCGTCGCGCCCGGCGCGGGCGAAGATGGGAAAGGCCGAGCTGGCGATCAGCCCGGACACCCCGCCGATCACCTCGACGATCTTGAAAGCCGTCGAGTAGTAGCCGGTCTGATGCGCGTTGGAGATCGCCGACACCGCGATCAGGCCCACGCGCGGATACAGGATCCCGACCATCACCGCAGCCGAGTAGGGCAGCGTGTCGCGCACCAGCCGCCGCCACAGGGAGGCGTCGAAGCGCGGCAGCATCGAGACGCACCCGCGCAGGTAGATCACCGAGGCCAGCAGGGCGGCCGCCGAGGAGACGACGCTGACGAAGAAGAACGCGAACAGGCGGGCGCTGAGCAGCACGAGTGCCACCGTTGCGGCGGCCACGACGACCGTGTTGATCAGTTCGAACACCGACGAGATCCCCCAGCTCAACTGCGCGGTCAAGGAGATCGAGTACGTCTGCTGCACGTTGAGCAGGATCAGCCCGAAACCGGATACGAGCATGCCCGCGACCACCACGCGCGGGTAGTCGGCCAGGATCATCAGCGGGGTCGCCACCGCCAGCCCGACCAGCGTCAGCACGGTTCTCAGCCCGAGCAGGTTGGCGAGCAGGCCGCGACGCTCCGACGGTGCCGCCAGCGCGTATTCGCGGGTGCCGATACCGCTGAGCCCGAGCTCTGTCACGCCCGCCACGATCGTCACGATCGACGAGGCCGTCACGAAGCGCCCGAAGTCCGCGACGCCCAGGTGCCGCGTCATCAGCGGCACGGTCGCGCCGGTGAGCACGATCGTCGCCACATAGGCCATACCCCTGATCGCGCCTCCGCGAATCACCTTGGCGCCCGCCTCGGGACGGTCGAGGATGTCCTCGGCGCTCACAGCAGCTGCGCCAGCTCGCGGCCATCGGGCGCCTGCAGCGAAAGCGCGCGCAGAAGGCGCTCTGCCACCTTGGGCCACGTGTACAGACGAGCCCGCTGCCGGGCCGCCTGCCCCATGCGCCGGGCGGTCTGCGGATCGCACAGCAGGCGCATCGCCTCGAGCAGCGCCCGCTCGTCGCCGGGGTCGACCACGACGCCTCCGTCAGGGCCGATCACGTCGCGGGGGCCACCCACGGTCGTGCCGATGCTGGGAATGCCCGCGGCCGCCGCCTCGATGTGGACGATGCCGAATGGCTCGACCTGCGAGGGCATCGCAAAGCAGGTCGCGCGTGCGAACAGCCCGGCCATCGATTCGCGGTCGCCGGGTCGCTCGCTCGACAGCAGGCCATGGCCGTTCACGCCGGGCTCGTGCAAAGGCGGATGGCCGCCGACCACGTCGAGCGTAGCGTCTGGGCGCTCCTCGCGCAGACGTGAGAAGGCCTGCAGCAGCTGCGGCCCTCCCTTGCGCTGCCAGTCGATGCCCACGAACAAAAAGCGCGGCGTCTGCCAGTCGCGTTCGCCCGGCTGCGCCTCGATCCGGTGGTTGGGGCCGAGACCCACGATCGCGACGCGCTCGCGCGCGACGCCGTAGTCGGCGATCAGCGAGTCGCCAGCCCAATGGCTGGCCGCCGTGCACGCCCGCGCACGACTGTAGACGCCGCTGCGGTGGCGCTCCCAGCTCGCGATGGCCGCGGCCGACATGCGGTTGAACACTGGATGGACCGACATCGCCTGGCGCACAGTCATGTCCTCGAGCGTCACAAACGGCACGCCCGCGGGAAGCGAGAAGTTGCTGCCAACCTGGATCGCGCCGTGCAGGCCGAGCCCCCGCGTTCGCAGCCGGGCCAGAGCGCTGCGCACGCGCATCGTCAGCGGCGCGCTGTGCGCGTCAAAGCGGTTGCGCGTCCTCGCGGCGGCGGCGGCCAGCAGCGTCTGCTCGATCGCGGGGGGCAGGGTGAGATCGACCGCGTGGGCGTCGATGCCCAGCTCGTGCAGCCCGGCCAGGATGCCGACCGTCGTCCCCGACCAGGTCTGTGGCGAGGCGGGATCGCCGATCGCGACCACCGCCACCTGCGGGGCGCCGTCCATCGCTCAGGCGTCGTCGGGCAGGCCCAGATACAGGTATTTGGCCACATAGAGCTGCTGCATCGACGCGTACAGTGCGGCGTTCAGCGCCATCGACAGGTTGCGCCGGAGGCTGAGCTCGTCGCGATGGCGATACAGGTCCAAGACGAAGATCGCCGGCGCGTACAGCACGAACAGCAGCGGCGACAGCCGGTTGAGCAGGCGTCGGCGCGGCGGCCACTGGGTCGGGCCCTGCCAGTTGAAGGTAGGGAACTCGCCGTAGTCGGACAGGTACTCGCGCGCGCTCACGCGCGCCCACGCCCGCCACTTCGTGAACGTCGTGCGCAGCGTCCAGTTGTTGTACTCGGGGCGGTGCTCGAGGTGATGGTCGACGTCTACCACCGGCTCGTCCACATGGATCGTCAGGTGCAGGTTGCCCACCGCGTGCAGGGCGCTGCGACGGTACAGCTGCAGCTTGCGCCAGCTCTTGTCCGGGCTCGACACGTAGCGGCGCCCGTCCCAGAACGGCCACAGCAGCCGGTAGCCGTTGACGTCGGGGTCGCTGACCAGCTCGTGCAGGTGCTCGCGCAGACCCTCGGACAGGAACTCGTCGGCGTCCACACCGAGGATCCACTCGTAGCGAGCCTGGGAGAAGGCGAACACCTTCGAAGCATCCGCATGACCTCGATAGGGCTCGACGAAGATGCGACAGCCGTACTGCTCGGCGATCTGGAGCGTGCGATCGGCGCACTCGCCGTCGTGCACGAACACGATCTCGTCGACCAGGTCGGCGAAGCTCGCCAGGCAGCGGGCGATCAAGCGCTCCTCGTTGCGCGCGACCACGCACGCGGAGATCATCGGACGCGTCTGCGCAGCCGTGGCTTGCGGCGCCGGCGCGACGGCGGGATCGGAGATGCTCACGTGGGCCTCACATTAGTCAAAGCTCGCGCGAGGGCGACTCGGCGCCGTCGGCGCCAGCAGGCCGAGGCGGCTCGCGCGCGGCGCGCTCGCCGTCGCGCGCGCCCAGGTACAGATAGCGGGCGACGTAGAACTGGACCATGGCCGCGTAGATTGCCTGCCCCAAGGACATTTTCACGTTCTCCCGCCAGCCGTAAACGCTGCGCTCGCGAGCGAGGTTGACCACGAACACCGCCGGCGCGTAGGGAAGGAAGAGCAGCGGCGACAGCCGGTTGAGGACTCGCCGGCGCCTGGGCCACTGCACCGGACCGTCCCAGTTGAAGCGAGGTATGTCGGCATACGCCATCAAGAACTCGCGCGCGTTGATGCGCGCCCAGCGGCGCCACTTGGTCAACACGGTCGCCAGCGCGAGGTTGTTGTAGCGCGGACGGTGTTCCAGTTGCAGCTCGATCCTGCGGACCGGCGGATCGACCCGCTCGACGCCGTGGATCATGCCGAGCAGGTGCACCTTGCAGCGGCGAAACAGCGCGAGCTTGTAGGGGCCGTTCTCGGTGATGTAGCGCTGGCCGTCCCACATCCGCCACAACAGCGCATAGCCGTTGACGCGCTCGTCGCCGACCAGCTCGCGCAGCCGGGCTCGCAGCGGCTCGCTCAGATACTCGTCGGCGTCGATCGACAGGATCCACTCTCCCCGCGCCTGCTCGTAGGCGAACACGGTCGACGCCTCCGCGTGGCCGACCAGCTCCCGCACGTAGATGCGACACCGATGGCGCTCGGCGATCTCGAGCGTGCGGTCCTCGCACTCGCCGTCGTGCACCAGCACCACCTCGTCGACCACACCGTCGAGGCTGGCCAGGCAGCGCTCGACGACAGCCTCCTCGTTGCGCAGGACCAGGCATGCCGAGATCGAGCCGGGTCGTGCCGCCTCGAGGTGGGGCGATGGCGCGATCGTGGCGTCGGGCGATGCCATAGCGGCCAGAGTAGGAGGTTGGGCCGACTGCCGCTTGCGATCATGCAGCGATGTCCGCCGACTCCCGCGGCGCCGTCGACCTGGTCGTCAACGTCTTCGAGCGCACCTACCGGCGTGCCCTGGAGCCGGGGGCGATCGCGGCGATCGCGCAGGCCAACCGGTTCGCGTTCGCCCGCCGCACCGTCCTGGTCAACAACGTCGACGACCGCGCCGACGCACAGGCCCGCGCGCAGGCGCTGCTCGCGGACGGCGAGATCGACGAGCTTCACTTCATCGCCGATCGCCTCGACGGCGCCCTGCGCGCCGTCGACCTGCGTCGTGGCGAGCTGGAGCCGCTGCTGCACTACAGCGACGGGCCGCTCGTCGCGGTGACCCTGCCGGGCAGCCCGTGGCTGCTGTACTGGGACCCCGAGGCGCGGCTGGCAGAGCCCGTCGACTGGGTCACCCCCGCGCTGGAGCTGATCGGCGACGACGCGCGCGTGATCGTCGCCAACCCCAGCTGGGAAGCCGCCGACGCCGCCGGCAGGCGAGCGGGCGTCGAACACGAGGCGAGCGAGACGCGCGGGGGGTTCGCCCTCGGCGAGGGCTTCAGCGACCAGGTCTTCCTGGCCTCGCGCGCGGCGCTCGCCGCGCCGATCTACAGCCAGCGCTGCATCGTGCGGCTGTCCTATCCAGGCGCCCACAAGGCGCACGTGTTCGAGGCGCGCCTGGCGGCGCACATGCGCCACCACGGACGCCTGCGCGCGACCTCGCTGACGGCGACCTACGAGACCGACGCGCCCAGCGGCCGCTCCTCCTATCCGCCCAAGGGCATGCTCGAGGCGGTTCGCTACGCGCGCAACGCACTGGCGCTGCGCGCCCTGTCCGCCTCTCCATGGCGGCCGCGCTGCCTGCGCCGCTCCTGGGTTTGAGCGTCCGTCGAGGTAGATCTGCGGGCACGCCGGGGCCGTCGCGGGCATGATGCGCCCGTGAGCCACAAGCCGCGCGTGAGCGTGATCATGGCCGTGTACAACGAGGAGCCGTTCCTGGCCGAGGCGGTGCAGAGCGTGCTCGCCCAGAGCTTCCAGGACTTCGAGATCGTCATCTCCGACGACGGCTCCACGGACGCCACGCTCACGATCGCCGACTCGCTGGCTGCGCACGACCCCGAGCGCATCCGCGTGATCAGCGCCGAGCGAAACCAGGGCAAGCCGTTCGCGCTCAATCGCGCGCTGGCGATCCGCCGCGGCGAGCTGATCGCATGGCTGGACGGCGACGACGTGATGCTGCCCGACAAGCTCGGGCGCCAGGTCGCGGTGCTCGACGCCAACCCGACGGCTGCCGGCTGCACCCACGACGCCGAGATGTTCGACTCAGACAGCGGGCGCTCGCTGGGGCGCTTCTCGGCAGACGCCAACGGCCGCCCGCTGCGCAGCGGCGGGATCGGGCTGTGGTTCGACCCCACCTACCGGATGCTCCCGTCCGCCACCATGATCCGCGCGGGGTTGTGCCCGCCGGGGGGATTCGACGAGCGCCTCACCTTCACCAACGACTGGCTGTTCGACATCGAGGTCTTTCGCCATGGCCCCTGCGCGGCGATCGACGAGCCGCTCGTGCGCTACCGCCGACACGGCGACAACTTCACCACGCGGGCGCAGCAGTCCGGCGTGTCCTTCGAGGAGGGTCTGATGACGATGGCGATCGTGACCGCGCGCTATCCCGAGCTGCAGGGACGTGCGCGCACCATGTCCACGGCGATCGTCCTCGGCCAGGCGCGGCAACGGGCCGCCCGCCGGGAGTGGGGTGCTGCGGCCCGATACGGGTTTACCGCCTGCCGGGCTGGTGGGGTCGACGGCCTGCTGGGCGTGGCGCTCGCGATGGCGCGGTCGCACTGGCGACGCGATTGAATCTCTACCTGGGCCCGAGTCGTCCGCCGCGCGCGTCGTCAAAACCGCAGCGGACCGCATGCAGGGCCGCGCGGCGATCGGCGCGGGTGAGCGCGTGCGCGACGAACGTGCTCACGATCACGACCCTTCGCAGCGCGGTGGCCCAGCGCCCGAGCGGCCGGCGGCGCTCGAGCACGGTCACGGTGTTGCGCACGCCGTAGTAGAGCGTGTGCGTCGATGCCGCCTCGCCACCCGTCGAGGCAGACACGCGATGCCAGGCGCGGGCGCCCGGCGCGAAGACCACCTCCAGGCCGGCTTGGCGCACACGCAGCGCCCAGTCGACGTCCTCGACGTAGGCGAACAGGTCCTCGTCGAGCAAGCCGACCGCGTCGATCGCCTCGCGCGAGATGGCCATCAATGCCCCTACCGCGCGCCCGGTCTGGGTAACGCTCCGGTAGCGGGGACCGTCCGCGCGCCCGTAGCCTCGCGGGCGCCCCGAGTAGCCGAGCAGCTCGCTCACGCGCTGCCCGGCGAACCAGATCGTGTGCGGGCGATCGGCGAAGTAGACCTTGCCGGCGAGAATGCCCGCACGGGGTCGCTCGCGCGCAGCTGCGAGGAACCCCTCGATCACGTCGGGGGCGACCGTCGCGTCGTTGTTGACGAGCATCACCCACCTAGCGCCGCGCTGCAGGGAGTGGCGGATCCCGAGGTTGTTGGCGCCCGAGTAGCCGAGGTTCTCGCTTGCCTCGATCAGGGTGACGCTCGGGAAGCGCTCGCGCACGGCCTGCTGGGACCCGTCATTGGAGCCGTTGTCCACGCATACGATCTCCAGGTCGGCGCGGTCGACGGCGAGCAGCGACTGCAGGCAGCGCAGGGTGTCCTCGCGCCCGTTCCAGCTGAGCACGACGGCGAACCACGTCGCAGCTTGCGGGTAGTCTGCGTCGCCGGCCATGCGCTGACACGCTATACATGCGCGTCTGTTCGGATCGTTCCTCAGCGCGTGGGTCCTGTTCCCGTTGGTGCTGCTGGTGGCGAGCCTCGGGTGCGGCCTGCTCGTACGGCGGGCGTCCGCTGGCGAGCCGTCGGCGCTGCTCGTCGTCCCCGTGGGGTTTGCCCTCGTGGTGGTCATCTGTGCGTTTACGACCTCGTATGGCTGGTTGACGCCTGCTGGCGTGCCGATCATCGTCGTGGCGACCGTCGCGGGCCTTGGGCTGGAGATGCGAGCGCACGGCCTGCCCGCTCCGCGCCTGCGCTTCGGCAGCTGGGTATGGCCGACGCTGGCCGGGCTGGCCGGGTTTGCCGTCGTCGGTGGGCCGGTCTTCCTCACCGGCGCGGTCGGCTGGACCGGCTATACGCGGATCGTCGACATCGCATTCCAGATGGATCTCGCCCAGCACCTGGCAGAAGCCGGGCGGGTGATACCGCCCAACCAGGCCTCGTCCTTCAACATCGTGGCAGCCAAGCTGCTGGGCATTGGCTACCCGGGCGGCTCGCAAGCGACGCTCGGCGTGATGGCCAAGCTGACCCGCACGAACGTCGCCTGGTGCTACCAGGCATTCCTCGCGTTCACCGCTGCGATGGGCGCGATCGCGATCTTCTCGGTGCTCGGCCGCGTCACGCGCAACGGCGCGATGCGATTCCTCGGCGCCGCGGTCGCGATCCAGCCCAACATCCTCTACGGGTACGCGCTGGAGGCCGGCATCAAGGAGCTGACGACGACCTCGCTGCTGCTGGTGGTCGTGGCGGTGCTCACCAACGGCCTGCCCGGCTCGGGCCGGCGCCAGGGCGTGATCCCGCTGGCAGTCGCCGCGTCCGGCGCGTTCGCCGCCTTCAGCCTGGGCATCGCCCCGTGGCTGGGGGTGCTGCTCGCGGGAGCGTTCCTGGTTTCGCTGGTCAAAGGGCCGCGCCGCATGCATGTGCTCGAGAGCTGGGCGGTGTTCGCGGCGGTGGCCATCGTGATGTCGATCCCGGAAGTGGTCAACGCGCGCAAACTGTTCAACGTCGCCAAAACGGCGGTGGGCGGCGTGGTGGAACTGGGCCTGGGCAACCTCGCCGCGCCAGTTTCGCGGTGGGCGAGCGCCGGCGTGTACCTGACAGGCGACTACCGCTACCCGCTCGTCCACGTGACCGCCAGCCACGCCTTTGACGTCCTCGTCATAGCGCTCGCCGTGCTCGGCGTGCTCGCCGCCGCCGCGCGCCGGCGCTGGGGCATCGTGCTGATCGGCGCAGCCGCCCCGATCGCCCTGTACTACTTCGTGCAGCACAGCAGTGCGTGGATCGAGCTCAAGGCCTTCACGGTCACCGCCGCATTTGCGCTGATGCTGGCGTTCGCCGGCGCCGCCACGCTGCAGGCGAGCGGGCGCCGGTTGCTGGGCCTCCTGGGCTGGCTTGCGGCAGCGGCGGTGGCAGCCGGCGTGCTGTATGGCAACGCACTGATCTACCACGACACGCCGCTGGCTCCCGCAGCGCGCTACCACGATCTCGCGGCGATCGCCGCCCGCTACGCGGGCAAGGGTCCCGCGCTCGACCCCACCTTCGACGAGTACGCCGAGTACTTCCTGCGCAGCGAGATGGGCTCGACGCTCGTCAACCCGGCCAACCTCAGGCTGGAAGTGCGCCCGGAAGTGCCCGCCCCGCCGGGCGGGCAAAGCTTCGACTGGGATCTGAACCAGCTCAAGCTGGGCTACGTGCAGAGCTTCCCGCTGATCATCCAACCGCGCAACCCCACGGCGTCACGCGCCCCGAGCAACTACGACCTGCTCGAGCAGACGACCTACTACGACGTGTGGCGCCGCGACCGCCCGTCGAGCACCGTTATCGCGCACTTTCCCCTCTCCAGCGGGCCGCACGAACGCACACCTGCGCTGTGTCGCGTGGTGAGCGCACAGGCGCGGGCCGCCGGCCCGGACGCGCAGGTGGCCTACGCGCAGACCTCGACGGTGGCTGTCGTAAACCCGGTCGAAGGGATCCACCCGGACTACTGGAAACCGCTCGGCCCATCCACGCTCGCCGCCTACGGCGCCGGCAGCGACCAGATGCAGGTCAGACTTCCGGCTCCCGGCCGCTACAGCATCTGGCTGCAGGGATCCGTGGGCCGGCCGCTGGCCGTCTACCTCGACGGCAGACGGCTGACCAGCATCGGCTATGAAGAGCGCTACCCAGACCAATTCCTGCTGATGACCACTCAGACGCTGCGGGCCGGCAGGCACACGCTGCGACTGGTGCGCGCAGGAGGCAGCCTGCACCCGGGCAGTGGTGACCCCGCGACCGAAACGGTCGCGCGCACGATCGGCGCGATCGTTTTCAACCGCGAAACCTCAGACACCAACCGGGTTTGGGTGGCTCCGGCCGCCAGGATGGCGCAGCTGTGCGCCGCCCCCGTCGGCTATCAGTGGCTGGAGCTGCTCAGGCCGGGGGGCGCGCCGACCGACGCGCTCTTGGCACCCTGAGCTCCGCCTAGATGTCTGGCTATCAAGACAAATGTAGGGTATTCAATACATATGCGTGGTAAGATGAACATCAGTGAACGTGTCCCGTGCCTACAGCGCCGTAGCTCCAACTGTGGAGGGAGACGTCCTGGTCGTGCTTGCCGGCACGACGCAACCGCTCACGGGGCGCCGGGTCGCTCGGCTCGCTCGGCGCGGTTCGGTAGCCGCTGTCGCCAACGCGCTCGACCGCCTGGTCCGCCAGGGGCTCGTCCTGCGCCAGGAGGCGCCGCCTGCGTCGCTGTACACGCTCAACAGGCGGCATGTCGCCGCCTCAACCGTCGAAACCTTGGCGCTGATCCGCACCCAGCTTTTCGATCGCCTGCGCCAGGCCTTCTCGTCTTGGAGCATTCCCCCTGTGCACGCATCTGTGTTCGGGTCGGCAGCACGGGGGGACGGCGGCCTCGACAGCGACATCGACATATTCATCGTTCGGCCCGCTGGCGTGGACGCCGAGGACACGACGTGGACTCAGCAGTTGACGCACCTCGGCGAGGCCGTCCCGGCATGGACCGGGAATCGCGCCGGCATCATCGAATTCGCCGAGCCGGACATCGGACGTATGGTCGACACGGATCCGCCGGTACTGCAGGGACTTCGAGAAGATGCCGTGGACCTCGCCGGGACACCGCTGACCCAGCTGCTCGGAAGAATACGATGAGCAGGTTGACCACGAAGAACCGTCGTTCGCGCTCGTGCGATGCAGCCGACGCCCGCAAGCGACTGGCAGACGCAGAGAAGTACTTGGAGGTTGCAGAGCTCGTCGCGACCGAAGACGCGCTGGAGTCCCACAACGTCGCGGTCGGGCTCGCGGTACTCGCCGGCATCGCGGCCGCGGACGCCGCCTGCTGCAAGGCGCTGGGCGAGAGCTCTCGTGGACCAGACCATCGAGATGCGGCCACGTTCGTACGGCGAATCACACCCGGCGGCGAGACAGCGGCGAGCAACTTCGAGCGGCTCGTGGGCCTCAAGGACAAGGCTCACTACAGCTTCCTGAACGTCTCAGGCCAAGATCGAGCAAGCGCGATCCGTCGCGCAAGCCAGCTGGTCGACTTCGCTCGGGGCGTCGTGCAACGCTAGCCCTCCACCTCAAGCCGGCGCTCGAGCCCTCTCAGCCTCCGGCTCGCGACTGCGCCCGCCGATCCCGCCCGCCAGTTCCTGCAACCGCCGGCGCATCGCCGCCCCGGTTCGACCCGCAGCCGTCGATAGATTGTTCGGCCGCGCGATTTGCCTATCCAGATACTTTGTTAGCGTGCGTCTCTGCGGAGCCGATTGAGCGCCGCGCGGCACGATTTTTGATTGTCACGCGTTGCGGCTAAGATTTGAGTGAGCAGAGGGGTCTCGCGATGGACGAGGTGGCTGGTACCGCCGGCAAGCCGCTGGACGCGTATCCGAAAGGCAGGTCCCGCGAGGCTGCGACTGAGCCTCGCGGCGGAGGTAAGTCGCACGTTCAATCGTTCCTCGCGCTCACAGCGCTCGGCGTCGTGTTCGGCGACATCGGCACAAGTCCGCTCTACACGTTTTCGACGGCCTTAAACGCCACCGGCCACCCGCCGACTGAGACCGAAGTGCTGGGGATTGTGTCGCTCACTTTTTGGGCGCTGATGATCCTCATTACCGTGAAGTACGTGACGTTTGTGCTACGCGCCGACAATGACGGCGAGGGCGGCATCTTGGCGCTCCTCTCGCTGGTCGAGCGGGACGAGGGCGGGACGCAACGGGTGAAGCTTCCCTTAGTCGTTCTGCTCGGCGTTATTGGCGCGGCTCTGCTTTACGGCGACGGCGTCATTACGCCGGCGATCTCCGTTCTTTCGGCGATCGAAGGATTGAAATTCAGCCCTAGCGCCGCAAATTTTGTCGTTCCTGCGACGCTCGTCATTTTGGTCGGGCTTTTCGCCATTCAACATCGCGGCACCGGGAGCGTTGGGCGGCTGTTCGGTCCCGTTATGGTCGTTTGGTTTCTTGCGATCGGGATCCTCGGTCTCCTCAACATTGTCCAAGCGCCCGAAATTCTTTGGGCACTCAAT
>Ga0209420_1001164_pt1 | contig 12650 bp, 8 predicted proteins | sample BlaSpr_A8_OM1_O1_FD_187972 | JGI IMG/M metagenome (GOLD analysis project Ga0209420, IMG submission 187972) | Forest soil microbial communities from Thunder Bay, Ontario, Canada - Black Spruce, Ontario site 2_A8_OM1_O1 (SPAdes) (version 2) | ecosystem: Environmental > Terrestrial > Soil > Boreal... | reverse complement strand
TCGGCTTGTCCGTTTCGCCATGGGGGACTGGAGGCGCCTCTACCTCGGCCGTCGGTTGGACAGCCATTGGCTGGCTTGTCTTGATGCAATTGATCGCTTCGTCCCTGGGAGGCTATCTGGCAGGACGGTTGCGTACAAAGTGGGTGCGTGTACACTCGCATGAGGTTTATTTCCGGGATACGGCGCATGGTTTTCTGGTCTGGGCGGTTGGACTAGTTATCACGGCCGCGTTTCTGACGTCGGCTGCTACATCCTTGGTCGGCGGAGTCGCGCGAACAAGTGGGGCGGATGCGTCCGGCGCGGTCCAGTCTCGAGGAGAGGTGGGACCAAATGAGTACTTCGTAGACAGTCTGCTGCGAGCGAGCACACCGAATCCGAATCCCGAGGCAGCTTCAACCCGCAGCGAGATTGGCCTGATTCTTGCAAATGCCATCCGGCATGGTGGTCTGCCGCAGGGTGACAAGGCATACCTTGCCCAAGTGGTGTCGGCGAGAACTGGATTGAGTGAAAGCGATGCGGAAAAACGCGTGGACGAAGTGTACGCCGAAACCCAGCAAGCTGCCGACACCGCTCGCAAGGCCATAGCCCATTCTATGTACTGGACGTTTCTTGCTCTGTTGGTCGGAGCTTTCTGCGCGAGCTTGGCCGCCACGCTTGGTGGCAAGGAGCGCGATCACGTAGTGGTGGTTTGAAATTGCGCACGAATTGAGGAGATAAACTCATGCGTTCCATTTTGCTTTTGGTTCTGGGCGTTCCGATCCCCATCATTATCTTGATTGGCCTGCTCAGCCACTTCTAGAGCTGCGTGGCCACCCCTGGAAGAAACGCGGCGCTCCGATAGCGCGCGCGGGCCTCGACGAGTAAGAGATTCAGACGATTTATGCTCCGCGCATGGCTGCGGGCGATGGCCCCGCCCCGCCGGGTCCGATGCGCAGGGGAATTGTTTCACCATATTTAATTTAACAAGGATACGTGAATCATGACGCCTAAAAGGCCGCTGAAGTCCAAAGTAGCTCGCAATCAGATCAATCAACTGAAGGTCAAAGGGGGCGAGACGCACCAGCAAGCTAGTCCAGATCAAACGCCTCTGACCACCAACCAAGGTTTGCCAGTATCCGACAATCAAAATTCTCTTCGCGGCGGCCCACGCGGTCCTGCTCTACTGGAAGATTTCATCCTGCGCGAGAAGATTACCCATTTCGATCACGAACGAACGCCCGAAAGGATCGTGCATGCACGCGGTGCGGGAGCCCATGGCTACTTCCAGCCTTACCGATCGATGAAAAATGTGACCAAAGCCGCGTTTCTTTCCGATCCTAAGATCAAAACGCCGGTGTTTGTCCGATTTTCCACGGTCGCCGGGGAGCGCGGGTCAAGTGATCTAGCGAGAGATGTGCGCGGGTTCGCGGTCAAATTCTATACGTCCGAAGGCAATTTCGATCTAGTCGGTAACAACATTCCAGTTTTCTTTATTCAGGATGCCATGAAATTTCCGGATCTGATCCATTCCGTCAAGATCGAGCCAGATCGTGGATTTCCTCAGGCGGCCTCGGCGCACGACACGTTTTGGGACTTCATATCGCTGATGCCGGAATCCATGCACATGATCATGTGGGTGATGTCAGACCGAGCCATACCTCGGTCCTTTCGGATGATGGAAGGGTTTGGGATTCATACGTTTCGACTTGTAAATGCGGAAGGTAAAGCTCACTTCGTCAAGTTTCATTGGCGGCCGAAACTAGGGAACAGCTCTGTACTATGGGATGAAGCTGTAAAGATCAGCGGCGCCGATGCGGATTTCCACCGCCGAGACTTGTGGAATGCGATCGCTGGAGGCGATTTTCCGGAGTTTGAGCTGGGTCTGCAGATCTTCGACGAACGTACCGCGAATCGTTTTGAATTCGATATTCTCGATGCCACAAAGGTCATCCCCGAGGAGTTTGTGCCAGTCCAAATGGTCGGCAAAATGGTGTTGGATCGCAACCCGGACAATTTCTTCGCCGAGACGGAGCAAGTCGCGTTTTGTCCTAGTCATATCGTTCCGGGAATTGATTTTTCGGAAGATCCGTTGCTGCAAGGCAGGTTGTTTTCCTACCTCGACACGCAACTAAGCCGCCTCGGTGGGCCGAACTTTCACCAGCTGCCAATTAATGCCCCCAAGTGTCCTTTTCACAATCTCCAACGAGACGGGATTCACCAGATGACGGTTCCGACCGGCCGGGTGAGTTATGAACCGAACTCTCTTGATCCGAATGCGCCTCGGGAATCCATGGAGCAAGGATTCCGTACCTCGCCTAGACCGATGGACGGAAGTCCGGTTCGCGCGCGCTCAGCGTCTTTTGCGGACCATTACTCCCAAGCGCGGCTCTTCTATCGGTCTATTACCCCGCCCGAGCAACGACATTTGGCGAATGCTTTAACCTTCGAATTGTCCAAGGTCGAAACCGAGTCGGTCCGGCTGAGAATGCTGGGACATCTTTTGCTTATTGATAAGACTTTGGCGGACACAGTCATCGGCGCGCTTGGAGCCGAGGGACGAGCGGAGAAGATTACGCCAGCAAAGACGCCGATCGATCTGAAACCAAGTCCAGCCCTAAGGCTTTACGGAAAAACCAAACCGACCCTGGCTGGCAGAAAGATAGGAGTGTTACTGGGAGCCGGGTTCGATCCGAAGCTCAAGAAAGAGCTGATCGCGCAGGTCGAAAATGCGGGAGCGACGGCTGCCATTGTCAGCCCCAAGATCCAAGGTCAGCTTGACTCTCAGGGGGTGCTGCATGCGCCCGATATGGCTCTCCGTGCTTCCCCTTCTGTGCTGTTTGACGCTGTGGTCATATTAGCCGGAGCCGTCGGCGATAAGGCTCTCGCGCGCGATCCAAACGCGGTGGCCTTCCTTATGGATGCGAGGCGTCATTGTAAGGCCGTGGGCTATGCGAGCATCCCCACATTATCAAGGAAAGCGGCGGTGAGCGTGGAAACAGGCGTGGTGGAAATCACAAGTAAGGCAGATCTGAGCAACTTTATCTCCGCTGCTCGTTTAGGCCGGTTTTGGGAGCGAGAAGCAGAACAATAAGAGACGCCCAACACAAGAATGGTACGGAGAAAGGAGCCTTGCCCGCCTAGAAGATAGAGCGACAACTGGCGTTTAGCATCCGCAGACGGTCACCGGAGAGACAGTTTGAGATAGGGACAGTCGGCGCTTGAGATAAGACAAGCATGATGACGCGAACGAGAGTATCATTGTGGGGTCTCTTCTAGCATTCTTCCGCCGTGGCCCTCACAGGGGACGGTTCCTTGCGAAAATCAGACGGCCTCGGTTGATCAAACGAGGCCGGTGTCCCTAGGGACTGTTCACTTTACAGCGCCAAACACCCGGCCGGTCAGATCGCAAGTCGAATCACGCGGTCGGAGCACTGGCGCAATTTTTTGGCTGATCAATCGGAACCCGTTCTCCAAACCTTGTCCCACGATAGGGGTTATGCTTGCACTTAGTATCGGAGAGGATTCATGGATAATACCGACTATCATCGACAGGCCAATGACCCCCAAAACGTTGACGGTCGAAATATGCTCCACTCCAAGGTCAATGAGCGGTTCGGCGCGCTTCCAAACTTTTTCCGTCTCTCGCCCGAGACTCCCGAGATCACCGAAAAACTGTGGGGATTTGCCCAGGCAGCCTATCTCGATAACCCTCTCCCTTCCGTTTTTAAGGAACGGCTTTTCGTCCGTCTTTCTCGCTTTTGCCCAGTCCGCTACTGCATCGCCCGTCATACCGGTTTCTTGATTGGGCTTGGACGGCCTGCCGGCGATAAGGATGCCCGCGCTCAAAGCCCTGAGGATGCAATCAAGTTACTGCGGCGGCCTCTTTCACGAGGGCCTGAGCTAGAGTTGTGCCTTTCGTTGTGCTCGAAACGCCCTAGCCCTCTGGTCGAAATGCCGGCGGCCGACACGGAGATGGAAGTTGCGCTTTTCTCGCTTGCGAGTCACGTATTCTTGCAGACTGCGGACGCGCCCAAATGCCTCGATGCTCTGCAGAGATTGCTAGGCACCGTTCGACTCCAGTACCTGCTGCTTTTCCTGGCGTTCGTTCGGGCGGCGCACTACTGGACCAGGGTGCACCCTGAAATCCAGTTTGAGGATGACATCAAACAACTTCTTGCAACGCATGAAGCGCTAGCCAGTTGCATCATTGACGATCCGGAAGCCATCACAGACAACCTCACTCAATCAATTTTAGACGACCTACCCGCATTGCGGCTGAAAGCCGACAAAGCGGTCGGATTGCTAGCCGCCATCGTAGATTCGTCCGATGATGCGATTATCAGCAAGACTTTGGACGGCGTCATCACCAGTTGGAACGCGGGTGCCGAGCAGCTCTTTGGATACACAGCGAAGGAAGCCATCGGCCAGTCGATCTTGATGATTATTCCCCTCGATCGCCGGGACGAGGAAAAAACGATCCTGGCGCGACTTAGCCAAGGCCAGCGTATCGATCACTTCGACACCACCCGCCTGCGGAAAGATGGCACGAGGCTTGAGATATCACTAACAATTTCTCCAATTAGGGACGCCGCAGGAAAGATCATCGGTGCTTCGAAAATAGCGCGTGACGTCACTGGGCGTAAGCGGATCGAGCGCGAACTGCATGAAAGCGAGCAACGTTTTCGCACACTCGCTGATGCGCTCGATACTCAAGTGCAATTTAGAACGCAAGAGCTGCTCAGGCGAAATGCCGAGATCCTTCAGCAGTCGGATCAGCTTCGAGACCTTTCCGGAAGGTTGATGTTCGTGCAGGACGAGGAACGCCGGCGCATTGCCCGTGAACTGCATGATAGCGCTGGCCAGAACCTGGCTGCCCTGGGAATGAGTCTCGGGCAAATCGAACAGGACGCGAAGCGCGACCCTGCGCGATTATCCAAAAGCATCAAAGCTGCTCAGGATTTAATTCAGGACCTGAGCGAAGAAATACGCACGACGTCCTACCTTTTGCACCCACCAATGCTAGACGAAAACGGACTGTCGTCTGCCCTTCGCTGGTATATAGACGGTCTGGCAGAGCGCAGCGGCCTTGATATTGAACTGAATATTCCCGACGACCTCGAAAGGCTTGCCCCGGAGGTGGAACTGGCCATATTTCGCCTCGTGCAAGAGTGCTTGACAAACATCCATCGCCATTCGGGAAGCAAAACTGCGGTGATCCGTATCGCTCGTGAGGCCGGCAAGATTTATGCGGAAGTTCAGGATCATGGTAAGGGAATTCCGCAAGAACGATTGGCGGAAGTTCAATCTCGAGGAACCGGCGTTGGAATCAGGGGAATGCGAGAGCGCGTGCGCCAGTCTCATGGTGAATTCACTGTTGATTCCAATGCGTTGGGTACAAAGATTACCGCGACTTTTCCAGTCAAAGCAGCCACCGTGAAGGAACGCGGTACGATTTCACGACACAGCATCGCTTGATACCCTCGGCACAACAGTCAATTTCGCGTAGGTGCCCCTCCTTCTAGGGCATCGGTCGTGCGGCAGGCCCGAAATGGGCCGATTTCTGCGGTCCCTCGGCTGGATTGCTTCGGCAGGCTACTGTTTGCTATCGCTGGCGATGGAGGTCTTTGCGCGCGGGACTCGAATTTCCATCCGCAGGCTGGCTGGCTGAGGCGGTACCGTGACGTGCTGAACGAGCTTCTCCCCATTCCAGTCTAATACAATCGTGAAATCTCCTGGCGGCAAATCCTGGAAGCTGAACTTTCCGTTTGCGCCTGTCTTAATTTTTCTGGAAAGCTCGCGCAATTCAACCTGAGCCGCAACTGCCGGAGCATATTCACCGACCGCGGGATTATATACGGTGACTTGGCCAACGATCGACCGGAGCGCCCGGACAGAGAAATCCACTCGCTGTGGATTCCCGTCTTCGAGCGCAACCTGCTGAGGTGCCAGCTCTTCTAGCGAATATCCGGCCGGGAAGCTATTGGCGTCGACGATCACTTGATACTCTCCGGCGCCAAGCGCAGGAAGAGAAAATCTTCCTTGTGCGTCAGACTGAATCTCCAGCCGCTGTCTTGCGCCGGTAACGAAGATGTGCGCGCCCTCGACTCCGACCCCTGCGTCACTTCTCAGATAGCCGATTAATTCCGCAGACGCGAAGCAGATGCCGAGATTGGTCTGCATATTCAGAGCGACGGCGGTCTTCGACGGCCCCGTGTACCAAAAGGGCTTTTCGGAATGAAAATTCACCTCGATGAAGTGCCGGCCTTCGGGGATATGGGTAAATGAATAGACGCCATTGCTATCCGTTACAGTGCGCTCGGAACCGTCCAGTACAATTTCCACGCCAGGCAACGGTGGAAGGCCCTTTCGAAATCTGCCGCGGCCTTCGTCATCTTGAAAAATGACGCCGGTCACGCTACCAAATTTCTGACGAGTGAGAAACCCCGGCAATCCGCCTATAGTTCGCCGGAGGCTGATCTGAGCCATCGGATAGATTTTCGGCTGTCCGATTTCGGTTACGTGCAGCAATGAAGCCGATAGCGAAAGATTGTAGTCGCGGCCAAGCTGGCGAACGTAGGACCCGTTCAGATTCCAGTTATTGGAGGCCGTTAGCACCGATTTGTCGCTCGTATACAGAATTCCTAGGTTCAGCTGCTGATTCCCGCTGTGTGTAGAAGTCCAATTTAGGTTCCCGCCCGCTTCGTATCGAACGGGTACGAGAGCGAGACTCGCCCCGGAAGAGAGACCAAGCGCCTGAAGAAAAGTGCTTTGCTGCAGCAACGCTTGAACCTGCTGCGGCGTGGAGGCTGCAAGACCAAGCGCTTCTAATTCCGCCTGGAGCCCGGGAATATCTGCAAGGATCTCTTCGATCGTGGTGACTTGAGTCTGTCTCTCGACATAGGCTGACGCGGAAAAGCCGCCATTGCTAACCCGGAAACTGGGACGGAAATCCTGGCCGCTTGCAAACCCTTGCGAATTCCATGTGTATTGATACTGAAAAGCTGCACCGAAGTGCCGCGAATCAAAATTGATACTCTGCGGCAGAGTAAGCGAACCGATCGAGAAGGGTCCGGTGACGCCTGTCTGATTGAACGCGGAGTAGGTGGCACCTGTTCCGGCGGACCAGTTTCTCGATAGCTTCACAAATAGATTCTCAGTCGAAGTGAAATTGCCTTGCTGGCCGCCGGGCAACAGAAACCGGTTTTCGGACACATTCACGCTATTGGAAAGACCCAGGCTTAGTTGCCGGTTCCACGTAAACGCCGACTGCATTCCCGGCACGTTATCGAAACTCAAAGAATGGAACTCGCGAGGTTTTTCAATAAGGTCAAACAGCAAATTATCGTGCGCGGTGGAGTGATGAAAATGAACAGCGCTGCCTACACCATTGCCGACTCCAATCTCCGCCTGCAACTCCGGCCCGTGCAAAGGTTTGTACTCATAAAGCAAAGATCCAAGTGCTCCGGAATTACCGGTCGTCTGGGAATTTGGCGCCGCAAAGAAATAATAAAAGTTCGGCGTCAATCGCGAATTCGTGGTCAGCGGAATCACGTAGCTGATTCCGGCCGTCTCCTCGGCGTGGATCGGCAATATGAATCCTTGGAACGTTGCGAGCGACACGTAACCTGCGTGAACGATCCATCGCCGCGATTTGAAGTGCAACCCGCGGATAATAGGGCCGTTCAACGTCAAGGGAGAGTTCACGACGGATTGATCGAGCAGCGTGAGGTCCCAATTCGCGTTGTAGGTGCGATAAGACGCGGATGATAGAAACATTCGCGACTCTCCGGGCTGTTCTGTGAGCAGCTCCGTTGCAGCCATATGGAATTCAGTGGTTCGATTCGAACCCTGAACGGTAAGGTCGAGTATATTCTGGAGTTGCTGCTGGTCTGAGTTGTAACGCGTTTCGTAAGCTCCCGTCACCGGACCAGTCGTTGTTACCTCAGGCGAGATGAACCCAGGGGGATAAATCGGCGCCGCCGGAGTGATCTCTACCGGGATCGTCCTGAGGCTGCCGCCGGTGACAACGACAATTTGAGTATGCCCCCCGAATTTTCCCAAAACTTGGACAATGCCCTCAGCAACGCTGACGTCCAGATAAAGAGGATCAATTGCGTAGGCGGCCGTTGCCTCCGGAATGGATATTCTCAGGGTCTGGCCGGCGCCGAGCGAAATCCCGGGCGTGCCCGCGGATAACCACGTGTTTGACGAGGTTGCTAATTGTGTGGGTAACGAATTGTTCGCCTGACCAGCTTGCGGCGTGCCTAACTCCTGGGCCGGCCTCGCCGATACGGCACCCGCGATGAGCGTCAATAAGGCTAAAGCAAGCAGCCTCATCGAATATCGAAATCGGAAGATGTTGTAAGCACGGTACCGTCGTGCTCGAGAGTCATCAGCGCCCGGTACTTGCCTTGCTTCAACTGAGAAGGATACTCGCTCTTAAATTGGAGCCGCTCGCCAGGGAGCAACCTCATCGCTTCGACCTTAGCTTTCCCGACGAGGTTGCCGCTGGCATTAAGAATCGCAACCACGCCACTCGGCACCACAGGTTCGCTCCCGGTGTTCGTAACCCATTCCGATATGACCAAGTCGTTCCCCTCCGACGTGCCTTCGAATTGCAGGGGTGCGCTTTCAATCTGGAATTTTTTGGACAAGGTGAACGTCATTAATGCCCCGAGCGATGCTGTCATTGCCAGGCCGTCCTGGCCTTGGATTTTTGTGTTACTCCGAAAGACCGTAACGATCGCACGAGTAGCTGGATTTTCAAGAAGAGTTACTGTGACGTGTACGGTGACTGAGTCCCCTGGGCCGACAACAAAGGAATTGGGCGAAAAAACGGCAGTGCGCGCGATGCTTCGCGGCATTTCCCCGGCAGGCACGAAGACTCGCTGGCCACCACGGACGGCAACGTCCATGGCTTCAAGGTCGAATCTGAAAGGCCTGGGAGTGAGATTCGACATCGTCACATCCTGGGTAGTGCTCTGCCCAGGCTGACCGGTCAGCATAATCACGCCCGGAGAAATCGTCAGCGAAGGCGGAGGCTCGGTTGCGGGCTGCAGCGGTACGCCGGGCCGGGCAGGGCCGGCAAGCACTGGTGACAACGTCGCGAGCGCCAGGCAAAGGACGCCGGCTGCACAAGACGCGAGAGCTTTTTGGCACTTGAGGATTCTCAAGACATATCGAGTCTGCTTCACGAAAGTTTTCCTTTTTGCACGTCTAGTTGCTAGTCACAACAATGTCGACGGTGTTGTTCACACTTCTCGCGGAGGCCGAAAAAGGTATGGTCAGGCTGAACGTATACGGAGTGCTGCTGCCGTAGACTCCTGATGTTGTAACCGTAGCCGGCGAAGCGCTGGTAACCGTCGCCGAACCCAACTTCCACGTGAGTGTCGCGTCCGAAGTTTTCAATTGCGCCGTCATCGTGTAACTCGCGCTCGTTACTCCGGACTTGGTGACCTCCACGTTAATGGGGGTGCTTAACGTCCAGTTCGTTGTTCCATTGAGTGACTTGGTCACGCCCGTGGGCACGCTGCCCCCATAAGCCCGCACGCTGCCGAACGCAATGCTCGCGCTAGAGGTTCCCGTGCCCCCCATCGAGATCCCGCTTGCATTGGAAGAAAAGGTAAGCGTCAGCGACCCAGCGGCGCTGCCCGATTGCGCGGACAGCAATGCGAGCGTGAGGACAGCCGTAAACAAGCGGAGCGTATTGCGCATTTCGAAATATGAGAGGGAAGAACAACTGTGCGGCCAATGCGAACAATTTTGGCGGCACAACCGTTCTTCCGGTTCGTCTAGTTTGCCGTCGCCACAAAGTTAATCGTGTTCGAGATCGCGCCTGCCGCCTCGCTAAAGGGAATCGTCAAGTTCAGTGTGTAAACCGTCGTGCCATACGCACCAGTCGTGGTCAAAGACGCGGCACTGGCACTCGTCACGGTCGTGGCGCCGATCTGCCACGTGTTTACGCCATCGGCGGTGTTTAGTTGCGCCGTGAGTGTGTAGTTCGAGCTCGTCTGATTCGCAACTTGAACGACCACATCGAAGGGCGTGCTCAACTTCCAGTTCGTCGTACCGTTCACCGACTTCGTTACGTTAACCGGAACAACCCCGCCGTAAGCTTGAACGCTGCCAAACGCGATCGTCGCCGCGGATGTACCTGTACCGCTCAACGTGATCCCGCTGGGATCGGTCACAAACGTCAGGCTCACCGAACTGCCCACCGTTGCCGTCACAGCAACCGTTCCGGAAGCCGTTGTTGCGCCGGCTGGGAAACTGAACAGGGTCGCGCAGGCAAAAATCGCCAGAAACCCAAGTATTCGTAGCTTCATTCTCACCCTCTCTTGAATTAGCGCCAGCAAGCCAGGCAAGTGTGTTTGCTTCGCTTTCTGTTGTGTCAGTTTGGGATTCGGCGCAAGGGACAGCAATAGACCCGTAGTACTACAGCGTCTGCAAACCTATAGGAACGCGTACTTTATCCCGAATTAGCAACCCTGCGGGATGTGTCCAAAGCAACAACGATCCTCCGAGTACAGGTGCGGCCTTTCTGCGTACGACTTCCGAACACGCACATCCAGCGGGGGCGCGAGTCGGAGATTGCAATTGGATCCGTAAGGAAGTTGATTAGCGACTTCGACGATGCGGAGATCTTGAAACAACGATTGTCGCGTTTCTGACGGCGAGTCCCTGATGCGCCCTTTATCGTCTCTTGAAAAACGCGCAGAGGGTGCTAAAAAAAGCCTAGGCGGGTTTCATCTGGTATGAACGCGCAAGAAGTAGCCCCGAGGTTGAGGCAGTCACTTTTTAGAGCTGCGTGGCTGCTCGACGGTTCGGTGACCCACGCATTCGCGTCGCCAAACTGCATATCGCTGGAACAAGATCGGTATAGAGGCTCATTTTATCAATCAGGGCATTCGCACCAACGGTGTCTGCCAAATCCCTGGCCTCGTCGTCATTCGAAAGCGAGATGGCCAAAAGCTGAGAACTCCCGAAATCTAGGCGCAGCTTGTGATTCAACGAATCGCGCGTAGCCAAACCCAAATCCATAATTACGACTTCAGGGCTCAGCTTTTTCGCCATCTTTACCGTCTCGGGGAGATTACGAGCTTCGCCGACTATCTCAACTTCTGGATGGTCTCTAAGAAAATCACGAATCGCTCGCCGCATCATATCGCAATCGTCGCCGATAAGAACTTTGATTGGCATTTCGAGGACCTATTGCCATGCGGCGGCTATTTCTTCGAGGGGCTGTTACCGTCCGGGCCCTGCGAGATATAGCAAAGCCCAGAAACGGCGCGCTGTCCTGAAAGACACACTTTGCGGGGAAATTTAGGATTTTGACAGAAGGAGAAGTCGCTTACCTGCAGAAGGCGTAACCAAGACGCGCCACCTCGTACAGCAGGCGCTTGGTATCCAAATAGAGCGAATGCGCCCTGTTTTCGGCACCCGCCTGAAACATTAGCTTAAATCGTTCCGTCAGGGGCATGGGCTCGGCCGTGCATCGCTCCAACATTCCATGCGTTTTTCTGGCCTCCGCGATGTATGTCTGAAAGGCCGTAATGTAATCCGCGCGCAATTTGTCGAACTCGGCTTGGTCCACCGTGACTGCCTTTCCGTTTATTCCTTGAGTATGAGTTTCCCGTCCGGTAGTGTCTGTCTTCATTGGGACATCTCGTCGGTTTACATCTACGCCGGTAATTAACTCGTTGCCGAATATACGGGGGGATCGAGCGGCACAACATACTTCATCCACCAAGATCATCTTGGCAGTACGCGCGCAGCCACGACCATGGATGGTAGCACCTATGACTGGTTGGATTACTACCCGTTTGGTGAGCAGGCCGGAGGTGGCACCCCAACAAAAGTGAAATTCACTAGTCACCAACCCGAATCGGTTGAATACGCTAGCGAAACTTTCTGCGCGGCTTGGCGAGTAAAAGGTGGCAGCGGTGGGCACGGCATGGTTTGTCCTGACGTTTCTGTTGGCGAACGGTAAGCAGGCGTTTCTACATCAGAGAACGCCCCGGCGTTACAGGAAATGTTTCCGGTCCGGTTCGCGCGGTTTGCAGGGCTACGTGCCGTTGCGTGGGTGATGGATGGCGTGGCGAATATCGGGCCGCGGGAAGACTCGCGATTCGAGTTCTCGAACGACAGGGGCATCTGGATAATATGGTCTTGATCATGTCCCAAGATTCGAGCCGGCGGAGGGGTCACCAGATTGACTCTCGGCCCACGATCTTCACAGTAGCTGAAGGATCGGTGGAGGTCCTCCCGCTTCCGAATGATCGATTCAAGGTCACATTGAAGCCAAATGATCGAAATACCTTCATCCCACGCGCCAGTTGCGAGACTTCGCTTCCACTCGATGTAATCGCGGCTTTTTTCAATGTATCCTTCGCCTGGCTCTGCGAGAGCCTGGCCCGGCACGACGATCCGGAGTATGTAAGAAGGGTTCTTGGAAAGCAGCTTCTGGCCTATGTTGACGCTTCGGATTTTAGAGGCAAGCGCCTCTTGGACTTCGGCTGCGGCTCCGGTGCGTCCACGCTCTGCATGGGCGCAATGCTCCCCGATACAAAAGTTGTGGGTGTAGATCTGAAAGCAGGCAATATTGAACTCGCAAAGCGAGTGCTTGCCGCGCGGCAACTTTCCAATGTCCAATTTCTAGCCACTTCGGATCC
>Ga0209420_1001163_pt1 | contig 12657 bp, 11 predicted proteins | sample BlaSpr_A8_OM1_O1_FD_187972 | JGI IMG/M metagenome (GOLD analysis project Ga0209420, IMG submission 187972) | Forest soil microbial communities from Thunder Bay, Ontario, Canada - Black Spruce, Ontario site 2_A8_OM1_O1 (SPAdes) (version 2) | ecosystem: Environmental > Terrestrial > Soil > Boreal... | reverse complement strand
ACCGAGTTCGATGCGGGGGATGGCGTGCCTTACAACATCACAACCGGTACGGATAACAACGGCGACGGAGACTTCAACGACCGGCCCTCCTATGCGTCCGTCCCCGGTCCCGGCGTCTACAGCACCCGTTTCGGCCTGCTCACCACCAACACGGTCAACGGCAACGTCCCCCGCAATCTTGGAACCATGCCCGGTCCAATCCATCTCGACATGGATCTGAGCCGTACTTTCAAACTGAATCCCAGGGATAAGAGTAAAGATAAAGACAAGGAGCAGACGCGCACTCTCACGTTCAATGTGCGCAGCGCCAACTTGCTGAATCACACCAATGTAACCGCGGTCAATACAATCCTCTCTTCATCGGTGGTTGGGCAGCCGGTCTCGGCTGAGGCCGCCCGCCGTGTAGAGCTTGGAATTCGCGTGAGCTTCTAAGGAGTGGAAAGTGTAGTTTTGTCTTTGAGCCAGCAGCGTTTTTAGTCAGAGTGTTTAGGAATAAGGAGGCACACAGATGGAAAAGCCCATTGCAAACCAAGCCGGTCTCGACCCGAATATTGCTGCGCGCCGAGTCAGAGGAGTGGGCCTGCTGGCGATTGTAGCCATCGCAAGTGCCCTCACCGTGATGACCGCGAATGAGTGTCATACGAATTTTGTTATCAGTCACACGTCGGCATCGTTTACACCCTCACTGTTGTTCGGTTTCGTGACCTGGTTCTGGTGGGTCGGCGTCGCCATTGGTCTATGGCAGTTTGCCCGATTGGCGCCAGTTCTGCGGTTCTCGCCAACGATTTTGTTGTTCCATCTGGTGGCGGCCTGTTTGCTCGGCATACTGCATCTTGCATTGCTGCAGCACACCGTTCAATGGGCGGGAGTGCATTGGGCCGCTTGGGGTCAGTTGTACTCCGACCTGAACTTGGAGACGCGGCAACGCTTCGGTGTCGACTTTGTGATTTATGGCTTCATCTACGCCGTTTCCGGTCTTTTGCATTCGCAAGCCGAGGCGCAGCGAACCATCGTTCAAAAGCTGGAACTGGAGCGGCGGCTCTCGCAGGCGCAGCTCCGCGCCCTGCAAATGCAACTCGAACCGCATTTCTTGTTCAACACTCTGAATGCTCTGAATTCCCTTGTCGATCTTGGCCGGAACAAGGAAGCTTCTCAGGCGCTCGCTCATTTGAACACCATCCTGCGCAGCGCCCTTCAGCGCAAAGCGCCAGAGAAGATACCATTCGTCGAGGAATTGCGCGTAGTGGAGAGCTATCTCGCAATTCAGCAAGTACGCTTCGCAGATCGTCTGCAAATCAAGGTTGACGCAACGCCGGAAGCGCTGGAAGGCCTGGTTCCCTGCTTTCTTCTCCAGCCGATCGTGGAGAACGCCGTTCATCACGGCATCGCTTCGCTCGAATCCGGCGGCGTGATCGAAACATCCGTGAAGCGCGTCGGAGACAAGCTATGGATGCAGGTCAGAGACAATGGTCCGGGGCCGAGCCAGTCTTCCACGAAAGGGCATGGCATCGGCATTAGCAGTACCCGAGAACGGTTGGCCTACTTTTACCCGGACAACTATGAGTTTGCCGCCGCTGCCCGCGAAACCGGCGGTTATCAGGTAACGATCCAGATCCCATTCGAACGGGCAAACGCATGATGCTGCGCACGGTTACCGTCGATGACGAACCTTTGGCTCGGGAGCGATTGAAGTTGCTACTCGCTGCCGAGCCAGACGTGCACATCGTATCCGAGTGTAAGAACGGAGCCGAAGCGATCGCCTATCTGCATTCGCAGCCCGTAGATCTCCTCTTTTTGGACATTCAGATGCCCCACATTGACGGCTTGGGGGTCGTACAAGAGATCGGAATGCTCCATCTGCCCCCCACGGTCTTCGTAACGGCATATCAGGAGTACGCTGTGCGGGCGTTCGAGATTCAGGCGATTGACTATCTCACCAAACCTGTCGATCCTCAACGGCTCAGGCTTGCGATGGAACGCGTCCGAGAGAGGCTTGCCGCCAAAACCGCACTCCTGACTCAGGCTCAATTTGTGGCCGTGCTGGATGGCCTGCGGGGACCTGCGCAAGCGCGTCCGCCCTATGTCAGCCGGTTAATGGTGCGAGACGGCGTGAAGGACGTTTTGGTACAACCCCAGTCGATCGAGTGGATCGAAGCGGCGGACTACTACAGTTGCATTCACCTGAAGGGACGCACGCTCATGTTACGGGAGACAGTTTCCGAACTGTGCCGGAAGCTCGATCCCATCACTTTTGTCCGACTCCATCGCTCTGTAATTGTGAATCTTAACTACGTACGAGAAATCCATCGCGAAGGATCTGACGAGGGCACGGTCGTTCTCCTCGACGGCCAACGGCTTCGAATGAGCAGAGCAGGCCGCCAGAAACTCAATGAGATCGGCAGGTTATGACTTTACGTTTTCGGCCAAGGTGGAGAGTGGGGGAGGGCCCCGAGGCACTTACGCCGATACCGGGATCGCTAGGCGAGGCTGGACCATTCAAGCGCCATTCGACAGGGCGTTATTAATCGCGCAAGTCGTTACAATTCACGCGGCCTCCGGTTCTCGCTCCCTTGTCGCTTAACTTGTCATCGCAGCAGGTCCCAGACTGATCGCACATAAAACAGCGGCATGTAGTCGTGCCAGCCCACGAAGAAGGAAAAGAAAACATGGATAGCTGGCGCCATCAATACCGCCATAAAGACGTACTCGGCAGTCTCATGCCCCGACATTCGGAACAGGACAGGGGGCACAAGAAAAGTAGCGAGAGCAGGCAGGCCGTAGAAGATCCACCACGGAAGACCAGGGCCGTACGTCCATCGCGCAAAAAGCATCCCCCCAATAACGATGAACACACCTGCCACCAAGATTCTGGGCCAGACGGCGGCGTTCCTCTTGCGGAGAGCTAGGCGGAGTACGGACGCAAAAACCGCAAACGCAACGACACCGAACACGGCGAACCGTTCCCAACCGCTCGCGCCACCTTGCACCAGCAAAGCGAGTCGTAGCATTGCAGTCCCCTCTGTGACAGTAGTACGCAGATCTGTCCATATTTGTTCCGGAGTTTGGCTCCTGCCGTCGCGCGGATTCTTCTTTCCGCCGGCTAGCTGTCCCCACTTCTCTCGACTTCAGCCCGCAAATCAAAGGACGCCATGAAACTTCGCACGAATGAATTGTTTCCAATCCACAAATCACTCTCCTGCTGTGGCGGGGAGACCCCGGCAGATTGCGGCTTTCATTACCTACCCCATGCATCCGGACCCCTGCGTGGAAGTTGTGCGATGGATGAGTTCAAATCCTAGAGAATTGCCTGGGAGACTTCATCGTCGGAGTCAAGGTTTGCAGCAGAGGCCATCAAGAAACACTGGGATCGAAAGTGAGGAGTGGGAGGAACCTAGCTCGTCTTGAATGGGTTGAGAATTCGAACATTCAGCTGCCTGAAATCCGCTTCATTTCTCGTAGCAACAATCAATTGGTGAACGCGTGCAGTGGCAGCAATCATAGCATCTTCAAGCAATCTATCTGGTTTTCGGTATAGGATCCGGCCCCACTCTCGAAAGCACGGCGTATCCATCGGCAGTATTTGAAACGAGGCTGCCAGCTGATCTGCCCAAGACTCGATGTCATTCGCCTTCGATGGATCTTGGCGACGTGTCCGCTCGATACCTGTTTGTAATTCGCCCATCGTTACGGCCGACAGAAACAATTGGTCCTCTTGTTGATGGTTGAGCCAAGCGACCACTCCCCCGTGGGGACGGGGCTTTCGCAGTTCGGACACGACATTGGTATCTAAGAGGTACCTGTTCATTTGATCTCCAGTACAGTCCGCCGCCGCAATTTGTGGCGCTCCGAGATCAAATTTTCAAAGCGAGCTCCAGGAGTCAACAGCAAGTCTTTGAGACTCGGACGGGTAGCCTTTTGCAAACGGTTCCACTCTCCAATCGTTACCAGGACAGCGGTTTCAATCCCCCGGCGCGTGACTACCTGGGGTCCCTTCTTGATGGTGGCATCCAGAAATTCGCTAAAACGGGCCTTCGCATCTTGCACTTGCCATGAACCCATCCCAAACCTCCTTGTACAAGTCCTTGTACAAGCACCCTAATTATACGAACTAGTCATATGACTAGTCAATCTCGAACGGCATCGTCGCCTGGCCGGGGCAACAGAACACATCCAGTTTTGCATGCCACACGCTCCCATTATCATGCTGTCTGGCACTGCGGATGTCCCGGAGCAGGCGTTGAAGTCTGCCGACGCGTTCATAACGAAATCTGTTTGGCCTGCCAGCATCTTTGGGTCCATGCCCGTTTGCGAAGCTCGGTCCGGGATCAGGTGAGTGGGGATCACTCTTTATCTGCGTAATCATCCATTTGCTGGGGAAGCGGCGCACCCCAGACTTGCTTTCCCGGCTCCAAGCACTCAGCTCCAATTTGCTTTTCCGAAGAGCCCTCGTGAGCAATGATCCACGCAACTCGGAATTGTGCTTGCTTATGGTGATATTGAATCTCGATTCGGTCTCCGACTTTCATCTCTCCTCGGCAACCGCCAAGCTTCACGCCATGGTTGCTGACATCGAGGGTATGTGCGAGATGGCTAGCTGCACTCCCAGCGATCCGAATGCTTACTGGCACGACCGACTTGGTTCTCTTTGAGCGTCGTTTCGCGGTTTGAGGGCGAGGCATGTTTTTAGGTTCAAACTAGTTTCGATTCATTCGGTTACGTATCTAATGGTACTCCTCGCCAGCCACAAGGCAGCGACAGTGCCAACCCCTCGATGGCTCTGCGGTTGCAAAGCACTCACCGCGAAAAGCTACGACGTGGACTTCGCTTGGGGGATAAACAAGCACGGCCGGAAGATGGGAGGTGCAATTTTGCCAGAAATGATGCGCTCGCTCCATGCTGCGAATCAGCATTTTAGCTCTCAGCACCGGAGACACAGAAGTCATCTCGGTTAGCAGCTGAGCAGGCTTAGCAGTGAGATAAGATGTGTGGCGCGGCCCCTTGTCGACTGATGGAGAAATCCGTAAGGACTTGAGTTCGCAAAATGAAGGGAGTTGGAGGGACCATGGCAGCAGATTTTTCCGGTTTGCGCGTACTCTCGCTAGAGAGCAGGCGCTTTCAGGAAATCACCAAGCTCATCGCTAACCATGGCGGGCAAGCTATGGTGGTCTCCTCAGTAAGAGAAGTTCCGCTTGCGTCCAATCGGGAAGCTCTGGATTTCGCCAGCCAGTTGTTGGAAGGCCGTATCGACATGGTGATTCTCATGACCGGTGTCGGCGTTCGCCTCTTGGCCCGCATCGTGGAAACCGCATATCCCTTGGAGAAGTTCGTGACATCGCTGAGCAAGATTCCGGTGATTGCACGGGGGCCCAAGCCGGCGGCGGCACTGCGAGATCTCAATGTTCCCATCGCTGCCATCGTGCCCGAGCCCAACACATGGCGGGAGCTTTTGACCCTGCTCGATCAAGAATCCACGTCGCTACCCCTTGCTCAGAAGAGGGTTGCGCTGCAGGAGTATGGCGTTTCCAACCCGGAACTTGTGGCGGCCCTGGAGCACCGAGGTGCCGTCGTGATTTCAGTCCCAGTCTATGAGTGGGCGTTGCCCGAAGACACGGATCCCTTACGGGACACGGTCGGCGCAATCCTTCGCGGCGAAATCGATGTTTTTCTGGTCACGGCCGCCGTCCAGATACGGCACTTGTTTGCGGTGGCGGAGCAAATGGGTGCGGAGTCGAAGCTCGCCGGGGAGCTCGCTCATGCGTTTATCGGATCGATCGGGCCTGTAACATCGGAAGAACTCGCTCGGCGTGAAATCTCTGCTGACATGGAGCCGTCGCATCCAAAGATGGGACTCTTGGTCAAGGAAGCTTCCGAACAAGCTGCTGCCGTTCTCCATAAAAAGCGGACCAGCAGCCTGCCTACCGAGTAAGAGAAACAACCTTCAGTCTGCGGATCGTGCGCCGATCGTTACTGCGCCTGCAAAAGTTAGGCTAGGAGCTTCCGCCCCACGAAAACGCAACAGCAGAACCAAGAACGCGAAGACCGCTACGGACAGTCGCAGATAGAAAAACGCGTTTGCGCTCGACAGTCTTTCCGACTTGAAAAGAAAACCCGCGAGAAGAGCACGCGCTGACGATGCCCGACGCCGAACCAATCGCACGGGGCCGCACCAAGGGAACTACGGCATAGGTGACAAGTGCCGTGCAAGACTGGGGGAAGTTCGAGTTACGCCGCCGCAGCCGTCCCCGGGACATTCGTGAAGCTTTCCATCGCCTGTGTCAACTGCGAATCCACTTCATCCGCGATCGCTATGACATCCGGCAACACCAGGCTGAAGTCCAGCACACCGAGATTTTTCTGCAACATCCCAAACAGGGTGACTTGCAATATTCGCGAATCGTGCACCAGCATGGCAGGAGTGTAGCCCTGCAACTTCCGCATCTTGCCATGGGCGACGGCAGCGGCGGAAGCGGTGGATTCGCTCTCTTCTCCGGGGTTGGAGGATACTCTCAGGCGCACAACGAGGTCTTCAATCAGGGTCGGAAGATATCCGGTGCGCTCGTCGTCACTTAGAGAAACGTAGTTGAGTTCTTTGCTCTTTTTGACCCTCGTCAGCCAGTCCTCAACAATATCGTTGGTACAACGCTGCAAGATGGAAGCGACTGGTTCCTTTGGCGTGGGGGCAGCAGGTCTCGGACTGAGTAGCTTATCGCGTACGAGATCAGCGAGTTTCTTAGTCTGGAAGGGCTTCACGATGATTTCATCCGCTTCCAGAAGAATAGCGTCCATCGCACTCTTCACATCGGGGTAGCCGCTGACCAGCAGCGTAAGTGCCTTCGGTTGAATGTGGCGCATTGCGGTAATCACCGCAAACCCATCGCTGGGGTTTGGCATGTGGAGATCAGTGATCAGCACATCGAAGCTCTCCGTGGTGATCAGTTTCAGAGCCTGTGTCACGTTGGCGGCCGCGACCACCTCGAAGCCCTTCTGTGCAAGCGTCGCGGTCATCATTTCGCGAAGGGCATCGTCATCATCCACAAGCAGCACCCTGTGAGAAATAGGGCGTTCGGCCAGAGTCATACAGCCACCTCTTCCTCAGGAACTAACCAAAGTGTGACAAAGGTTTATCGTCGAATATGTTCACAAGTGGACAGTTATAGAAATAGTTAACAATCCTGATGGAAGTTGGTACCCGGGATGGCAGCCCATCGGCTAGGGGTTGGAATGCCGAGGTTCTACTCTCACGACCGCTTTAGTTCACTGTTCTCAGAATCGCAGTTGGGGGGGACTTCGAGCCTCAAAAGATGCGGCTTTGCCGATTTGGACGTGGTACTCGTGAAGCTCCTCATGGTTTGGGTCAACTGCGCGTCCGCTTTGCCGCCTTGAAGGATTCGTGATTCATTGGATCAGCATCCCGGAAGTCAGCCTTGCTTCCGTCGCAGCTTGCCATGTTCGACTGCGGCGGCGGAGTCGATGGCGTGGAACCTTTCACTCAACCGATGAATGCTGCTTGCCCTAGACAATCGAGTGGTGTATATTTTCTTCCCATAGATCGTCGAGTGGAACATGGAGGTCCACGGTGGAAAGCAGACAGCCGAGTGGAGAAATGGTGCAAGGCACGCTCGACATGCTCGTTTTGCGGACGCTGGTAACGGGTCCGGCACACGGGCACACGATCGCAAACGTGATCGAGCGCTCTTCGGAGAATGTGCTGGAAGTAGAACAGGGGTCGCTGTATCCCGCACTCCATCGGCTGGAAGATCGGGGGTGGGTGAGTTCCTATTGGGGCCCGAGCGAGAACAATCGCAGAGCAAGATTCTACAAACTCACGGCTTCCGGCAAAAGGCAATTGACCGCGCAGACGCAGCGTTGGCGCTTGCTCGTCGCTGCCATCGGCAGAGTCTTAGGTGAAGCCACGAAATAGGAGGTCGTCGTGAGTCTCAAGAGGCTTTTTCTCCGGTCGCGTGAAGACGCATCGTTGGCGGACGAACTCGAATCCCATCTCGCGCACGAGATTCATGACAATCTGGCGCGCGGTATGAGTCCGGAAGAAGCACGCCGGCAGGCTTATTTGAAGTTGGGGAATCCGCTGGTCATCCGTGACCAGGTCTGGGAAGCAAACCGCGTTGCCTGGATCGAAGATGTCTGGCGCGATCTGCGCTACGCGGCACGCATCCTGGCGAAGGCGCCCGGCTTTACTTGCGTTGGCGTCCTGGTGATGGCTCTCGGCATTGGCGCGAATACCGCGATCTACAGTTTCCTCGACTCGCTTCTTCTCCGTTCTTTGCCTGTTTCCGACCCAGCGTCTCTGGTAGTCATCAACTGGCACATGAGGAACGAGCGCTCCGACAGCGTCATGCAGAGCATGAGCGGCAGCACTTTTGACGACGATCGATTAGGAGTGATTGGCGGAATCTTTCCTTACCCCGCCTTCGAGCTCTTGCAAAAGAATGCCGCACCGTTTTCCGACCTGTTCGCTTACGCTCATACCAGAGAGGTTCGCACGCTGAGTTTGTTCGTCGAAGGGCAGGCTGAAACCGCCGGTGGGGAGCTTGTTTCGGGCGACTATTTTAACGGGCTTCGTGTGGTGCCGTCGGCAGGGCGGCTGATTGCGGCAGACGACGACCGTACGGGCGCAGCAGCGGTGGCGGTGCTGAGTTTTGAATTCAGCGAGACGCATTTCGGCGGTGCGGCAAATGCCGTCGGGCAATCGATCCTCATCAACAATCTGCCCTTTACTGTAATCGGCGTAACTCCCCCTGAGTTCTTCGGAGTGGACCCCTCGATGGCTCCGGATGTTTACCTTCCGATGCACACCAACTTGCTGTTAGGAGCACGGATTCCTTTCGGATTCGCACCGCCAGACTATCTCGACGCGAATTATTACTGGGTGGAGATCATGTGCCGATTGCGCCCCGGTGTCACAGTGGCGCAAGCGCAAGCCCAAGTCGCAGCCCGCTTTCAGCAATGGGTTGCAACTACAGCGCAAAATGATCAGCAGCGCGCGAATCTTCCCGCGCTCTACCTCAGAGAGGGAGCCAGCGGATTGGACACTTTGCGGCGGCGGTTTTCCAAGCCGCTCTACGTGTTGATGACACTGGTGGGGTTGATTCTCGCGATTGCCTGTTCCAATGTCGCCAATTTGATGCTGGCGCGCGCGGCTTCGCGCAAACGTGAAATCGCTCTTCGGCTCAGCGAAGGGGCGAGCCGCTTTCGAGTCATCCGGCAACTATTGACGGAAAGCCTCCTGCTAGCCTTCCTGGGTGGTGTGCTCGGTATCCTGCTGGCAGGCTGGGGAATTCGAATTCTCGAACTTTTGCTGGCAGGCGATGCAACGAACTCCGCCCTGCACGCTGAACTGAACTGGCACGTGCTGGCAGTGGCGACCGCACTTTCGGTACTGACTGGCATTCTGTTCGGACTTGCGCCAGCACTCCAGTGCACGAATCTGGATCTGGTAACAGCCTTGAAAGAAACCCGCACCACCCAGCCTCGCTCCCGCCATTCCTTCTTGCCCATCAGTATGACGCAACTTCTGGTGATAGGTCAGGTCGCGATTTCTCTGTTGCTGCTCATCACTGCCGGGCTGTTTGTTCGGACTCTTTCAAACCTGCAGTCAGTCAATCTGGGCTTCAATCGAGAAAACCTTCTTCTGTTCCGGATCAACGCCCATCAATCGGGACACAACGATGCGGAGGTCTCTGAGTTTTACGAAAGTCTCCGCGAGCGCATGGCTTTGCTCCCGGGGGTGCGCAGCGCCAGTCTTTCGGAGGGCTCGCTGATCGTCGGCGAGGATGAAGTACCGATCAGCTTGCCGGGCCTTCCCCCAAGCGAACAAACTCGGTACAAGGCCGTCGGACCGCTTTACCTGAGCACGATGCAGCTTCCGATTCTTGCTGGGCGCGACATCACCGGGCATGATCGACCCGGCTCGCCCCCTGTCGCGGTCATCAGTGAGGAGTTCGCGCGGTTGAATTTTGCCGGCCAGAATCCGCTCGGGCGACACCTCATGTTATGGAAGGATGGTCAAGAAAAGAACCTGGCGCGGGATATGGTGATCGTCGGTATCTCCAAGAACGCGCGCTATGGCAGTTTGAAGCAGAGGACGCTGCCGGTCGTCTATATTCCATACAATCAAGGCTATCCGCAGCCGAACGAGATGATGTTTGTGCTGCGCACAGTGGGCGATCCCGCTGCATTCGTCAACTCAGTCCGCGAAGTCGTTCACCAGGCGGATGCGCGCTTGCCGATTTCCGACTTTCGAACTCAGAAAGCCGAGATTGCCGAGACCATTCATCCAGAAATTATGCTTGCCGAGCTGTGTTCTGCCTTCGCCATCCTGGCGTTAATCATCGCCTGCGTGGGCCTCTACGGCACCATCTCGTACACCGTCGCCCGCCGCACAAGCGAGATCGGTCTTCGCATGGCGCTGGGAGCACAACGTGGCCCGGTGCTCTGGATGATTCTCCGTGAGGTCTCAGTGCTGGCGGTTGTTGGCCTTGCGGTAAGCTTGCCGGTTGCATTGGGAACATCGAAGTTCGTAGCGTCCCTACTTTTCGGGGTGAAATCAAACGATCCTCTGGTGTTCTCAATCGCCGTAACCGTTCTCGTCGCCGCGGGACTTCTAGCCGGATGGATCCCTGCTCAGAGGGCGGCTCATATCGACCCGATGACGACAATCAGGTGCGAATGAGGCATTCATCTTACTGGTTCCGCTTCAGGCTTTTCCGCCTCAGACCGTGGGTAGCGGTATGCGATCTCAGCGCGGAAGAAAAATATCTTTTTTTTGTGGACGAATTCGTGTTGCTTCTTTTACGGTAGCAGGGGTAGGAACGCAAGAAGCGAGCATCTAATGAACAATTCCTACTGACACGCCAGCCTCAAACAGCCTCCCCGCTTGCTCGGCCACGACGGGATTGCTGAAATAAGAGCCTTGCCCCTCGCCGCACCCGTGGCGCTGAAGGAAGTCGAACTGGGAAGCGGTTTCCACTCCCACGGCAACGACTCGCTGCTTCAGACTCTTTCCGATACTGATCATAGCGCCCACAAGGGTTGACCCCTCGGAATCCGCCGTGATCTCCTGCACGAACGTCTGACCGACTTTCAGAGTGTCCACCGGAAAACGCCGCAGATAGGTGAAGCTGGAGTAGCCCGTACCAAAGTCGTCGATGGCCACCCGTACCCCCATGGCCTTTAGCCCGAGTAGTGTAACCACAGCAGACTCCGCGTCCTGCATCAACACGGTCTCGGTTAGTTCCAGTTCTAGATTTTGCGGCTCCATCCCGGTAGCGATCAACGCGGCCCGAACTCCTGACAGAAAATCCTTGGACTGGAATTCGACCGCTGACACGTTCACCGAAATCGGTACAACCCCGAAACCTGAATCGCTCCACTCTCGGGCTTGTCTGCATGCTTCTACTAACGCCCATTGTCCGATGTGGAGAATCAAGCCGCACTCTTCCGCAATTGGCACGAAGCTCGCCGGAAATAGCGTTCCCCGCTCCGGATGTTGCCAGCGGATCAGCGCTTCCATTCCCGTGACCTGACCTGTCTGTAGATTGATCTTGGGTTGGTAGTGTAGTAAAAACTCGTTCCGCCCGAGCGCCGAGCGCAAATCCGCTTCCAGCAACACTCTCTTGGCCAGTCGCATGGTCATGTCGGCGCGGAACGACTGGTAGCTATTGCGACCGTGTTGCTTGGCTTCGTACATCGCGACGTCCGCCTGACGTACCAAACTTTCCGCATCCTGCCCATCGGCGGGGTAGGTGCTACCCCCAATGCTGACATTAACGTCCAGACTTTTGTTATCAATAATATGCGGTGACGCTATCGCCCTTAGAATTTTCCGCGCAGTAACCGCTGCGTCTTCGGCGTGCTCCACCTGAGACAGTAGAATCAGAAATTCGTCTCCGCCCAGACGGCTTACGGTGTCCGTCCGCCGGATACAAGCCGTCAATCGGCCAGCCACCGACCGCAACAGCTTGTCTCCGACGCCGTGGCCCAGTGTGTCGTTGATTCTTTTGAATTGATCGACATCGACAAACAGCACCGCGAGTTGCTTACCCTGGCGCTCCGCCAGTGAAATCGCTTGCGTCAAGCGGTCGTCGAATAGCGTTCGGTTCGGCAAACGAGTCAGGACGTCATGTTGTGCCACACGCGACATTTCGAGCGAAGCCGCCCGGGCCGTGCTCACGTCGCGGAAAGAAATGACGGCCCCGATTGCATCCCCGTCATGATCATGGATAATCGCGACTCGGTTTTCAACTCCAAATTCCAAGCCGTCTCGTCGAACCAGCGTGCAGTTTGTACATTTGGTCGTAGCGATCGCGCTTCTATCTCCTTCCCTGACGATGACTACGGCATTGGGAAGGACCGCGCCGCTGACACTATCGATAAGTCTAAGCACGTCCGCAACCGGATGTCCCAGCGCCTCCTCTCGAAACCATCCGCTCATCTTTTCTGCGAATCCATTTAGATAGGTGACGTTGCCACATATATCCGTGCGCACAACCCCCTCACCAATCGAGTCGAGTGTTATGGTCGCGAGTGCATTTTCTTGCCACTCTATCCGGTCCGCCCAGCGGTCCATCATCGTGCGCACCGTCCGCCTTAACCGGTAGCCATCGGCTTGCTCCTTGAGCAGGTAATCTTGGGCGCCGT
>Ga0209420_1001162_pt1 | contig 12663 bp, 14 predicted proteins | sample BlaSpr_A8_OM1_O1_FD_187972 | JGI IMG/M metagenome (GOLD analysis project Ga0209420, IMG submission 187972) | Forest soil microbial communities from Thunder Bay, Ontario, Canada - Black Spruce, Ontario site 2_A8_OM1_O1 (SPAdes) (version 2) | ecosystem: Environmental > Terrestrial > Soil > Boreal... | reverse complement strand
CAACCACGGCCGCAATGGCCGGCCATGCGATTCGCGCTGGGCGCGCTCGAAGTGGCGGTAGGCCTGCAGGAACGTCTGCTCGGTCAGATCCTCGGCGTCGTGGTGATTGCCGATCCGGTAGTACGCGTAGCTGTACACGTCGCGCAGGTGCGCGCGATAGAGATCGGAGAACTCCGCGTCGAGCTGCGCCTTGGACTTCTTCCGCTCCTGCTCCTTGACCTGCTCGTCCACTCATCGCACCCTATCCCTCCGCCTCTTCCGCGCCCGTGTGACGCTCAGGCGGCGCGCGATATCTCGCGCGCTGGAGCCTCATGGATGAGCTCAGGAGGACGAGCCTTGGCGCCGCCCAGCCAGTCCCACTGCAGGCTGACGCACGCCCAGATGCGCTCGGTGACGGCAGCGGCCAGCGCCGGTGAGCAGGGATCGACGGTCGGGAAGCGCAGCGGACGCCCCACGCGAAGGCGGACCTTGCGCGGACGTATGCGCCAGCCCCTGCGGACCTCGTCGCTGCCGACGACCGCAACGGGCACGACGGGCACGCCCGTTTCGAGCGCCAGGCGCCCAACGCCGCGGCGCGGATCGCCGAGCGGACCACCTCGCATGCGCGTGCCCTCCGGGAAGACCACCACGCAGTCCCCGCGCGCGAGGATCGCTCGAGCGGTGTCCATCGCGTCGCTATCGCCAGCGCCGCGGTCGATCGGGAAGGCGCCCAGGGCGTTCAGCAGCACGGCCTGCCAGCGCTTTTCAAACAACTCGCGCTTGGCCATGTAGTAGACCGGGCGGCGCACGAGCGTTCCGATCACAAACGGGTCCAGGAAGCTGCGGTGGTTGGACGCCAGCAGCAGCGGCCCGCTGCGCGGCAGATGCTCGCGGCCGATCCGCTGCAGGCGCAGGTAGATCAAAAACGACGGCACCAGCACGGCGCGCAGGCACCAGTAGAAGATCGGATTGACGCCGCGCTGCAGCGAGCGTTGGCGAAAGCCGTCCAGGCTCACCGACCGGCTGGACGCGGCCACTTCGTCAGGCCGCGCCAGCGTCTGGCCCGCGCGCGAGCAGGCGTGCTCGGCTGGCACGATGTCGGGCTCGAGGTCGGGCTCTGTGCGCGGATGGGCCATGCCATCCATACACCGCGCGCGAGGACGCCGTTACAGTGGGCCGAGCGCGCGTGCGCGCGTCGTGCCGGAGTAGCTCAGCTGGTAGAGCACCTGTCTTGTAAACAGGGGGTCACGGGTTCGAGTCCCGTCTCCGGCTTGTGTAGTCAGCCGCGAGTGCTTGTGCGGGCGGGGCGCGTCGATCGCGTCACACCGACATTGAGGCGAGGGCGCCGGCGGGGCAACTGCGATGGCCGGCGCAACGAGCCTGGAGCGGCCCCCGAGGGAGCCGCTCCAGACATCGCTGTCATCTACTGGAGGAGGCGGGATCCGTTCCGCCTTTTTTCCCGACCAGTCTCACGGTGTCGAGCTCCCTATAGAGCTGCTTCGGGAGCGCCGACTGTGAATTCGGTCGTGTACGTTGTGTATGGAGCCGATTCTAGACTGGCTTCGATCTCGGTGCCACCGCTGGCGCACGACGGGCCGCCGAACAGGACCACGAAGGCGTTGCCGTCGTCGTCGAGCTGCACTGAGATGCTTTCCGACCCAATCGGATCGTCCACGTCGTCTCCGACGGGCGCAGGCGAGAGCAGGTTCTCGTCCGGGCCGATCCACTCGACTTTGGGCGCCAGACCACAGCGCGCGAACAGCTGTTCGTCGCTGACGTTGACGAACTGCTCGGCGTAGACGGACGGGAACTCCACCTCGACGATCGTCTCGACGCTGCTCTCGACGTTGTCCTCGACCGAGGTCGGCGGGAGCGCGGTGACGCCCGGCGGGGTCACTTTCGGCGGCAGCACTTCGAAGTTGGTCGTCACCGTGGTGAACGGCGCGACCTCCAGGTGAGCCGAGACGAGCGTCTCGCCAGATGCGCATCCGGGCCCAGCCCACAGGGCCGCGGAACCATTGCCACCGCCGTCGAGTTTGATTGTAGTGGTGGGACCCTCAGTCGGTTCGAACACCGGCGCTTCCGACCAGCTCATGTTGTCCCTGCAGCGACTGAACAGCTCCTCGTCGCTCAGTTTGACCGACTGAAAGGCGAATTCGGGGTTGCACGAGACTTCGACGATGTCCGCCACGCTCGATGATGTCGTGAACTCGCCCTGGTCGACGAACGAAGGCTGCGAGGTGATGATGCACGTCGGGTCTAGTTCTCCCGCCGGCTTTTTGGCGTCGGCCGTGCGCGCCGAAGCCGTGCCAGCCAACGAGGCCAGACACACGACCAGAACCGCGAGGCCCGCCAAAAGACTGCGTCTTTCCATGACTTTTCCTCCAGTGGATTACGTTTGTACGCCCCTGCTCCGGTAGTCGCAAGCAACAAACGAGATAGCCCATCCCTCCAGGAATCAGCCCCCCGCGCGGCGTATGTAAAAATTGAATACCACAGGACAAGCAGTAAAAGGAAGCAAAAAGATCGCAAATTGCGTGAATTTTTGATTCGTTCGCGCGCATTTTCCGGTTTGCGCGTGCCACCAGCGGGTATATGTCAACCCGTCGCGCTGCTCGTCGTATTGGTTGCTGCCCTTGCCAGCTTCAGCGTCGCTCCCACGTCCGCGTCCGCAGGAACCCCATACGTGGACGGCATCTCCGACCAGAGCATGGCGCTGTGGGACTCGGGCTTCGATGACGGTCGCTTCGCCGCGTACTTCGCCGAACGGTGGGTAGCCGACGGCCACATCGCCTACGCGCGCTACGTCGTCCAGTGGGACGTCATGCAGGAGCCGACGGCGGGGGCAAATCCCGGCGGCGACTACCGCGAAAGGCTGGAAGCGTGGTACGTGGACGCGTCCAGCCTGGGCCTGAAGCTCGACGTGGCCCTGACCAGCTATGACGGATCGACGCCGCGTGACGCTGCCCAATATGGCGAACAGCTCGACAGGCTGCTAGATGCCCTCCCGGACGTGGCCTACGTGGAGGCCTGGAACGAGCCCAACGGCTCCCCCTACCTCGCGCCGCGATCCTCGGCGCTGCTGGCCAACGCCGCCGAGGCGATCTGCACGGCGCGCCGCACCTGCACGGTGATCGTGGGCGACCTTTTGGACAGCTCCAACGAGGTCTTCTACGAGCGCCGCTATGAGCGCTATCTCGATTCCCCCGAGCCAACCGACTGGGGCATCCACCCGTACTACGCAGTCAGGCAGCTGAACGAAGCGACGGTCGACGCATTCAAGGCAAGCCTTCCAGCCGGGGGAGCAGGGATCGACATCTGGTTCACCGAGGTTGGCGCCTACTACTGCTCCGACTACGGCGCCAAGCCCGAACAGGCCGGCGAAGAACGCCAGGAAGTGGACGCATACTGGCTGACTCATCTGCTGATGCCGAACACGCGCCCGGCGCACGTCTTCTACTTCGAGTTTCTCTATGGCGAGGACCGGCCCCCGCCGTGCAACGCCACGCAGGCGGACACCGCCCTGTACGTGCCAGGCAGCGAACAGGGCGACGCGCCCCGCGCGCGCGCAGCGGCGACGATGATCTTGGGCGGCGAAGCAAGCCCGTCAGGCTATGTCCGCCAGCCGGCGGGCGCGACCGCCACGCTCGGCTCATCGGCCCTAGCTTTCCTGCCCTTCTAGTGCCGCCGGCTGCTGTTCGTTGAGCGGCTGCTGTTCGACCTGCGGCTGTTCTTCGCCGGGCGTCTGTTCTTCGGCTTCTTGGGCCTGTGCAGCTTCGATTTCCTGCTGTTCGGCCTGTTCGTGGGCTTCTTCGCGTTCTTCCTTGGTTTCAGGCTGGTGTTCTGCCAGTTCCCGGATTTCGTTTTCGTCGTCTTCGCTTTTGAGCCGGGCGATGAAGCCGCCGAGCATGCCGCTGTGCGCTTGCGCGGACGCTGGCTGCGTTTCGCTGCTCGCGCAGCCTGACAGCAGCGGCGCGCACACGAGCGAGGTGACGGCCAGGGCGCATGCGCCCCTGCGGCTGGCTGGCATGTGTAGGGCTTCGACAGCGCGAGCGCGCGACTTGAGCGCGCGGGCTACCCGACCCTACGAGCCTGCCTACACGCCTCGCCTAGCCTGCGTACATCGCGTCGATGTCTGGCGCGTACTTCTCGGCGATGGGCTTGCGCTTGAGCTTCATCGTGGGCGTGAGCTCGTCGGCACCGGGCAGCCAGTCGCCCGCGACGATCGTGAACTTCTTGATCTGTTCCACGCGCGCGAGCTTGGCGTTGGCCGCGTCGATCGCCTCCTGGACGGCGGCCTGCACGCGCTCGTCGCCAGCGAGGGACTCCAGGACGGGGTCGGCGATGCCCTGCTGGGCAGCCCACGCGGGGGCGAAGTCGGCGTCGAGCACGATCAGGGCGGTGTTGTAGGGCCGCCGGTCGCCGATGCAGCATGCCTGGCCGATCAGCGGCGAGGCGCTCTTGACGGTCGCCTCGATGTTGGCCGGCGACATGTTCTTGCCGCCAGCGCTGATGATCAGCTCCTTCTTGCGGTCGACGATCTTCAGGTAGCCGTCCTCGTCAAAGGCGCCGATGTCGCCAGTTCGCAGCCAGCCGTCCTCGGTGAATGTCTCGGCCGTCTTCTCGGGCTGGTTGCGGTAGCCGAGCATCACCACATCGGACTTGACCAGCACCTCGCCGTCGCCGGCGAGCTTGATCTGAACGCCGGGGCCGGGCGGACCGACCGTGCCCAGCTTGATCTTGTCGGGCGGGTTGATCGAGCCCGCGCCACAGGTCTCGCTCATCCCCCACAGCTCCGCCAAGGGCAGGCCGATCGCGTGGAAGAACTCGAGCACCTCCAGCGGCGTGGGCGCGGCGCCCACGTTGATTGCCTCGACCTGGTCAAGCCCGAGCATCTCGCGCCAGGACGCGAATATCTCCGCGTCGGCCCTGGCGACCTCCTCGGCCAGCTTCGCGGGCACCGGCTCTCCGCGCTGCTCCATGCGCACCTTGCGCACGCTCGCCTCGATCGCCGCGGCGATCTGCTGCTGGCGCTCGTCGGGCTCGCTGGCGATCATCGTCTCCAGGCCCGCCTTCAGCTTCTCCCAGATGCGCGGCACGGCGAAGAACCAGCTGGGACGCACTTCGGGCAGGTAGGACAGTACCTGGCGAGGGTCATCGCAGCAGGTGACCTGCAGACCGAACACGATCGGCAGGTAGTGATGGGCGTTGCGCTCGGCCACGTGGGCGTTGGGCAGCCACGAGATCACGCGGCCATCGCGCGGAAAGCTGATCAGGCTCTCCAGGCCCTCGACCGTGGCCATCAGGTTGCGGTGGATCAGCTGGACACCCTTGGGGGGCCCGGTGGTGCCCGACGTGTAGATCAGCGTGAGCACGTCGTCAGACCGTGTCTGCGCGACGGCCGCCTCGACGTCGAAGTCGGGATTGCTGCCCTCCACGTCTGCGAGCGCCAGCGTGCCGATCCGCGGCTGGCCGTCGACCACGATCACGTAGTCCAGCTGCGTGAGCCCCTTGCGCGCCTCGATCACCTGCGGTAGGTACTGCTGCTCGCAGATCAGCACCCTGGCGCCCGCGTCCTCGATCAGGAACCTGATCTGCTCGGGCGCGTAGGTGTTGTAGATCGAGAACGGCGCCGCCCCGAGCATCATCGCGGCGAGGTCGCAGAGGTGGAACTCGGGTCGGTTGGACAGCATCAGCGCGACCGTGTGGCCTCGGTGCACGCCCAGCCTGGCAAGCCCGCCGGCGAGCGCGTCCACTCGCTCGCGCAGCTCCCCCCAGGTGATCGTAAACGCGTCCTGCTTGGTGCGGATCGCCACGTCGCCGGCGCGTTCGGCGGCGGTGATGCGAAACGCGTGCGCGAGCGTCGCTGCATCCTGCGCGGGACGCCTGGGCGTCATGACCTGTGTGGTCGCCATCTCCATCTCCTGCTCCCTTGCTCGTCGATCCCCATGATCTGTAGCGCCCTACGCGGCCCGGCCGGACCGCCATGCCTGCTCGATCATACCCTGGCCGCAGGGGTCGAGATCGACGGCTCGCCCGCGGTTTGGCAAGGCGTGCCGAGGCACCGATGGCTGGCCGGCGCCACCGCGTGCCCGTCACGGCCTGTTGTCGAGGCACCGCATCGAATGACCCGCGCCTGGGTTGGGGTTCTCAGACAGACCTTCGGGTAATAGACCCACGCACCACACAAACCCTCACGCACCACACTCGACCCCTCAAAGGAGAGGTACAGATGCGCTCACGCAAGCTGACGATCCAGGCCCTCGTGGCCGCTGCCCTGCTGGCGCTGCCTGTGGCCGCCGCGTCGGGCGCCCCAAGGCATCCACGCCTGCACGCCAGCGGGCGTCCCGGCCTCAACGCACCCGTTGCCGGCTCGGGACGCTGCCGCATAAACATCTTTGCCGAACCGCACACGGTCACGAGCGAAACGGTGCAGCTGTTCGGGCAGTTGCGCTGCCCGTCTGGCACGAGCCCTGAAAACCAGACCGTCACGCTGTTCGAGCGCACCGTCGGAAACCCCACCTTCCAGACATTGGGAACGACGACGACCAAGGAAGGCGAACACGGCTTCTACTCATTGGTGGACTCGAGCGTGACCAGTGACACGATCTTTTACGCAAGCGCGCTCGGCGTGCGCAGCGCCAGCACTAAGGTTAAGGTCGCACCCACAATCGAACTCGAAGCGCCATCGCCCCTCGAAGGCGCCGAACTGCTGACGGGCAAGCGTCACGCGGTCGCCTTCGCCGGCAAAGTCACCCCGGAAGACCTGGGCGCCGAAGTGGTGATGCAGCGCGAGAACTCCGTCGGCACCGAAAACTGGAACGAGATCCAGCACAACATCTTCGTCGGGGCGGGAGGCAAATTCGCGTTCATGCACACATTCGTGGTCCCCGGCGACGCGGACATCCGCGTCCTCGTCCGCCCGCACGGAAAGTTCACCGTCCGCGGGACGTCCACGCCGATCTCCTACCAGATCTCCCAGGCTCAGAACCCGGCGCTGACGATTCACACGACACACGACTCGATCGTGTCGGGAGAAAAAATCGAAATCACCGGCAAGCTGGCCGCTGGGTCGGGACAGAAAGTCGTGCTGTTCTCGCACCCGCGTGGGCACGCTGGCTTTACCAAAGTGGAAGAAACGACGACCACGGGCGAAGGGGCATACGCCTTCTCGCAGACGCCCAAGGAAAACACCTTCTACCAGGTGAGCGGCCCTGGCCCGGTGCGCTCGGCGGTCCTCTTCGAGGGCGTCAAATCGGTGCTCGCCCCCAATCCGCCGCCGAGCACGGTCAAGCAGGGAGAAACGGTCGCGTTCACGGGCACCGTGACCCCGTCACAGGAAGGCCAGCCCGTGTATCTCGAGCGCGCGAACCTGTTCGGCAGCGGCTTTCACGTCGTCGGCTTGGGCAGTGTAACTAAAGGGACGTATTCGATCTCTCACACGTTCATAGGGGTCGGTAAGCAGACCCTGCGCATAAAGGTGCCCGGCAACCCGGCCAACCAGGCGACGGCAACCGCGTCGTTCAACATCGAAGTGACCCCTGCGCCGCTTGTGCTGCTGCGCCCGGCGCCGGCGAGCCCGATGCCCAGCGAAGGCAAGGTGTAGTCCCGGGGGGGACGCGCAACCGCAGAGTGTGGCCGCCTGCCCGGCGGCCACATTCGCGCGGTATTGGCCGCGCTCAGGCAGCCACGGCGCGAGACTGCAGGTGCGCGCCCACCTTGCGCTTTACGCGCTGCAGCGCATTGTCTACGGTCTTGGTGTCGCACAGCAGCCGCTCGCCGACCTGCTCGTAGGAGAAGCCGTCGAGATACAGCGACAGCACGCGGCTCTCGAGCTCTGACAGGGCGCTCGACAGGCATCCCACCAGCGAGCGCAGCTCCTCTGAGGAGATGACCTGGTTGACGGGGTCGTGGACGGTGGGGCCGGGCAGCATCTGGTCGAGCGTGGGCACCTCCTCGCCCGCGCCGGCGGGGGCGGAGGAGAACGACACATACTGGTTCAGCGGCGTGTGCTTGTTGCGGGTGGCCGTCTTGACGGCGGTAATGATCTGACGGGTGATGCACAGCTCGGCGAAGTTGCGAAAGCTCGACTCACGGTCGGTGCGGAAGTCGCGGATCGCCTTGTACAGGCCCACCAAGCCCTCCTGGATGAGATCGTCGGAGTCTCCACCGGCGAGGAAGTAGGAGGACGCCTTCAGGCGCACGAAGCCGTGATAGCGCCTGACCAGCCTGTCGTATGCATTGCGGTCACCCTGCTTGGCAAGGGCGATCAGGAAGAGATCCTCAACCTTAGGTTCAGGGTTACTGTTCTGGGAGAATCGGGCCACGAGCAGATCCTTTCTCGGGGTCGCGTCGACCGCGGCCCCCACAAATTGCTCAGTGGCGCACTCCTCCCCTGGCGCCAATGCTATGTAGAGCATCCCCCAAGGCCTTCTCAACCTTAGGTTCAGCGTTATGTTGGCGCGAGCCTTGCATAGTTATGAACCCTTGTCAAGGCTCGCGGACCGGTTTTGCAAGATCTCATACAGCAGAGCGGCGGCCGCAGCGCTCACCCCCAACGACCCCACGCGCCCCCGCATGGGCAGGCAGATCAGCTCATCGCACGTTGCGGCGACCCGCGGGCGCAGGCCGCTGCCCTCGCTGCCCAACACGAGCACTACGCCCGCGCCTGCGTAGTCGGGCGAGTCGTAGGGCACCGGCTCGCGCTTGCCGGCGACGCTGTGGGCGCTCGCGCCATAGCACCAGCAGCCGGCCCGGCGCGCATCGGCGAGGAAGTCGGCCATGTTGCGCACGCGCGCTACTGCGAGGTGCTCGACGGCGCCGGCCGAGGCCTTGCATACAGCCGCGGTCACCTCCGCGGCGCGGCGCTCGGGAATCACCACCCCGGCCGCCCCCGCGCACTCGGCCGTGCGGCAGATCGAGCCCAGGTTCTGGGGATCTTGCACCTGGTCCAGCGCCACGAGCAATGGGGCCTGGCGCCCGAGCAGCTCGTCGACGTGCGCATAGCGATAGGGCCCCGCATCAGCGCAGATGCCCTGGTGGGCGCTCGCGCCGCAGCGCCGCTCGATCTCCTCGGGCGCGACCACCTGGACGGCCACGCCTGCAAGCCACGGCTCGCGCGCGGCGCCCGCGCTGGCCCACACCTGCGCCAGCTGTGCAGCTCGCCTGCCTCGCAGCGCCTCCTTGACGGGATTGCGCCCGTAGACAATCACAGCGGCAGCAGCTCGAAGCCGCCGGCGCCGTCGCGGACCTCCCAGCCCAGCTCAGCGATCTGCTCGCGCAGGCCATCGGCAGCTGGGAAGTCGCGCTCGGCGCGCGCTTGCTCGCGACGCTGGGCGAGCTCGCGCACCTCGGCTGGCGCCTGCGCAGCCGGGGCCAGCAGGCTGTCCAGTCCCAGCACCTCCAGCATGTCGCGCAGATCGCCATCGCCAGGCGCGTCGTGCCTCAGAGCGCCTGCCGCGCGGATCCACTCGTTGAGCGCGGCCAGCGCCTCAGCGGTGTTGAAGTCCCGGGCCAGAGCATCGAAGAAGCGCTCGCGCAGACCTCCAAGCCCGCTCGGCGACTCGCCCGGCGACAGCCACCTGCCGGCCTCGCGGATGCGGCTGACGTTGGCGCCTGCTTGCTCGAGCGCCGCCTGCGAGAACGCCAGGGGCTGGCGGTAATGACCGGAGATCAGGTACATGACCACCGCCTCGGCGCCATATTGGTCGAGCATCTCGTGCAGCAGAGCGATGTTCCCAACTGACTTGGCCATCTTCTCGCCAGTGAACTGGATCATGCCGTTGTGCATCCAAAGTTTCGCGAGCTCGTGCCCGCGGGCGGCGCGCGTCTGGGCGGCCTCGTTCTCGTGGTGGGGGAACACCAGGTCAGAGCCGCCTCCGTGGAGGTCAAAGCCCACGCCCAGCAGCTCCTCGGCCATGGCCGAACACTCGATGTGCCATCCCGGCCGTCCCGGTCCCCACGGCGAGTCCCAGACGGTGTCCTCGCCCGGCTTGTGCGCCTTCCATAGCGCGAAGTCCAGCGGGTCCTCCTTGCGATCGGAGCCTTCCAGTCCCTCGCCCTGATCCATGTGCTCCAGTTGCCTGTGCGAGAGGCTGCCGTAGCCCGGGTCCGAGCGCACACGGAAGTAGACGTCGCCGCCGGCCGGATAGGCATGGCCGCTCTCGACCAGAGCCTGGATGTGGGCGACGATCGGACCGATCGTCTGCGAGGCCAGCGGCTCGTGGTCGGGGCGGCCGAGGCCCAGGGCGTCGGTGTCCTGCCGGTAGAGCTCGGTCATCTCGGCCGCCAGCTCGGCGCTCGGACGTCCTTGGGAGCCAGCCGCGTCGTAGATCTTGTCGTTGACGTCGGTGACGTTCACCACCAGCGTCACCGCATAGCCCTCGTGCTCGAGAAAGCGCTTGAGCAGGCTGAAGAGGACGAACGGGCGCGCATTGCCGATGTGGATGCGGCTGTACACGGTCGGCCCGCACGCGTAGATCCCCATCTTCCCGGGATCGCGTGGACGCAGCGGTGTGAGCTCGCCGCTGAGTGTGTCGTGGAGCTTGATCTCGCGCATCGCCGCGCGATCCTAGCGGTCAGCGCAGGTGGCGCTCCACCCTCAACGACCGAGCTGGTCGAGATCGTCCTCGACCGCCGTCGACTCGACGTCGGCCGGGCGCACGCCCCGATCACGTGACGCGAAGCGTCCTGCGGTCACAGCAAAGCTCATCAGGCGACCAGCGTAGTGGCTCGATATCCAGCGGCGCGTCAGTTTTCGGGTGGGCCCAAGCAGCAGCAGTGCGCCGAGTGCGTCTGTGACGAACCCAGGAACCGCCAGCAACGCTGCTCCGAGAAAGCCGAGCGCCCCCTCGATCGCAGCACGACCTGGAGCACGCTGCTCGGAGACCGCCAGCGAGACACGGTCGATCGCCGCGCGACCCTGTACTCGCAGCAGCCGCGTGCCGAGCAGAGAGGTCCCGACCAGCAGGACAACCGCCGCTAGCCAGCCGATCGCGCGTCCGACCTCGATGAAGGCGAACACCTCGATGACTGGAACACCGATCAGGACGAGCACGAACACCACAGCGATCAGCCTAGGGGTCCCGGGGCGGTCTGCATATCGCGCCCTGCGCTGTCTCAGTAGACGAACGCAGACAGTGCACGCGCAATATCGGCCGCCTTCAGCGGACCGAACCGCAAGGTCCATGCGCCGTCGAGCTCTTGACGGAACTTGTGCGGCACGCCATCGCGCTCCAACTCATCTCTGTGCTGCTGCGCTCGCTGGTAGCCCGAGCCGCCCTGGAACGTGGCATCCAGCCCGTACCGACCATCGTCCACCGGCCAGATCGTGAGCCGGTCCGGCACCGGTCCCGCGTGGGTCGAGAGCAAGGCATCGGAGGTTGCATCTGTCTCGTCGTCCATCCAGTCATTGTCTCGCCTTAAGGCCGCTCACCGTCCCATCCAACCTGTACTCGTCGGAACAGCACAGGATGAAGGTGCGCGATGTGATCCGGCGGATCGAAGCCGACGGCTGGCGGTTCGACCGCCAACGTGGCAGTCACCGCATCTACCGTCATCCCCACAAGCTGGGGACGGTCACCATCGCTGGCCGCCCGAGCCAGGACGTCCCGGCCGGTACCCTTGGGAACATCTTTCGACAAGCAGGCCTGAAAGGACCCCGACGGTGAGCGAGTACCTCGTCATCTACGAGCAGAGCCCGACTGGCTGGGGAGCCTATTGCCCGGACCTTCCTGGCTTGGGCGTCGCCGGCACAAGTCGCAACGAGGTTGAGCGCCTGATCCACGAGGCGATCGAGCTCCACATCGAGAGTTTGCGCGAGCATGGTGAGCTGGTTCCGCCGCCGACCAGCGCTGCCGGGGTGATCACGGTGGGCGCCGCATAGACATAGCTCGTGCAGGTCGCCGGAGCCCGCCCGCTCCTCGGGAACCCCTAGCTCCCGCCGACGCGCCGCAACCCCACCACCGCCAGCGCCGCAACACCCTCCCCACGCCCGACGAACCCCATCCCCTCGCCGGTGCTGGCCTTGACGTTCACGCGCGCCAGCTCCAAGCCGAGCGCCGCTGCGAGCCCCTTCCTGATCGCCTCGCGGTGCGGCGAGAGCTTCGGTGCCTCCATCACGACGGTGCAGTCCACGTTGACGATCTCGAGACCGGCCTCGTGCACGCTGTCCACGACGCTCGCGAGCAGCTGCATCGAGTCGGCGTTGCGCCAGCGCTCGTCGGTGTCGGGGAAGTGCTCGCCGATGTCGCCCATACCGGCGGCGCCGAGCAGCGCGTCGGTCACTGCGTGTGCGAGCACGTCGGCGTCGGAATGACCGTCCAGGCCACGCTCAAAAGAGATCTCCACCCCGCCGATCACGAGCCTGCGCCCGGCAGCCAGCCGGTGGGAGTCGAAGCCGATCCCGACGAGGCTCATCCGGCCTCGGCTTCGCTGGAGCCGGCGGGCGACCCGCCTGCGTTGGTGGCGCCAATCGGCTCCAGGCGGCGCTTGCGGCCCTCGAACACGCACAGCTCGCGCACGCCCACGGCGTCCAACAGCTCGAGCGCGCGCTCGTAGTCGGCGCCAATGTCCTCGGGGCGGTGGGCGTCGCTGGAGAGCGCCACGGGCACGCCCGCGTCCACGCACATCTCCAGGAACGGACGGGAGGGGTAGAGCTCGCCAACTGGCTTGCGCAGGCCCGCC
>Ga0209420_1001160_pt1 | contig 12682 bp, 7 predicted proteins | sample BlaSpr_A8_OM1_O1_FD_187972 | JGI IMG/M metagenome (GOLD analysis project Ga0209420, IMG submission 187972) | Forest soil microbial communities from Thunder Bay, Ontario, Canada - Black Spruce, Ontario site 2_A8_OM1_O1 (SPAdes) (version 2) | ecosystem: Environmental > Terrestrial > Soil > Boreal... | reverse complement strand
CGGGTGACGCTTTCGGGTGCGGGCGGAAGCGCTTCCAGCGCCGCGTCGACCGCCGTCTGCAGCTCGGCCTCAACTTCTTTCTCCAGCTGGTTGATGCCCTTCTCGTCGAGGATGCCTTCGCGCAACAGGAACATTTGAGTGCGCGTGACCGGATCACGTTGGGCGTCGCGTTCGCGCTCGGCGTCGGGACGGTACAGGCGCTCATCATCCGATAGCGAATGGGAATAGGGGCGAATGACGTGGGCATGGATAAACGCGGGACCGTGTCCCTCGCGACAGTAGCGCGTAGCCCGTTGGAATGCGGCGTAGCTGGCCACCGGATCGGTGCCGTCGACTTCTTCGAAATGGAAGTTGGGGAATCCGGAAACCAGACGCGAAATGTTGCCCCCCGCGGTCTGGAATTCGACCGGAACCGAAATGGCGTACCCATTGTCCTCAACGCAGAAAATTACCGGAAGCTTGCCCAGCGCGACGGCGTTCATGGCTTCCCAGAACTCGCCTTCACTGGAAGTGCCGTCGCCCAAAGAAACGTAAGTCACTTCATCGCCCTGGAAGCTGACCTTCTTAAATTGGCGGTAGTCGGTAAGATGGGAGGCGGGAACGTCCGCCGCCTTGGCATGCCGCGCCAAATAGCGTCCTGCCTCGGCGCAGCCAACTGCCTGCAGAATCTGTGAACCTGTCGGCGACGACTGGGTCACAATGTGCAGGTTAGGATAGCTCCAGTGCGAGGGCATCTGGCGCCCTCCGGAACTGGGGTCGTCCGCCGCACCCACTCCCTGCAGGAACATGTCGTAAGGTTTGACCCCGAGAGCCAGACAGAGTGCGCGATCTCGATAGTAAGGGTAGAACCAGTCATAACCCGCTTTCAGCGCCAGGCCAGCAGCCGCGCCAATGCCCTCATGTCCGGCCCCGGACATCTGAAAATAGATCTTTTGCTGGCGTTTGAGCAGGATTTCCTTGTCGTCGATGCGCCGGGAGGTGTAAATGATGCGGTAGGCTTGGATGAGCTGGTCGCGCGTAAGTCCTTCATACAGCTTGCCCTTCTTCGCGCCGTTAGCCGTTAGGGCCAGTTTGGGGTCAATCTTCGTCGTGGCCATCCAGGTCCCTGGGTCCTCGTCCCAATTAGATTCCCGCCAGCGCCTTAGGATTCCATGCGGCGGCCAGAACCTGTTGGATTGTAAATGCTAACGGGAGGTTGGAAAAGTACCGAAGTTTTCGCGGAGGCAAGGGTTGGGCCACGTGACCGATGCCTGGGAAATCAATCCAACGACTGGGACGAAAGATACCTGGGTGTTCCCGTTCCGAGCCTCGGTTGCAACATTCCAGCTCATAGCTGGCCTCGGGGAAAGCCTTTTGAACCGGTTCCGCCGGTGCCCTGCAGCGCGGCCGGATCGGGGATATCCCAGGGTGCACTCATCGATTGGCCGGGCCAGATTTGAGAGACCTCGCTCGCGGCCTGGTTGGCGGCGTTGTCACAGACGGTGAAAACAAAATCAAGCCCTTCCGGATGGGCCGTGAGCAACCGCTGCCGCAGGCGCAGTCAAGGTTCAGTTCCCCTCGCCCCGAACATGTCGGCGTATTTGGCAACGCGGAAGAGGGGCAACCGAGCCTGGCTCGCCTCTCCCGCTCCGAGACCGGAGCCACGCCCTGCCGCAATGCTGGCGGCTGAGTGCTGAGTGCTTTATTCTGGCAGAAGATGATTCGCACGCGACTAGCCTTCGACCCCCACTCCATTCAGCTCGTGATCTTCGATCTGGACGGCACGCTGATCGATTCGCGCCTTGATCTGGTGCATTCCGTCAATGCGGCGCTCCGTCATATCGACCGGCCAGAGTTGCCGGACGAGGTAATTGCCAGCTACGTAGGCGACGGTGCACCAATCCTGATTCAGCGGGCGCTCGGCGCCGAGGCCGCCGATCAAGCACTGGTGGGCAAAGGTCTGGAGTTCTTCCTTTCTTATTATCGCGAGCACAAACTCGATCACACCACCGTCTACCCGGGAATCGCGCAGGCGCTTGCGGGGATTCAGCAGTCGTCCAACGGAACTCCGCGCCGATTGGCCGTCCTTACCAACAAGCCCGTAAAGGCTTCGCGGGCCATCGTCGAAGGCCTCGGGCTGGGGCAGTTCTTCTCCCAGGTGTATGGCGGCAACAGCTTCGCCACCAAGAAGCCCGACCCGCAAGGCGCGCGCCAATTGCTGCAGGAGAGCAACCTAACGCCGGAGCGGGCTGCAATTGTGGGGGACTCTCAGGTGGACGTGCGCACCGGGCGCAATGCCGGACTGTGGACTGTTGGCGTCACCTACGGATTCGCTCCCCATACGCTCGAAAACGAATCGCCCGACGTACTGGTGGATTCGGCGCAAGAGTTAAGCGTCGTGTTCTCCGCGTAGGGACGAAAAGAACCCCAAACTATGACCCCTCACAACTCTGGCTCCGCCACCGGATTCACGGGAAAGGAACTGCGCAAGTTGCACAGCATGAAAACTCCCGACGGCATCCAACGGTTTCTGGATGACATGCCCTATCATCTGGAAGACACCGCATGGTCTCCGCGCAAGGTGCTGGCCGAAGAAACCTCTCACTGCCTGGAGGGCGCGATCTTTGCGGCGGCGGCGTTGCGGGCTAACGGATATCCTCCGCTATTGCTGGATTTCGAGGCGGAACACGATACCGACCATGTGATCGCGATTTACCGCCAGGCAGGCTGCTGGGGCGCGGTGGCCAAGTCAAACTACGCTGGATGCCGCTGGCGCGAACCGGTCTATCGCACTCTGCGGGAATTAGCCCTAAGCTATTTCAACGCTTACTTCAATCTGCGGCGGGAGCGCACTCTGCGGCGCTACTCGGTTCCGGTCCGGCTGAAGCGCTTCGACTCTCAGAACTGGATGACCACGGACCAGCCCGTATGGTTCATCGTGGATCACCTGTTCGAAATTAGGCACTATTCGCTACTGACCAAGGCGCAAGCGAAGCGATTACACCGGGTCGATGAACGGCTCTTCCAGGCAGAGTGTCTGGGGAAAGCTCACCAGAAGAAAAGAGACTGAGTTGCCTCAAGCTCCGCCAACCTATCGCCGCTTCTTAGACCAGGACCCTCTCTGTGCTCAGTCGACCGCCGGCGTTAGACTCGGATCAAGCGTCTACCGTCGGTCGGCGACGCACGGTTTCTGGTCCGGAAGGCACCGTGGAATCGCACAGGGCTCTCCAACCCGGCAGGCTGACGACTTGGTAGACGCTCGCCGCCGTCCCCGCTGGAGGCTGGAACTGGACCTTCGCGTTTATCCGCGCGACTGTCCTCTGGCTCGAGGGCAGCGCGGTGGACATCAGCGAATCGGGGATTTCGGCCCGGCTGCGAGTGGAGGATCCGCTGGGCTGCCCCTTGGAGACCTGGGGGGGTTGCGGCCATGCTGAGCCCACCAAACGCGTTTGGCTACGGCGTCCGGCTCGTATGCGTTAAGGTAAAACAAAGCATGAGAGCACTCCATCTGGGTTGGTTCATTCTTCTTATTGATCTTCTCTTTCTTGGTCCGCCGGGGTTCGCGCAGCAGGATCAGCCCCCATCCACGCCACCGGAGGCACCGAGTTCTGAACCGATCGCTTCTGACTCGTCGGCTTCCAAAACCACATCCTTGCCCGATTTGACGCCGGATGCGAACGGCAAGCTCTCGCAGCAGCAGATGCGGGAGTTAACCCGCGTGGTGGCGCAGAATTACCGCGAAAACTACAAGAAGCTGCGCGATTACACCTACGTCGATCGCGAAGTCACGCATAAGCTGGACGGCAAGGGACAGATAAAATCCACGGAAACGAAAACCTATGAAATTATGGAGCTCTACGGCGAGTCGGTCGCGCGACTGATCGAAAAAGACGACAAACCGCTGGCTGGAAAAGACGCAGCCAAAGAGGAGGAAAGAATTCAGAAGCTGGCCGACAAGCGCAAGAACGAGTCGGAGGACGAACAGAGAAAACAACAAGCGGAAAAAGAAAAGGCCCGGCAAAAAGGACGGGAGTTTGTGAGCGAAGTAGCCGACGCCTACAACTTCCGCCTGGTGGGAAGTGAGATGCTTAACGGACGCGACACTTGGGTGATTGATGGGGAGCCGCGCCCGAAGTTCCATGCGCAGTTACGGGAAGCCCAGATGCTTTCCAAGTTCCACGGCCGGCTGTGGGTCGACAAGCGCGAGATGCAACTCGCAAAGATGGATGTCGAGGCCATCGACACGGTTTCGTTCGGCTGGGTGCTGGCGCGCATTCACAAGGGCACTCGCTTTGTGTATGAGCAGACTCGCGTCAATGATGAGGTCTGGCTGCCGCAGCACTATGAGGCCAAAGTCGACGTACGACTGGCGTTGTTCAAGAGCGACAATGAAGAAGATGCCGGCACCTTCCGCGACTACAAGAAGTTCCGTACGTCCTCGAAGATTGTGGGCATGGGACAAGTGAAACCTTGAACCTCTCCGCCCTGAAGGGCGAAGATTCAGACTACGCATAGCGTTACTCCGCTTACGTTAGCGTCTCCGATGCTGCGAAAGTCAACTCTCTGAAAGGCGTGTCCAGCCGAATGCTCAGACAGCAACGGCCCGATTTGGTGAAGCGGTATTGGAAAGGCGCTCTGTGGTCACTGTCGTACTTCGCAGCTTCTTGTGGTGGAGCTCCAATCAGCATCCTCAAAGAGAATATTGACCAGCAAAAGACTCCCAGCTCAGTCGCTTATATCCCCCTCCTGAAGGACGGGGTTCTACGCTCCACCGGATAACAAGCTAGTGTTGTCGCCTCGCCGTATTCAGATTTCGGCTTGATCGCCAGCGTTCATGTTTTAATGATCGTCAACCATCGATGAATATCCTCGACGTGTGCGCCTACCTCGGACTGGCAGCCGTGGGCACGGCTACGGTGAACATGGTTTTGGGACTCTTGATCGCGCTGCGCTATAGTCCTGTGCGGTTGTGGCCCCATCGCCGTATCAACATTTTCGTACTGCACCGCTGGACTGCGTACCTGGTTCTGCTACTCATCGTTTTACATCCCTGCGTACTGCTGCTCCGGAACACGATTCACTTCGGATTGGGAGATATTTTGCTTCCCCTGTGGTCGCCGGTGCAACCAACGCTGAACACTCTGGGTGCGGTTGGTCTGTACGGGCTGTTGATCGTGATCGTCACCTCCGTGTTTCGCCTGCGCCTGGCTCGCCCCTTGTGGAAGAAGCTCCATTTACTTGTTTTTCCCGCGTTCGTATTTGTGTTCATCCACAGTATGTTCTCGGATCCTCAACTTTCGAACAACAAAGTCGATTTCCTGGATGGCGGGAAACTGTTTATCGATATATGCGGCGCGATTGCACTGTTCAGTTCGGCTGCTCGCGTGCGGCTGCGCGGCCAAGGCTTGCGAGCGCGGGCACGGGGCACGCCCGATTCCCCACGACCGTCGGGCGGATCGGAAGCTGGACGAGCTCAAGGATGAGGGTTTCCTGTGCCGCTATAATGCAGGCTTCCCAATCTTTCCTGGTCTTTCTGTCTGTGGCTGTCCAATCTGATCTGCTGTGCGAGGTAGTGAATGAATTCTTTTACCCGTCGCGATCTTCTTCGCTCCAGCCTTGCACTGTCCGCTTCCACACTCGTCGCAGGCTCAGTGGGCCGAGCCCATGCGTTACTCGCAGGCTATCCCGGCCGAGCGTCGGCGGAGGCCCTGGCCGCGATGGCTCCGCGCGAGCATCTGCTATTCGACTTCGGCTGGAAGTTTTTTCAGGGACATGGCAGCGACCCGCGGCGTGATCTTGGATTCGGCATGGGCCAGGGCGATTTCGCCAAGACGGGCGAATTCAAATTTGCTCTGGAAAAATTCGACGATTCCCAGTGGCGGCCATTGAACCTGCCGCATGACTGGGCGGTCGAACTGCCCTTTGTGCGCGATGAAGAACAGCAAGGGCACGGCTACAAACCGCTGGGCCGCCGCTATCCCGAAACCAGCGTGGGTTGGTACCGGCGGGTATTCGATGTTCCTCAAGAAGACGGCGGACGCCGCGTGGTGCTCGAGTTCGACGGAGCCTTCCGGGACGCGCTGGTATTTTTGAACGGCTCGTTCCTGGGCCGCAACGACAACGGCTACGCGCCCTTCCGCTTCGACCTCACTTACTTTCTGAATTATGGCGGCAAGAACTATTTGGTCGTCCGCATGGACGCCAGCTTCGGCGATGGCTGGTTTTATGAGGGAGCCGGGATCTACCGGCATGTTTGGCTGACCAAGACCGACGCGCTGCACCTCGGACACCGCGACAGCTATGTCCGAACTTTCGTCAACAGCGCCACGGCAGCGCTGACACTAGGGGCAGTCGTGCAAAACGAAGGCCGTCAGCCGGAGGCCTGCCGCGTACACTGGCAGATCTTAGACGCTGCGGGCAAGCCGGTTGCCGCTGCCGATTCCGCTCCCCAGTCGGTCGCTCGCGACGGCTCTGCCACCTTCACCGCAACTGCGAACCTCCCGAATCCCGAGCGCTGGTCGCCGGAGACCCCGTACCTTTATTCGGCGGTCGTGACGGTTGAGTCCGGCGGAAAATCCCGCGATCGAGAGCGTGTGAGTTTCGGGGTGCGCACCATCGCTTTCGATGCCGACAAAGGATTTTTTCTCAACGGCAAGCCGGTAAAGATCAAAGGCACCTGCAATCATCAGGATCACGCAGGCGTAGGCGCCGCGCTTCCCGACCGCTTGCAATGGTATCGCGTCGCTGTGCTGAAAGATATGGGCGGCAACGCCGTGCGCACGTCGCACAACATGCCTACGCCGGAGTGGGTGGAAGCCTGCGACCGCCTGGGCATGATGATGATGTGCGAGACGCGCCTGATGAGCTCCACTGCGGAAGGGATGACGCAGCTTGAACTGATGGTGAAGCGTTATCGCAACTCGCCGTCCATCATTCTGTGGTCCGTGGGCAACGAAGAGTGGGTGCTGCAGAGCACTCCGCAGGGCCCGCGGGTCATTGCCGATATGGTGGCGCGCACGCATGAGCTTGATCCCACGCGGCTATGCACCGCAGCGGTGAATCAAAGCTTCAACACACACTTCCCCGACCCGCTGGATGTGATGGGATTTAACTACAATCTGAACGTCCCAGACGACTGGCACAAGGAGCATCCGAAAAAGCCCTGCGTTGGCTCGGAGACGGCCAGCACCGTTTCCACGCGAGGCATTTATTCGACCGACAAGTTGCGTAACTGGGTAAGCGCCTACGACCTGAATCATACTTCTTGGTCCGAACTCGCCGAGGAGTGGTGGAAGTTTTACGCCGCACGGGAATGGCTGTCCGGCGGCTTTGCCTGGACCGGATTCGACTATCGCGGCGAGCCCACGCCCTACGCCTGGCCTTCCATCAACTCGCAGTTTGGCATTGTGGATATGTGCGGTTTTCCCAAGGACAATTTTTATTACTATCAGGCATGGTGGGGTTCCGAGCCCGTGCTCCATCTGTTTCCGCACTGGAACTGGGATCAGCGCGAAGGCGAAGCGATCTCGGTATGGGTGCACTCCAACCTCGATTCCGTGGAACTTTTCCTGAACGGCAAAAGCTGCGGCTCTCAAAAAGTGCTGCCCCTGACGCATCTCGAATGGAAGGTAAAGTACGAGCCGGGCGTTCTTGAGGCGCGGGGCAGCAGAGATGGCAAAGTCGTGCTGGTGGAAAAGCGCGAGACGACCGGCGAGCCCGAGTCGATCCGTCTTACTCCCGACCGAACCGAGATTCACGCGGATGGCGAAGATGTCACCGTGGTGCGGGTGGAAGTGCTCGACAAGGAAGGCCGGGCGATTCCCACTGCCGATCCCACGATCAGCTTTAAAGTGAGCGGCGAAGGAGCGTTAATCGGCGTGGGCAACGGCGATCCCAACTGCCAGGAGTCCGACAAGGCCCCCAAGCGCAGCCTGTTCAATGGCCTCGCGCAAATCATCGTGCAATCCAGCAAGATTGCCGGCACGATCGCAATCGAGGCTTACACGGAAGACTGGCCGCCGCCCAAACTGCCCCCGACCCGGGTGATGATCGCAACCCAGAAAGTAGATTTGCGGCCGACGGTGGAGTAGCCCATAAATATGGGTTTGGCCTGGTCTCGGTCAGAAGCGATAGAAAGCGTTCCCGGCAAGGTAAGCGGCGCGAAACAACAGCTCCGGGGCGATTGCCCTCTGCGGTTCAGGCGAAAAAAAATTCCTTTGTCCGGAGCTCTTTGATCGTATCCCTCAGCTTCGCAGCCTTCTCGAACTCGAACCGCTTTGCCGCTTCGCGCATGTCGCTTTCGAGCTTGCCGATGTAGGCATCAACTTCTTCCTGGGTTCTGAACTCGGGCATGCCCTCAGACTCGCCCCCGGTCAGGTCAGCATAATCGGCGGCGACGATTCCGGCCAGCGTCATGTCGAGCGGACGCACGATGGACTCCGGCGTGATTCCATTCTCTTGGTTATAAGCCGTCTGAATGGCGCGGCGCCGCAAGGTTTCGTCGATGGCGCGCTTCATCGAATCAGTCATGCGGTCGGCATAAAGAATGGCGCGGCCGTTCAAATGTCGTGCGCAGCGGCCGATGGTCTGGATCAAAGATCCCGTCGACCGCAGGAATCCTTCCTTGTCCGCGTCCAGAATTGCCACCAACGATACTTCCGGCAGATCCAACCCCTCGCGCAGTAGATTGATGCCAATCAAGACATCAAACTCGCCTTTGCGCAAGTCGCGCAAGATCTTCACCCGCTCCAGGGTTTCGATCTCGGAATGCAGGTAGCGGCATTTCACGCCCACCTCGGCATAGTACTCGGCCAGATCTTCGGACATGCGTTTGGTCAGGGTGGTCACCAGCACGCGCTCGCCCCGCTCAGCCCGGGCGCGAATCTCGTGCAACAGATCGTCAATCTGCCCCTTCACGGGTCGAACTTCGACCTCCGGATCGATCAGTCCAGTTGGCCGAATGATCTGCTCCACCACCACCCCGGCAGACTTCGTCAGCTCGTACGGTCCCGGGGTTGCAGAAACGTAGACCAGTTGGTTGGTGCGGTGCTCGAATTCCTCAAACGTCAGCGGACGATTATCCAGCGCGGATGGCATGCGAAAACCATACTCGACCAGCGTTTCCTTTCGGGAGCGGTCGCCCGCGTACATTCCGCGCAGCTGCGGCACCGTCCCGTGCGACTCGTCGATGAACATCAGGAAGTCCCGCGGAAAATAATCCAGCAGGGTGGGCGGAGGTTCGCCCGGCAAGCGTCCGGTAAAGTGCCGTGAATAATTCTCGATGCCATGGCAGAACCCCATGGCCTTGATCATTTCAAGATCAAACAGGGTGCGCTGATGGATGCGCTGCGCTTCCACCAGCCGCCCTTGCTTCTCCAGTTCCGCTTCCCACCACACCAGTTCTTTCTTGATCGAATCCACGGCCGAGGCGCGCGTTTCTTCCTTCATGACATAGTGGGTTTTGGGATAAATCGGTAGCCGCATGTATTTCTGCTTCACCGTGCCGAACAGCGGATCGACCTGGGTGAGCGATGAAATCTCATCGCCCCACAACTCGATGCGGTAGGCCATGTCGTCGTACGTAGGAAATACTTCGATCACATCGCCGCGCACGCGAAACGTGCCCCGCCGGAAATCTCCGTTGGTGCGTTCGTAGAGAATGTCGACCAGCCGGCGCGTAATGTCCTCGCGTTTGATCTTCTGGCCTTTCTCGAGAAACATCATCATTCCGTAATAAGCTTCGGGGGAACCGAGGCCGTAAATACAGCTCACCGAAGCCACGATCAGCGCGTCGCGGCGTTCAAAAAGCGACCGCGTGGCCGACAATCGCAGCTTGTCGAGTTCGTCGTTGATCGTCGCTTCTTTTTCGATGTACAGGTCAGCAGCGGGGACGTAGGCCTCCGGCTGGTAGTAGTCGTAATACGAAACGAAATATTCGACCGCGTTGTGGGGGAAAAAATTCTTGAACTCGTGATACAGCTGCGCGGCCAGCGTTTTGTTATGCGCCATGACTAAAGTCGGGCGATTCGCCGCTTCGATCACCTTGGCCATGGTGAAGGTCTTGCCCGATCCAGTGACCCCGAGCAAAACCTGATGCGGCTCTCGGTCAAACACTCCGCGCAGCAACGTCTCGATGGCACGACCTTGGTCGCCCTGCGGCTTGTAGTTGGAAACCAGTTTGAAGTCCATAAACCAGCTCTTGGCGGTTCGCTCTGGGCTTTTAGCCAAAACCAGGAAAGCGGCTCGGTCTCGGTAGAGACAGCCGCCCTCGGCTGTCCGGTCGAGCCCGGCTCGGCTCGGTTTTTACCCACCTGCGCCTTACCGAGGACAATTTTGCTAACCGACAATCCTTCTTTTATTTTGACATCTTAATTTAGACATCCTCCCCGCCATAAATCGCGGGGATTCCTTCTCAGGCTACGCATGGGCTTAATCTCCCTACGTTAGCGCCTGAAGGCCCTGCCCGGGCCCACTTGTAGCTTTATTGCATTCGCCTGGTTTTTGGACAGAGACTCGCTCCGTCACAGCCGACCTTTGAGTGCGCGGTCTTCAGATCCAGGTAAGGTACGAAGAAAATTTTGCTGTAGCTTCCACAAAAAGGCAAGCCTTATATCCACTCCCTGAACGGAGTGGTTTTACGGCCCACAAGGATGATAACGTCCGAGGGACCCAGGGCAGGCCGGCGCCCTACTTATGCAGTTCGATCGCGATCAAGCGCGGAGAATCGGTTTTGTCGGCGGATTCAACATATTCGACTTTCGCGGGACGGTTTTCCAGATCGCTGCAGGGTTTAAGATCGCTGCTGGGTTGAAAGTTAAGCGCACTGAATTGAATCTTGTAAAAGTTGTCGGCATGCAGAGTGAGCGTCTTTGCGCCAGAAGATACGGTTAAGTCCAACCTGGGCTCATCGCAATGCACCGCTTTCAGGACTCCCCATACGAAATGATGTGGGCCGCTGGCGACGAATTCTTTGCGGCGGACAAGATGTGGTATATCAGCCTCGGCTGAGGGCGTAGATGGCAAATCAGCCTTCGATTCTTCCGACAGGCGCCGATTCTGCGCTGCATTTTGTTCTTGCGCCTCTGCGTATTCCTGGGCGTTCATCAGAAGATGGTCGACCGCCTGGCTTTCCTGCGGAGATTTCGCCAGTTTCGCGGCAAGGCCGAGCACCCGGACCGCATTCTGGCCCTGTCCGATCGCTAACAGAACGTTGGCCATATTGATGCGATACCCAATGTTTGCTGGGTCCAGAGAGACCGCGGTCACCCCCATCATGCGCGCTTCGTCGAGATTTCGACGGCGCATTCCCAGAAAAACAGCCAGCCGGTCGTAGCTCGGGGCAAACGATGGGTTCAGTTTAATTGCGCTTCGCAGGCTGCTTTCCACCCGCGCTTCGTCCGCTGCGGCGATTTGACCGCTCATTGAAATTGCAGCGAAGTAATAGTGCGCCAGAAAGCTTTGCGAATCGAGTTGAACTGCCTGCGCGTAACGCTTGCGCGCTTCTTCCAGATGGCCCTGACGAAACTCAATGAGTCCCATCGTTTCTTGTGCCGAAACGTTGTTCGGATCTTCCTCGAACACCTGATCGATAAGCGCCTGGGCATCTGCAGTCCTTTGGTTGTAGGCCAAGAAGTCCGCTCGAACCGCGTCGGACTGGGCTGGGGTAAGAGCCTGAACGCTGAAGGCCGAATCATCCACCTCGGTCGTGGCCATCATCTTGAAATAACCGAAGCTGCCTTGCCGGATGTAGTTTTCCAGCATGGACTGCAGTTGCTTTAAGTCGCCGAAGGCGCGGGTGGCGGCGGTAACCGGATCGACTTTCTGAATCAGAAGTTCCGCATATTGGGCCAATCGCGATCCCTTGTCCTGGTGATCTTTCATGAAGATATAGTGAGTGAGCGCCCACGACTCGGCGTAAAAGATGGAGCCCTTGTTTTCCTCGTGGTAGTAGGGCGAGGAGGCGTCGACCGTAAACAAGCTCGCTAAGGGCAGCAGCCGGTTCTGCCGCAACAACAAAATGTTCTCCCCGCTAGGCTCGCCGAGCGACACATCTTTTTCACGAATATCGGAGTTCTGGTAAAACTCAGCCAGGCCTTCGTTCAGCCACAACGGCATCCACTCGGCAGCCTTGGTCACAAGCAAGTGCGTGTATTCGTGGTACACCACTGCGTAGGGATGCTCTCCCTCGGCATCGAGCCGCATCAAGACATAATTCTTGTCCGCAGCCCGGAGGAATAACCCACCCAACTTCAGCGACCCCTTGGCCAGATAAGCCTCCGGTTCGAGGGCTTTGAAGTCCTTCTCGTCCCTGATGGCCAATACGATAATCGGGGTTCCGGGATCGATCTGTAATTTCGGAAACGCTACATGAAACACCGATCGCATGCGCTCGAATTGATCGGCGATACGCCGTCCCTGCTTTTCGTTGGAGTTGATGACCACCGTGAAGTGCGGGCTGCGCACTTCGATCCAGTTCTCGGCCTTGTCCCGCGCCGGGGTTGGCGCGGCCGCGAACAGAAGCAGGAGGAAACAGAGGCGCTGTACCATAGCGGCGCGCCCATACCAATACACCCCCGTCCCTGGCGAGTCAAATGAAAATGCGCAGGGGTGATGTCAAGCTGCTTGTGTAAATAGGTTGAGGGTGCGGGTTTTCCATTCCAGGTTAAATCTCTGGAAGATGGAGTAGATGATGCGGTCAACGCTT
>Ga0209420_1001159_pt1 | contig 12692 bp, 16 predicted proteins | sample BlaSpr_A8_OM1_O1_FD_187972 | JGI IMG/M metagenome (GOLD analysis project Ga0209420, IMG submission 187972) | Forest soil microbial communities from Thunder Bay, Ontario, Canada - Black Spruce, Ontario site 2_A8_OM1_O1 (SPAdes) (version 2) | ecosystem: Environmental > Terrestrial > Soil > Boreal... | reverse complement strand
TCCCGGCCCAGGGTTCGCTCGCCGTGATACGCCTCCTGCATGGCCTGCACCACATATGGGAAAGGCGAAGCAGACGCCTCCAAATCGAGCATATCGGCCTCTCCCGGCGCCGGCGACGCCTGCTCCTCGATCACAAAGCCAAACGTGTAGGTCGAAGCTGTCATTAAAATATGCCTGGCCGTCGCCAGATCCAGGCCGGCACTGCACAGCGAAGCGATCACACACTCAAACAACTTGCCGAGTGTCACGGCCGGATACAGATGCGCCCCTGCCACCACGCGCGCGCCGTCCGGGTAGCGGAGCATCGCCTCGCGCAACCGCCGCATCACGTCGCCCAGCCAGTCCGGCCATGGCTGATCTTGCGGACGCAGTGTCAGCTCGCCAAACTCCTGCTGCAAAATCGCTTCAGCCATATAATCAACCAGCTCATCTTTACTCTTAAAATGCCAGTAAATCGCCGGCGCCTGCATACCCACGGCGCCGCCCAGCTTGCGCAGAGATAAATTATTCAACCCCTCCTTCTTGAGCAGCGCCAAAGCCGCCTCAATGATGCGCTGTTGGCTGTCATTGGGCTCGCCGTATTTCCCTTCGAGACGTATGCGCATCTGCGCAAAGCGCTTGGCAATGCGCTCCCGCTGGGCCGCCATCCGCTCCTGGGTGCGCCGTTCAGCTTCGGCCAACCGCGCCAATTCCCGCTCTCGTCTGCTATCTCGTTGCATGGCAGTATCCTATCACTTGACGCCATAATTTAACAGTGTTAAGTTCAATTTAGAAACAATATAACGGTGTTAAGGAATCATGACAATGAGTACAATAAGCACTGAACTCGCCGTGGAAGCTCGCGGTCTCGTCAAGGTCTTCGGCGACAACCGCGCGGTCGATGGTGTAGACCTGGCCGTACCCACCGGCAGCATCTACGGTGTACTGGGACCGAACGGCGCCGGCAAAACCACCACCATTAACATGCTGGCAACATTGCTGCGGCCCGACGCCGGCTCAGCCAAAGTTTTCGGCCATGACGTGTTACACGAGGCTCAAGTCGTTCGCCAGCTGATTGGCGTTACCGGCCAATACGCCAGCGTTGACGAAACCCTCTCGGCCACTGAAAATTTAGTTATTTTCGCCCGATTACTGGGCTTTAACAGTAATGAGGCGCGCCGCAAGGCCACTCTGCTACTCGAGGAATTTGGCCTCTCGGAAGCCGCCAAACGCCCGCTCGCCAAATTCTCCGGCGGTATGCGTCGCCGTCTCGATCTGGCCGCCAGCCTCATTGCTCAGCCGCCGCTTATCTTCCTTGACGAACCCACCACCGGCCTCGATCCGCGCACCCGCAACCAGATGTGGGACACGATCCGCCGGCTTGTGGCCACCGGCTCCACCGTGTTGCTCACCACGCAATACCTCGACGAGGCCGACCAGCTGGCCGACCGAATCGCCGTCATCGACCACGGCAAGGTCATTGCCGAAGGCACCGGCCCGGAGCTCAAGGCCTCGATCGGCCAGGCTACCTTGCGACTTGAGCTCAGCAAAGCCGCCGATACCACCAAAGCTCTGCGCGTGGCGCACCAGGTCCTGGGGGTAAAACCCGGCAGCCAGCGGCCCGGCCACGTCGCCGCTCCCATGGCCAATCCCGATCGCATCACTGATCTGTTGGTAGCACTCCGCCATGCTGATATTCATCTCACCGAAGTTAGCGTGCAAGAGCCCACGCTCGATGAAGTATTCTTAACCCTCACCGGCCCGCCCGAGCCGGCCGTAACAGGAGCCAATCAATGAGTTCAACCAGCACTGCTGCTCAAATCATCCCCGGAACGCAGCGCCGGCTCAAAAACCACCCCAGCTTGCACCAAACCATCGCCAACTCATTCACCATGGCGCATCGCGGCCTCCTCAAAATCAAACGCACGCCCGAACAGCTCTTTGATGTTACACTCCAGCCGATTCTGTTTACGCTCATGTTTACCTACATTTTTGGCGGCGCCATTGCCGGCAACATTAAAAATTACCTGCCCATCATTATTCCCGGTATCCTGATTCAAACCGTCATTACCACCTCGGTCGTCACCGGTGTACAACTCCGCGAGGACATGGACAAAGGCGTTTTCAACCGCTTTAAATCACTGCCCATCGCCCGCATCGCCCCGCTCGCCGGTGCTCTGCTCGCCGACACTATCCGCTACGGCATCGCCACCATCCTCACCTTCAGCATGGGCTACCTGATGGGCTATCGTCCGCACGCCGGCCTCGGCGGCGTCATTGCCGGCGGTTTGCTCACTATCGTGTTTGCCTGGTGCATCAGCTGGATCTTTGCGTTCTTTGGCGTAGTCGCCCGCACCGCTTCCAGCGTGCAGGGCATTTCGCTCATCATTCTCTTCCCCATGACCTTCCTCTCCAACGCCTTTGTGCCGGTCAATACGCTGCCCGGCTGGCTCCAGTGGTTCGTCAAAGTTAACCCGCTCTCGCACCTCATCACCGCCGTCCGCCAGTTGGCCAATCAGGGCACCGTCGGTCACGATTTTTGGCTGTCGCTGCTCGGCGCCGCTATTGTGGTACTGATTTTCGCGCCCCTTACGGTGCGCACCTACATGCGAAAGGCCTGAACCCAGCCATGCTTGAAAGAAAGTTACAACTCAAAGACGGCCAAAGTCTGGTGGTCGTTGGCAGCACCGTGCCACCGCTCGAGCTGACCGCGCCCCGGGCCGGCGCAGACCAGGCGGATGCTCTGCTGGTGTTTGTGGCAAACGAAGCCGGGCTCAGGCAGCATCTGGGCGAATTGCAGGCCGCCGCCGCAGCCGGCCGGCTCACCTGGATAGCGTACCCCAAAGCCGGGGGCCTCGGCACTGATATCAACCGCGACATCATCCGGGCCATTGCCAACGAAAACGGTCTTGATCCGGTTCGCCAAATCGCCGTTGACGCAACCTGGTCGGCCTTGCGGCTGAAATAGTTTTCAAATCCATCACATCCAGTCTTTATTTAACAGGTATTCGTTGTAATATCGTTGCAAGCATCAGTTTCTTCCGGAAGGAGAAGAAATGCGTGTTCGCACCTTGGGCCGCCGTCTCGTGCCGATAGCCTGTCTGCTGCCGTTGGCCCTGATAAGCTCATGCACCACCAGTATCCCCGGGCCGGCGCCCGGCAGCACAGTGGCGCCCGGGCGGTCCGGCCTGCATCTCATTCTCGAGCAGGCACGGGCCCGACTGCCGCTGCTGGACCACATCGGTGACAACCGCTTTAAGGTACTCACATGGGAAAGCGTTGGCGGTTCTGAGCTCGTGATACTGAGCCTCGATGGAGCGCAAATGCCGGGAGTCACAGGGGCAACCGAGCAGCGTTATGCCGAGCGCTTGCAACCGTTTATAGCCGCCCGACCCGTGGTACCGGTGAACGCCGATATCGGCAATCCCCAGGACCTCCAGCTGAGCTACCAACTCAGGCCACAAACGCCGCAGCGCATCCACGTGGTGATTATCACCAACCACCACGCCCTGATGCTGGTAAACACCCCGCTCGTCGGCAAGGGGTACGGTCCCAGTACTACGACCCTCGCCTCCGAAACCGTCACCATGCTTCAACCGGAAGGAGAAACCCCAGTCAATCAGGTGGACGAAGGGGTGGAGATGTGCCAAAGTCTGGTTTACGTCGCCACTTCCTCAGCTTCAGCCGACCTCATTCAGCGGCTCTGGTCGGCCAGCTCAACGCCAACGGAGAACCTGAGCAAGCTGTATCAAAATGAACAGCTGTTTGGACAAGAGGTAGTCTGCAATACGGCCGGTCATGTTCTCGAAAATGGCCTCTACCACTTTCCTTGGAGTACGTATGTAAATCTCGTTGCCCCTGGTGTGGGATTCTCCGCAGAGATGGACGGCGTGCCGCTCGTTGGTGGCCAGTGGCCGCTCACCAAGCGCCAGTTCGAACTGCTCACCCAGCTATAAACCAGCGAATTCGCCATCGGTAAGCGTCCCGGCTACCGGTGGCGCTTATTGTAAAATCCCGGGCTTGCGGGTTTGGCCGCTTTAGCGCATAGTCGTCGTACTCGCCGCAGCGCCCCTTCCGGGCATCGGTAAAACCGCTATCAAACGGCGGCACCGCCCGAACAGACGCCACGACGAGAGGAACGCCTGATGGATCTCGGGAACTTTTACAATCCGGAACCGGCCACTATCCTGGTCTACGCCGTTGGTACGGCCTGCTTCATGGTTGCCGCATACCACCTGGTGCAATGTCTATCGCCCGACGCCGGCGGGAAGAACAAGCAGTTCTGGCGGCACTTCCGCTATTTCCTGCTGTTTGGCCTCTGCTTTCTGATCATGATCAACACCGGCCTGGATGACAACAACGCCTACAGAGCCTCCGGGATGGTGACCGTCCCGCTCTACGATCTCCTGTTCGTGGGCGCCGCCGTCGCAGCAACCCTCGGCGTGCTCATCCGGCTCCTCATCAGGAAACGGTGGCAGCTGCTCTGCCCGTGGCTTCTGGTGGTGGCCGCCGGCAGCGGCGCCTTTGCCTGGACGGGCAGCCAGCTGCGCAACGGGGCCATGAATGGTTTCCTGCTCGCCGTCTCATGTTCGTGGCTGGCGGTGTGGATCTGCGCTGCATTGGCAGTGATCTCGGCCGTTGTCTCCGTGATCATTATGCTGCGCCGCCGCTCCGACTCCACCCGGCCCTGAACCGGCGGCTCCCATGCTCAGGACGGGCCGGCGTACACGAATGGATGTACACCGGCCCGTTTAGCGAATGCCTGAAATTCTTATGCTTAAATCTATCATTACCACCATGAGGCTGATATAAATAACCCAATGACCCGGGCGTTCCCGTATTTCGTTAGCCGCTTTGGTGGCCACATCATCCCACCACCTGACCACCCAACATTAACCAGGAGAATTCGATCGTGACATATGCATACAAACCAAACCGGGCCGGCGGCTCCGAGGCAGTTTACGGCCTCGGCCTTATCGGCGCGCTCATATACTATCTGCATTTCCATTCCGGCACGTTGTGGCTCGTAATCCTGGCGGTAGTTAAATCATTGCTCTGGCCGGCCTTTCTGGTTTACCAATTGTTACTGTTCCTGCGCATGTAGTTAACGCTTATGCTTCAAACTCTGGTATCATCAAGGCAATATCGAAGGAACTCATTATGGAACGTCGTACACAGGCCGGTATCATTGCATTAGAGGCGGTGCTGGCGCTCGTCGTGGTAATTTTGGCCGCCGGTGCTTACTGGACCTACCACCAGCACATGGAGAATCAGGCGGGCTCCATTGGCACAACCGCATCGGCGCTGTCGGCCTCGGCCAAAACAGCCGCCGTGAACCAGAAGCAGTCGGAAGCCGCCCTGGCACGAGTTAAATCGTTCTATCAAACCTGGCTGGCCAGTCCCATGCCAACCGCCGCCGGCATGGAGCAGCAGGGTTACGTAACCTCCGCCGCTGTCGCCACCGCCGCCGCCAGGACCTACGACGTCTTCACCTGCAGCCAAACCGCCCTCGCATACAATAAATACCGCTTCTCCAACCCCATCGTCGACGGCAATACCGCCACCATGCTTGCCAGTGCGGTTTACAGCGGCTCCACCACCACAACCATCCACCTGGGGCTCAAACTGGTGGGCAACAGTTGGGAAATTAACGGCATCGACTGCCCCACGCCTGCCACCTCCAGGTAACAGTATCTGATAATTAATCCAATGAGCCGGGCGCCATCCTTGGCTCATTGTTTATTATATGGCATAAAGTATTGACAAAACACATAATATAATATATAATATTGAACATTCCAATTTAAGGAGTGTAGAGATCAATTATGTCTATTCAAGTTTCAGCTGCCCGGCGCACCACTCAGGTTGCGGTGGCCGCAGTTGCCCTTACTGTGATGGGTACCGGCATTGCACTGGCGTGCTCCAGCCCGCACAAAACCCCGGCTCCGGTGGTAAAGCACTGTAACCCGGCGCCCAAACCGTCGCCGAAGCCTTCGTGCCCACCCAAGGCCACCCCAACACCAAAACCCACGAGCAAATCTTGCCCGCCTGAATCAACCCCAACCCCCACACCGGCCCCCACTCCGGTGGTCACTCCGACGCCCACGCCGAGCGTGACCCCCACTCCGTCGGTGTCTCCGACACCCACACCTCAGGTGCTTGGCACGTCGACACAGGCCACAACCCTGCCCGACACCGGTTCCAGCTTCGGCGGTTCCACCATTGGCCTCGGCTCAATGATTACCGCCGGCGTAGCTTACGCCCGGTCGCGCAAATACCGAAAGTAACCAACACCAATTTCGCAAAAGACCCCTACTCGGGGTCTTTTTGTATGCCTGCTAATTGGCCGTCAGCGAGAAATTGTTAAACTGGAAGGTTGCGTTTTGTCCGCCCGTGGACACCAACTCAGCGCCGTAATCGATCTGGCCCACCGTCGACGTGGAGGGGATCCAGCCCTGGCTGATAACGTAGTTGTAAAAATCAAGGATATTTACGGTACCACTGGTTACATTGGTCTGATCGACAAACGCGATATAACTGCCACTCTTCCACACGTTGTAGGTTTGGCCGCCGTCGCTAAACGTGGCTACTTTCGAGCCGCCCGGCGTCTGACCGTAGTTATCGTTCCAGATCATCACTTCGGTCGAACCGTTGGTGGCCACGCCGTTCAGCCACATGTCGTAGGCGTACTCGTAAATGCCCACGTGCGGACCGGCCTCGGCAAACGAGCTCGAAATCGTATGGAACGAACTGATGGCCGGGCTGCTACTGAAGTCCTCGTGCACATTCGGATACGTCTTCACCGCCCCGTCGCCGGAATTGTTGTTCATATTCGCCACCACGTAGAAATCGCTGGCCGAGCAGATGTACATGGTTTGCGAAAGTTGGTACTTGCTCGCGTTCCAGGTGTCGTTGGTGAGATAGTAGTTACCGATCGTAACACCGCTCTGCGCGTTATTGGGGTCGTAGGGTATGGTGTATTGCGGATTCGTACAGCTCTGCGACACCGGCGAGGAACTGGGCGTGGGCGTGGCCGCCGTTTGGCCCCAATGCGAGAGCAGGATCGACAAATCAAATACGTTCACGGTGCCGTCGTGGTTGAGATCAGCCGTTGCATTATTGGTGCCCCAATCGCTCAAAAGAATCGACAAATCAAAGATATTCACCACGCCGTCGTTGTTAAGATCGCCCACAATTGAGGCCGCAAAGACGTGAAAAATTACAACTCCAAACGCCACCACACTCAGCACAATCGCTATCGCCTGCGGGTATTGGGTAAATTTTTTGGCTTTGCGAATCACGAAAAACGTGCCTGTTCCTGTACGAAAGATACAGCTGACATCTTATAAGCACAAGCAGCTTACAGGACCAGAGACACTTTCACCGTTCGAGATTAACCAGGCTCACGCGTTGCTAAATGCTTATGCACCCGCGCCACCAGATCGTCCGGTGTAATTCGTGACTTTACCAGATACTCGCTTGCACCGAGCCGCGTGGCCTCCTCAATCTCGGGCCTGAACGTCTTGTTACTGGCCACCAGGATTTTAGCCGGCGAAGACAATCCGGCTTGCGCATAACGCCGCAAAAACTGCAACCCACTGAGGCGCGGCATCATCATATCGAGGATAATCAAGTCCGGAGCCGAGCTTCGCACCGCTTCAAGCGCCTGGAGCCCGTCGCTTGCCGTTGTGACGTTAAACCCCTCCATCGCGAGTTTAAGAGCGTAGATTTCCCGCAACGTCTCGTCATCTTCCACCACCAGAACCTTCTTATTCATGACTACCTGCCAGCATGAGAATTTCGTGGCTATATTCTTTCACCAATTTCTGATCATCGGTTAAGAGTGATAGAGTCGCGCTGGCCCAATCTGCCAGCTCCGGTAGATCGCCCGGCTCCAATTCTTCCGGCGGTTTATTAAAATGAAACGCGATCTGCCGAGACACGAACCGGTGGGCCGCCGGTCCGAGATAAGGTTCGGTCAGAGTTACGATTTCCTCAAACAACGTCATCATTGCGTTATCTCAATCAACGTTAATTTACCGGCTCCGCGGGCGATAAACAGGAAGCCAACCGAGTACAAAATCAATAATGCATACAGCAAAACCAAAATCGGACCAAGTGTCCATTTGGCAAAGAGCCCTGAGCTAAGTTCCAGCAACTGGAGAAGAATCGAATAAGCCAGGGTAGCGGTAATGCCTCGCACCAGACTCTTAAGCGCGCGCCGGTAGATACTACCGCCAACAGTTCGCGCATACTCCGCGATCATAGTGATACTGAGGATGCCGAGCAGCCAGGTCACGATATAGGGCAACGCAAGGGTATAAAACGGCCATTTGCCCGGCACCGCAAATTTTGGAATACCGGTTGCCGGGGTCGCCTGGGGGAGCTGAGAGTAAAAAACCCAGGCAAAAATAATCGCCAGAAGACAATAGGGGAACAGAATTGTCACAAGCCCCTGCACCGTCAGGCGCCGGACGCTCAACCGCCGTAATTGGATTGCGCCGACAAAAATAAACGCAAACGCAATAAGCGCAATCAGAAGCGGCACCTGGTTTGACACCATTACCATCGGCTGTAGGTAAGGTGAGCCCACCAGATACTGCGGAATCGAACCAAGCAATGCCTGGAGGATGAAGAACACCACCACCAGCAGCAAGCCGGTCGAAACAGTATCCAGCCCGCGACCGTCCTCCCCATGTCGGATAAGGCCTCCATAGTGCTTAAAACTGGCGCCGCCATTGGCGGCAACCAGCCAGATTGCCAGCAGCGGCAGAATGATTGTGAGTTGAAGCAGGATTATCTCAAAATATGACACATGATAGATATTAGCGTGCACTGGTGCAAAGAAGGTCAGGGCGGCATATGCCAGCCATGCCACTAATGTCGCCGCCAGATAAGGCCAATTCTTACGATAGGTTATACGTGCCTGTCGGTTTCTCATAAACCCGGTTGCTCCTCTCTTACTACCGGCAGGCTCACTCGAAAAGAGCTCCCCGAACCGGGCTGACTCGTCACCGTTATATCACCATTATGCAAAACCGTTATGTACTTGGCCAAATACAAACCAAGCCCGGTTCCATCAGCCGGCGCTGACAGTTCATTCTCAATCCGGCCAAATTTGGCAAAAATGACTGGCAACTGGTCGGTTGCAATGCCCACCCCGCTGTCTTCCACGGTCAGGGCTATCTCCTTCAAACCCTCCGCCAGGCTCACGCGTACCCGCCCACCCGCCGGAGTGTATTTCACGGCGTTGCTAATGAGATTATCCGCTACCATTTCAAGCTTGGGACCGTCGGCCCGAGACCACAGCTCGTCCGGAATATTGGTCTCAAGCGCCAGACGTTTGATCTGGATCGCCGGTCGGTGCTCAAAGACCACCGTGCGCAGCAAGGCGCTCAAATCAATATAATCAAGATTCAATTCAAGCGTACCGGCATCCGCCCGCGCGACATTGAGCAAGTCCTCAATAATACGCAACTGACGATCGTTACTGTCAATTGCGCGTTGTAAATAACGCAGTTGTTGCGCAGAAAGTGGCCCAAAGTCACCGCTGTGCAGCATATGCAGCACGGCCTTAACACCCGACGCCGGCGTACGCAACTGGTGCGAGGCCAGCGATACGAATTCATTCTTGGCCAAATCAAGCTGGCGTTCCTTGGTAAGGTCACGGAATACATCAATAGCGCCCGAGGGCTTACCGGCAATCAGTATTGGTGAAGCCGTCAGTGCCACCGGCAGTGAGCTGCCGTCTTTGCGCCTGAGGTTGGTGTTCTCGGTCACAGCGCGTCCCTCCATAAACGCTTCCGTGATCGGACGCCGCAACGTCTCGATCTCATGACCACTATCATCGATCGCCACTATCACCCGCGAAAAACGCTCACCCACCAGTTCATCCTCGCGAAACCCCAGTGTCCGCATGGCGTATTGGTTAACCTGGGTAATGTAGCCGTCCGGACCGATTACCACCAAACCCTCATCCAAACTATCAATCAGCGCGTTGTGCTTAACGCGTTCCTGCTCAAGTTGCCGCTTCAGGTTATTGACCTGGGCTTTGAGCTCCTCCATCTCCACAGTCATCTGCCGCTTACTCACTTTCCCCGGCTCTCGTTACCAATGAATTCCCATCATATCACCAACAGGCCGCAGCTTTCTCCGTGTATGGCCGAGCAAAAACTTCAAGCCCGGTTTCGCCGTCCGGCGATCAGGTTGTACACGAAGATAATCACGGCTGCCACCAGCAGAATGTGAATCAGCGCTCCGCCGATGTGGGCAATAAGTCCCACCAGCCACAAAACCAGAAGAATAACCACGATGGTATAAAGCATAATAACTACCTTTCCGATTAATAAGCTGTTCAAGCTTTATTCTGAAGGGGTGTGCAGACGTTGGCGTTGGGCAAAATAGAGAAAATAATGCCAACTGCTTGAATTGTTTATGAGATTAATCATTAGAAAAGACCCCGCCAGGCAGGGCTCGCACAAGCGTTACTTCACGTAGGTGCTGTTAACCGTTACAAACGGCAAACTGGCCTCAAACTGGCGCACCTGCTTCGAGGCGATACGCAGTTCGTAGTCATACACCACAATTTCCTCAAGCGGCATCTCCAGCCTCGCCACGTCTTCATCGCTCAGGCCGTCAAGATGCTTAATAAGCGCGCGCAGCGCATTCCCGTGTGATATCACAAGCACATTGCTACCTTGTTTAATATCCGGCAAAATGTGGTCATTAAAGTACAGAACCACCCGCTGGTACACTTCCTTGAGCGACTCACCGCCAGGAATCGGCTCATCCCAGCTCCGATGCACCCGGTTGAATTTCTCCTTGCCCCATTCCTTCTCGGCTTCGAGCTTGTTCATACCAGTGAGATCGCCGTAATTACGCTCCTTCAGCGCCTCGGCAAAGGTCGTGGGTGTATCAACCCAGCCGTTATGCTCGAAAATGAGCTGAAGCGTATCTTTGGCCCGCGAAAACGGCGAGCAATAAGCTGCATTTGGCTTCAAATCCTTAATGGCGCCGGCCACCATCACGGCCTGATGCCGGCCTTTTTCCGTCAGCGGCGTATCAGCCCAGCCGGCCCACAAGTTCTTTGAATTGTATTCTGATTCACCATGACGGGCGAGCAGCAAGTATGGCATAAACCTATTTAATCACAGATGGCTATGGTCGTCATTCCATACCACTCATGCTAGAATTTCGAGTAAGGGTAATCTGGAAAACAAATGGCAAAACCCGAAAACCGGGCCGGATACACGGCCTCCTCAGAGCTGACGCTCAGCCTGATGACGCTTCGGCACACCTCGCTGGCCGGGCGGGTAACAGCAGCGGCCGCGGCCGGCTTCAGCGGTGTGGGCTGGCGGCTCGAAGATTTTAACCCCGGCACCGCCGGCGAGCCTGAGATTGCCGCCGGGCTGAAGACCGCCGGTATCGCCGCCTGCGAGCTTGAATATCCACGTAACTGGATTGGACTTGAGCACGATCCCGGCTACTGCCTGCAGGAGCAGCGGTTGCTTGAGCTGGCCGGGCGGCTCGGCACGAAGTGGATTAACGTTGCCGTTTTCGAGGCCGCCGCTCCCGCCACCATTGTGGCTTCGCTGGCGCAGTTGTGCCGCCGGGCCGCCACGTACCGTATCACCGTGCAACTCGAATTCATGCCCTACACGCCTCCGGTCACCACGCTGCATGAGGCCTGGAAAATCGTACAGGCAACCGGCCAGCCCAACGCCGGCCTGCTCATTGACGCGTGGCACTGGGCCAGGGCAGGGGAATCAGCCCGCTCGCTCGAACTTATTCCACCCGAACGTATAACCGGCATCCAACTCAGCGATGGGCTGCCCGAAGCCTTGCCCGATCGGGTCGCGGAATCGCGCCATCATCGCCTTATTCCCGGCGCCGGCGCGTTTGACCTGGCAGCGTTTCTCCACCTCATGAATAACCACGGTGTTACGGCGCCGCTGGCGGTTGAAGTTATGTCTGATGAACTTGATGCGCTACCGGCCGCAACTGCCGCCCGGGCCGTGGCGGACGGCGTGCGATCGGTGCTGCCGGCATGAGCGATTCGCTGGCAAACCCTCCCAACGAGCCGGCGCCGCCGGAACCGCCGCCCATCGGCGCCCCGCCGGTCGATTTACCGCAAGCCGGTTCACCGCCCGTGCCTGCACCGGCTGCGGAAGACGCCATACCTCCGGCCGCCCCGCCTCAGGCGCAAAACCCGGCCGGCATTCCCCTCATTCCGGGCGAACCGGCAGCGCCCATGCCGGCCGGCGAACCGCTTGCAGCTCCCGCTTTACCTGCGCCACCACCATCGCCTCCGTCTCCGGGAACGACGCCAGGGTTTGGCCATCCGTTCGAAAATGACCCCCATGCCGGAGTCGAGGTGCTGGGCGACCTTGGACCGCCCCCGGCACAATCAGAAGCTGAAAGCGGACCCGCGCCTGCAGCGGAACCCGAGCCTGAGTCCGCGCCCGCGGAACCCGGGGCGCCGCCGGTGAGCGAGCCACCGGCCCCACCTCCGCCGCCCCCACCCGAATCACCATCGCCACCAGCCCCGACAGAGCCACCACCCGCGCCACCTCCACCCGAATCCCCTCCGGAGGTCGCCCGGGCCGCCGCTCAGCTTGAATCCGTGGCCGACATGCTGGCCGATGACGGCGTCGCCCTGCCACCGGCGCCTTCGCCGGTCACAGCGCCTCCATCCCTGCCCGCTCCACCCGTTG
>Ga0209420_1001158_pt1 | contig 12698 bp, 15 predicted proteins | sample BlaSpr_A8_OM1_O1_FD_187972 | JGI IMG/M metagenome (GOLD analysis project Ga0209420, IMG submission 187972) | Forest soil microbial communities from Thunder Bay, Ontario, Canada - Black Spruce, Ontario site 2_A8_OM1_O1 (SPAdes) (version 2) | ecosystem: Environmental > Terrestrial > Soil > Boreal... | reverse complement strand
TCTCGGCTCTCGACCACGCTGCATACCCACAAATCCACCCAGGGTCTCAAGACGCCGAGGCCGGGAGCCGTAAGACCGAAACAACCCCACAGGAAGATTCGGAATTTTGCAGGAAATTCGTGGAGACCGCACTTAAACGGCTCGCCGCCATGAAACGTGGCAACACCGGAGTCCATGCGCCAGGAGGCAAAAATCGTGAGCGCCCGACGGATGTGCGCGGTAAGAAGCCGAAGAAATCGGCGTAGGCGTTAGGTGAATATTTCTGCTGATGTTTGCCTCGCCTCAGGTGCCTGCTAACCTGGGCCGTTGACGCCGCTGAGGAAGCCGCCGACGTGGCCCGTTAGCGCCACGAGAATCACCGTGGCCAGTTCCGCTGCGAGCAGCGCAGCCGGTGTTCCCTGCGGCTGTGTGCGCCGCGCTCGAAAGCGCAGCCACCACAGCAACCAGATCCCGGCACTCGAGAGTAGCGCTAAAATCAAATGCAGCCTGAGGTTTCCTTTGAGCCTCGCGCCATCCAGTTGGAGTTGCCAGGCGAGCAGACCTGTACCAACGGCGGGCAGAGCGGATAGTGCGGCCGCCAACAGGTTGTAGTAGGCCGCGGCAGCGAGCGTGCGACTTCTCTTCCAACGCGCCATCACATCGAAGACCACGCTGGTAATGAACAGCGCGATGGGAAAGTGGATCAGCACCACGTGTTGTGCGTGCCGGGCAAGCAGCGCAGCCTTCAGATCGAAAGGATTCATCTCGTCTCCTGGGCTACCAGACCCCGATTACTGCACAACGATTTCGGCCATCATTTTGGGATGGACCGAGCAGAAGTAAGAGTATTTGCCTGTTTTGCTGAAGGTGTAAGAGAAATGCTCTCCGGTATCGAGAGCCGGCGATCGGAAGGTTGTCCTGTCGTCGCTCACAACCGTATGTGGCACGTCGTCATTGTTCGTCCACGTGACTGTGGTCCCCGCGGCAACCGTCATAGTCATCGGGCCGAAGCTAAAGTTCTCGATTTTGATTTCGATAGTGCCGGGGGATTTGTCGCCAGGGCTGGCCGCGTGGCTTCTCGGCGCCCCCGCCAACAAGATGAACCCTGCCGCCACAATTACCGCGATCGCGAAAATCCACATCGTTTTCTTCGTCTTCATCGTTCTTTCTCCTTTGAGCTTTTCTTGCCTCTAGAAATATTCGGTCTCTCGGTACTCCGCCATCACGCCAGCGACGAGTCAGTGATTCCCAGCGTGTGTTTGCCACGAACGAAGTTCACGTTCGTGATGCCCAACAGATCGCGCAGCTTTTCCGCCGGTACTTTCATGGGCCCCGGCGAATTGGCTTCCCCGGGTTGCGCCTGCGGGAACGCCGTCGAGCATGCTGTGTGGAACGTGATGTTTCCCTCCACCTTCTGCATGGTTTGGTGAATGTGTCCGTTCAAAACCGTCACCGAGCCAAATCGCCTTAGATAAGAGAGCGCCTGCTCGCTATCGTCGGTTCCCCAGCCCCATTGCGGATATACCGCCCACAGCGGGATGTGTGCGAAGACTACGACCGGAGTGCTGTTCTTGAGCTGCGAGACGTCTTTCTCCAGCCATTCGAGTTGCTCGGGGCCTAGATAGCCCAGTCCGCCGGCCTTGAGATTCAGCACGTTTACGAGACCGATGAAATGGGCGCCGTTTTGATCGAAGCTGTACCAGCCATCACCCTGTGTTCCTCGGCCGAAACGCTCGTGAAACGCCTCGCCGTTGTCGTTGAGCACGTCGTGCTCGCCGGGAACGTAGAAGATGCGGCCGGTCTTGAGGCTCTTGAGCGATTCCGCCAGAGTGTCAAACTCTTCCGGCTTCGAGAGTTGCGTGAGGTCGCCCGTGTGCAGAACGAACGAGGGAGGCGTTGGCAGCGCGTTGACCTTGGCAATCGCCTCGCGCAGTGTTGCCGTCACGTCCGGGTTGGCATCCTTGTTGAATCCGATGTGGCTGTCGCTTATTTGCACGAAACTCAGATCGCCCGTCACCTTGCCAAACTTTTGTTGCAGCACATCGCTCAACGCGAAGGACTTCAAAACGCCGCCTTGCAGTACGCAAAACGTACCCGTGCCCGCCCAGGCCATGCACTTCAGAAAACCACGACGATCCACTCCATCCTTATCGAGATTCCTTTCAATGTAATCCGACATGTGTTTCCTCCGCTTGCGCATCCGCTTTGTCGCGAGGCCTCTTGCGTTGCGTTCACTTGTCCAGACTCGCGAGGCCCGCCGAATATTCCCGCATTCACGATGAAGTGATAGGTAGTCAGCAAGAAACCTGCGATGAAAAAGCGAAATCGCGTCAGGCGAGCCAAATTGTGCTTGGGGGGAATAAATCCGCTTGATCTTCAGTCTGGAACACTGGGAATCTACTGGTCGTATGGGAGAAGAACAGCGCCGGCCGGACCAAGCGAACCCTTTTGAACAGGTTGCGCTGCCGCACGTCGATGCGGCCTACAACCTGGCGCGCTGGCTCGTTCGCAATCCGCAGGATGCCGAGGACGTCGTGCAAGAAGCGTATCTACGCGCGTTCAGATTTTTTGGCGGCTACCAAGGAGGCGACGCGCGCGCCTGGGTGCTGAAAATTGTGCGCAACACCAGCTATACATTTCTGGAAAAGAATCGACCGGCCGAACTGGTTGACGAGTTCGACGAAGAGATTCACACGGCGGGCATGGACCGGACCGGAGCGCCTGGGGCGGAAGCCGCGCTGCTGCAGTCAGCCGATAGCCGCATGCTTCGCGAGGCCCTCGACGAATTGCCGGTGAATTATCGCGAGGTTATTGTCCTGCGCGAACTAGAGGGCATGTCCTACAAGGAAATTGCCGAACTGATGGGTGTGCCCATCGGTACGGTAATGTCGGGTCTTGCTCGCGGGCGTGGCCAATTGCGGGAGCGCCTGCTGCGGGCGCGCGATCAGGAGGCGCAACGTGGCCTGCGAAAGTAACGAACTTCTGCTCCAGGGCTACCTCGACGGCGAACTCGATGTGGTTCGTGCCATCGAGTTTGAGGAGCATCTGAAGGTCTGCGCGGACTGCGCCGCGCAACTCCATGAACAGCAAGACCTACGCGACGCGCTGCGTGCTTCAAGTCTTTATGAACGAGCGCCTGGGAGCCTGCGAACTCGCATACGCGCCGGGCTACCGAGCGCTGGTGGTATTTCTATGCAGCGCCGGCGGGCCTTCCAGTGGCTCGCAGCCGCTGCCGCCATCGCGATCACGTTTTTTGTAGGTACAAAAGTAATTCAGAATGTCGGCGGTCAGCGGCAGACTGACTTGGTCGCGGAGGAGATTGTCGCGAGCCACATACGCTCGCTGCAACCTGGTCACCTGTTCGACGTGCAGTCCACCGATCAGCACACCGTGAAGCCATGGTTCGACGGCAGGCTTGACTTCGCGCCACCGGTCGTGAACCTTGCGCCGGCGGGATTCCCATTGGTGGGCGGGCGCCTCGACTATGCGGCTGGACGCCCGGTGGCCGCGCTGGTCTATCAGCGGCGCCTGCACTACATCAATGTCCTGATATGGCCCCAGGCGCAGGAGCAAAATGCACCGCCGGCTTCGCAGGTGCGCGAAGGGTACAACATTCTCCACTGGACAAAGGATGGGATGACTTTTTGGGCCATCTCAGATGTCGCTACCGATGATCTGCAAACCTTTGTGACTTTATTGAGACAATAGACGAACAACGACAAATCCCGGGCCATTCCTCAATCCGGCCAACTATTCCATTCTGACGCTTCGAGGGCAACACCGTGGATGGAATAAGTTCAGATCCCTGTTAGCACTACAAACACCGAAACTTCACTCAATACCTTTTTTATGGGCGTCCTTTGCGCTGCTGCCTGGGTAACGGGCAAACCGGAAGCGACCTCACACTTAACGACGAAGCGGCCAATTCGGGGTAAGGTTTGTGCAAAACAAGGGCCGCCTAATCTCCCTCTACGTTGGTGAGCCGAAGCGTCACCAAAGCGGCATCTAGCCGCGCCAAAATTTGATGCGAGCGGAGGCTAGTCTCTGTGGCAGGCGTCACTTCTTCCTCAACGCCGCCGTCCAATTCAGAATCACGGTCGGAGGAGGCGCTTTGGTTTCACGCATCAGCGTGCCCACGAGGAACCTTTGCCCGTCCGGTGTCACGTCATATTCGTGCGAAATGTTAAATCGAGAGAGTATCCACGTCTGGAACAGTCCCTTGGGCGATCCAAACTCCAGTTCATTTCCAGTACGCGTCACTGCAACGGACATCATTTGTCCATCTTCGGAGACATAAAACAGTTCTTGACCGTTGGCTCGCCACTCCGGTTGCACCCCTCCGCTTGTGGAACCCGTTTTCTGTCGCCACCCACTTTCCCATTTCTGATCGCGTTGCTTTTCGCCGCTGCGGCGGGCGCAGGGACCTACTTAGCAAACCGACGATCCTACGCCAGTCGATTACAAGCACTTCGAAGCGTACGTATGTCCCTTGGCGAGCCCTGTGGCAGGCTTTCTGAATGGCTACGCGTCTAGCGGCGCATCTGAGCTCGAAACCGATCTGTGGGCGAATTTTGTCGTGTTGTTTTTCAGAATGGGACGGATCCGCCCTGTGAGATAGGAAGAAGCGGGTAGGAATTTGTAAGCGAGGCTCACCAGGAAGAGAGCGGTGGCAATCGAAAGGGCGTGCCGTGCGAAGCCTTGCTCATCGCGTGAACGTCCCGACCCGTGAAAAGCGGCCGGATGTCCATCGCATAGCTCGTCTTTTCCGCCATTGCACCTCCTCAATGAGAAAAAATCCTTCGTGTATCAGAGCACCTCAAAGATGTTGTAGATCGGGCCGTCAGCTCGCCGGTAGCCAGTCCCGATGGCGATGATGCGGTTCATCCAGTCGTATTTGGCCGCGCTCGGCTCTTCGCCTGCTGCATCGCTACATTCATGATACCCCGGGCGCGGACGGACTCCGCCATAAGTGATCTGACCCCACGGTGTGCATCGCTTTGCAGAACCGCGGCGAGCCAGCACGGCCAACTGAGCGCAAAGTGGGCAATATTGTGACCTCGCTCGGCCTGAAATCACGCATCAAAACCAAATCGGGCCACGTTGTGTGCCTGGATCGCTCAGAACGCAAGACGATTCATCTCTTAATGCCGTGAATTCACCGGCGATAAAGGACGGGAGTCACGAAACTACAGGCCGCTCGCGACAGTAGTTGGGGCCTTCGAAACGGCTATTGGAGAAATTAGATTTTAAACGCTGGGAGTTCAAAATGACCGATGTATTGAGAGAGCGATATGACTTCATTGTGGTGGGAGCAGGCGCGGCAGGTTCGGTTCTCGCCGCGGAATTGTCCGCGTCCGGCGCGCAAGTCCTCGTCATCGAGTCCGGAGGACCCGACGACGCGCCGACCATCGCGAACCCGAGTGTCTGGTTTTACAATGTCGGCGGGCCGCTCGATTTCCGCTTGCCCGTCGTTCCCTCGCCGCGATTGAACAATCGAAAATTCAATATGGCCCTCGGCCACGTCCTTGGCGGAGGCACCAGCATCAATGCCATGGTGTGGATGCGCGGCATGCAACGAGACTACGACGGGTGGGCTGAGAACGGGGCGAAGGGGTGGGCCTTCGCCGACGTGCTTCCGGTCTTCAAGAGTCAGGAGGATTGGGAGGGCGGCGCGAATGAATGGCGGGGTTCCGGTGGCCCGATACACATCCGCCGGCCAAAAAATCCTCATCCCACAGCCCCAGCGTTCATCGACGCCGCACGACAGATGGGCATGCCCATTCTGGATGACGTGAACGGACCGATGCGCCCCGGCACCGGCTACATCAACATGAACATCGCCGCGGATGGGACTCGAGTGAGCGCCGTTCGCGCCTTCCTGCGCCCAGCGCTGTCGAGGCCAAATCTCACTTTGCTGCTCAACACCCAGGTCGTGAAACTGAACTTCAAGGGCACTCGTTGCGTGGGCGTCAAGCTAATGACAGACGGTGTGGTAAAGGACATCGCGGCCGACAAGGAAGTGATACTTGCTGCGGGCACCATTCATAGCCCCAAACTTCTGATGCTCTCTGGCGTCGGGGAAGCGCAGGCGCTTCGCAGCTTTGGAATCGACGTGGTCGAGAACCTGCCCGGCGTTGGCGAGAATCTGCAGGACCATGTGCTCGTCTCCGGCGTGGTGTTCAAGTACAAAGGCAAGATGCCAGATCGGCCGGCCGACAGCAATGCCGTCGAGGCAGAGGCTTATTTGTCGAGCAGCCCCTCGGGTGACACAGACATTAGTCTTGTGCTTCATCAACTACCAGTGGTTACGCCCGAGGTAGCCTCGCGCTTTGGAACTCCTCCGCCGGACGCGTTCACAATCGCGCCAGCTCTTGTGCAACCCACTAGCAAAGGTTCTGTCCGCCTGGCCAGCGACAAGTTTCAGGATGCCGCCGTAATCGATGGCAACTACCTCGGCACCGAGCGTGATATTACGGCCGTCGCGCGAGCCATCGAGGCCGCGCGCGAGCTCGGGAGTCAACATGCCTTCGACGACTTGCGCGAGAGCGAACTCATTCCAGGGCCTAAGGCGAGCGCCGAGGAGATACAAGACCTTGCCAGACTTGCCTCGGCGAGTTTTGGGCACGGAGTTGGTACGTGCAAAATGGGCGTGGACAAGCTCGCTGTTGTCGATCCAGAGCTTCGCGTCCACGGCATTTTGGGCTTACGCGTAGCGGACGCCTCGGTGATGCCACAGATCATTACGGGGCCGGGGACAAACGCGTCAGCTCACATGGTTGCGGGCCGCGCCGCGAAGCTGATTCTCGGCTAAAAAAGCAAGGAGGAAGACAACATGGGTAAAATGGTCGACGAAAAAGCGTTGGATTCACTCTTCCGCGAAGCACGCTCATACACCAAGTGGCAGCCGCGACCGGTCACTGATCAGACGGTGCGGGATCTGTACGACCTCTTGAAGTGGGCGCCAACCAGTGCGAACTCCTCTCCGGCGCGGTTCGCGTTTCTCCGGTCAAAGGAAGCCAAGGAGCGATTGCGCCCGGCGCTGGCTCCTCTCAACGTCGAGAAGACCATGACCGCGCCCGTAACAGTCATCGTCGCCTACGACCTGAAGTTCTACGAACAATTGCCGAAGTTATTCCCTCAGAATCCTGGGATGGTGAAGCTCTTCGAGGGCAATCCGGAACTCGTAGAGACTACCGCGAGAAGGAATTCTAGCCTGCAGGGCGCGTACCTGATCATGGCTGCGCGGGCGCTCGGTCTCGATTGCGGGCCCATGTCCGGCTTCGATCACGCCAAGGTGGACGAGGAGTTCTTTGCCGCCGGCAAGCCCTGTTTTGGCTGCGATCAGGAGTTCTTCCCTGAAGGGCACGTCAAGACGAATTTCCTGTGCAACCTTGGTTACGGGGATCCAAGTAGCTTGCACCCGCGACTCCCGCGCTTGCCATTCAGCGAAGCGTGCTCGCTTCTGTAATCGCGGGATGCATGACGTGAGCAAGGACTAGTCTCCGGAAATACCTGATCCGTTTCCTCGCTCGTCTACCTGTATTTTGCTGCGCGAAGAATATTGAACAGTTCAGGAGGAAACTTGCGCCTCAGACGCTTCCCAAATCCTGTAAGCATGCTTGTGTCTGTTCCATGGAGCAATTGAATGCCGCAGCCTCTGAACGACGAACGGAGTATGATCAGAAGGCACAATCATTTTGCGCATGCGCAAAACCACGAACCTTGATGGCGTGAACATATTCGTTGCTGTGGCTGAGGCGGGGACGCTGAGCGCCGCGGCCGCCGATCTCCAGCTTCCGGTCTCGACGATAAGTCGGGCCCTTACCCGGCTTGAAAAGAATCTTGATTTGTTGCTGGTGCGGAGAAGCCGGCGAGGGCTTTCACTTACCGACGCCGGAAAGAAATACCTCGTATTCTGTAAACGCGCGCTGCGTACTTTGCGCGAAGGTCGCGAGCTGGTTGATGCCCATCGTGTCAGCCCCTCCGGTCTATTACGAGTCGCTTGCCCCGTTACCATGGGCCGTGACGCCATCGCACCGGTGATGGGCAAATTTATGCAAACATTCCCAGAGCTTAGGGTGGAGCTCGAAACGTATTCATCCGAGTTCGATCAGGAACCCAAAGAAAACATGGACGTTTTCTTCAAGGTCCGGTCACCGAAGGACTCGTCCCGGCGGATTCGTTCCTACCCTGGTGTCGTACGAGCGATCTTTTCGAGTCACAAGTACGTGCAGGCTCATGGAACGCCCGCTGAGCCATCAGATCTTGTCTCCCATCGCTGCATCGGGTCGGGTAGGTGGACCCTATCGAAAAGGCGGGAGGTCGTGACGCCCGCTGTGATGTTCCGCCTCTTAACAGACGATCCCGTTGTCCATCGACAGGTTATCTTGGATGGCGGGGGCATTGCTATTTTGCCGTTATATATGGCTCTTGAATCTGCGATGGCCAAGCGGCTTGTGCACATATTGCCGGGATGGCAACCCAAACCGGTTATGCCTTGCGCGTTATACTCCGACAGCGCTCGTTTGACCCCTAAGGTCGAAGTCTTTTTGGATTTCATCGAAAAATACCTCGGAACCGATCTCGATCCGCGACTGCGAGGTACCACGGCGAAGGATTGCTTTACGGATCCAAAGCGGAGCAGTCCCGCTCTCGCCGGTTAACAAATCGACTCCAATTCAGCTTTGCATTTATGCAACATCACTTTGCGCCACTGACCGCATCCTCGTAAGACCGACGACATCTATTATCGTGTGGGCATGAGAAGGCGCCGCGGTGAGGCGCAGATACACGGGAGGTAATCTTATGACGGCTGGTTCCACGCAACACACCGAACGCCTGACGCGCAACAACGCCCTGCTGCTACTGGTGGATCACCAGGTCGGCTTGTATACCGGCATTCGTGACATCGAGATCCTTCAACTCAAACACAATATAGTTGCTCTAACACGAGCTATGCTTGCACTCAAAGTGCCCGTCGTCGTGACCACGACCTCGGAGAAAGTGTGGGGACCGCTCATTCCCGAACTCGCCGAAGTTCTGCACGGCGTACCGACCGTCGAACGCACCACCGTTAACGCATGGGACGAAAAGCGCGTCGCCGATGCGGTCAAAGTCACGGGGCGCAAGAAACTCATCGTCACGGGCATTTCGACGGACGTTTGCCTCGCTCTCCCGGCGATCGCTGCTCTTGCCGATGGATTCCAGAGTTATGCAGTCATTGATGCGTCCGGCGGCTTCAGTCAGACTCAGGTTGCCATGGGAGTCTTGCGCATGCAGCAGGCTGGCGTCGTTCCGGTGGGCTATTCTACTGTCGCTGTCGAACTTTTGGCCGACAATGCGGCGCCGGAGGCCGAGGCAGTTTACGCAGCGTTTGGCATGCCATTCAGCACGTTGGTCTTCGGTCTTAGGCAGTATTATTCGCAGGTGTCGGTCGATACCAGGAAAAAAGCGGGTACCTAAAGTTTCCGTCGCCCGGACACCCAGTCTCTTGCCGACGAGTACCGACAAACGCTCTTGTGATCGTCAAGCGGCAGACTCTCGCAGGAGCGTCTCGATTTTCGAGTCGAGGTCTCGGGCAACAGTGAGAGCTTGGGCATTGCCATATGAAGCCAAGAAACTGGCCATTCGGTCATACGACAAGTGTACGCCATCCGGGCGTTCATCCACCAGTATCGTAACCGGAGCGTAAGATCCGGCGTCGGGAACGTGTTTGGCCATTTCCTTCATGATGAGCGGATTCCCAATGAGGAGACGGACGATCTTGGGAACGCCCTTGCCGGTCTCTTTCCGAAGGATCGCGCCGTGATCAAGCTCCATGAACAACATTAGGTCAGCCCTGCCAAGGCTCTTCTGAACGACATTTTCTAAATCCGCGAACGTAGCCGCCTGCCTGGTAGCGCGCGCGAACTCGACCATGTCGGGCCGCCCAACAGCAGTCTTGAGCGTTTCGACAACCTTCTCGAACGGCTTAGGAGAGATCACGCTGACACGCTGGACATCGAGTGTAGTCGTCGGCATCGTATAGAGGCCCTCCTCTTACATGCTGCGGATGTGGTCACTGAGATTCAGTCGAGCAGCAAGACACTCTGAAAATGAACAAGTCGCGGCGTGCCTTGATCAGCCACGTAGACAGCGACAAGCCGAATATGAGATTGGGCTTCCTTGCCCTGTCTCGATGTCGTTGTCCGGCTTGTGGCCGTCAAAATTGCTGTGTCTCCGTGGATGCGAACCTTCACATCCGCGACCTCAATCTCTTTGAATTCAAGTCCTCCAACTCGGAGGTCTCCTAAAACCTCTTCTTTGGACAACACAGAACCGTCCGGACGAATCAGCATGTAGTCATCAGAATAGATCGCTGCTAGCTCATCCCAATCTCGACCCATTAAAGCACTGTTGAAAAGATTTACGTGCGTCCTGATCACCTCTGCCTCGGTCATTTTGTGCTCTCCGTGGTCTGATTCACGGCTTGACCGCGCGTGCCGAACTCCAGAGCGCCCAGCCCGGATTTACCCGATTCGGATAGAGTTCCAGCATCTGGCCGTAGAGCTCTTGAGCGGTGGTCGTGGTTTCCGTCAGGCGGTCGAAATCGCGGATGTATTGTCGGGTCTCTTCGATAATCCTCGGATTGTTGTCATTCGTCGGTCGCTTATGTGCAGCGACGACTGCGCTCGGATGGAGAGACTCAATCTTATCGAGCGCAGAGATCCACTCCCGTCGCGTCTGCGGATTCGACTCGGCCAGGTAAAGGTGGACATCGTTGTAGGCGGCGTCGCCGGCAACCACGAGCCCGATCGAAGGGACATGCAAACAGGTCGTATGATCCGTGTCGGTATGGCCAAGTTCCACGATGAGCAATTCATGCCCTTCCAGATCGATCACGTTTCCCTTGAGTTCCTCCGCGAGTACTAGCTTGTCCGGAATCTGGCCTGGGAATGCCGTCTTCCAAGCGTTGGTGAGGAATTCGGGCGAGGCATTCAGGCGCATGACCTCAACCGTATTAGGCGTTGCCACTACCCTGGCGTTGGGGAATCGATCGAGAAGAGTGCCAACTCCAAACCAGTGATCTCCATGACCGTGTGTGATGTAGAGGGTTGTCAGGTTTTTGCCCTTTGACGTGACCCAATCCGCCAGAGCAGTCGCCTGCTTAGTCGTCATGAAGGCATCCACGAGGGCAGCATCGCTGCTCCCATAGATGAGCGTTGACGCCATCGCCTGAAAAAATATCTCTCGTATTCCTGGAGGCCGATCGGGAGTAACGATGGGTATTCCCGGCGTCACGAACACGTCCCAGCCTAACGCCGCCCTGCGCGATTGAACTGGCTCCCCGGTACTTTGTGGCCCGGAAATTTCCTGCGTTGCGTCTCTACTCTTCCGCTGTTTCGCCGTCATGCTGGGCCCCTTTGGCGATGCTGGTGTGGAGACAGAACTCGGAATCCGCAAGTTGTAGCGGTTGATCAATGGGGATGCGCCAGCTGCCCCGAAACGACTGGAGCGTCCGGCAGTTATCGCAATTGGCGATTGAGAAAGGCGTATGTCCGTTCGTGAGCGAGTGCTGCAGCCTGAGCGTTGTAATGTGCCCCACCATGCCGAGAGAAGGCATGATTCTGACCTGGATAGCTGTAGACTGTCGCGTTTGGTTTCTTTGCAAGTACCGTCTTGATCTCAGCTTGCGCAGGCTTGGAAATGAACTCGTCCTCCTCGGCCAGATGCATTAGAAGGGGCGCATTAAGCCCATCGACCTCTCCCAGATATTTCTCAGTATCGCCGCCGTGATAAGCAACGGCAGCGTCGAGGCCAGGATAACGCACGGCAGTCAGGAAGACCATCAGCGCACCAAGACAATAGCCGAGGATGGCAACCTTGCCGTTACACTCCTGGAGGCTGCGTACTGCGTTGATGGTGTCCTCGACATCCTTTACGCCGGCATCTCTGTCATAAGCCTGATAGAGGCGAAGGCCGTGTTGCCAGTCGGCCTCAGAGGTGACGCTAAGGTCGACGCCCGGCTCCTGACGCCAGAATAGGTCGGGCGCGACCGCAGTGAAGCCTTGTTCCGTCAGTTCGTCGCAGGTCTTGCGGATGTCGGCGTTTACACCGAACAGCTCCTGCAGAACGACGACGGCCGGAGCCGGCGAGGCCTTCGGTCGGGCGACATAGGCACTAAACGCGCCGTCCTGTCCTTTGATGGTGATGCAGTCCTTCATCATTGTGCTCTGCTCAGACATTGTGTCCTCCTCAGACGACGTTCATCTGGGCCTCCGCCAATATCTTCAGGATTGACGGAGGCCCATTATCGAGCGAACCGGATTCAGCTGGCGGGCTTGCATCGGGCCAGTGAATACCTCGATCAACTTGCGGCCGACTGATGGGCAGGCACGGAGGTGGCGGCCTCTTCAATGAGCTTGGCTGTTTCCTTCGGGTAAGACATGTAGGCCACATGGCTCGCCTTCACTTCGACCGTCTTGGCCTTGGAGCGCTTCGCCATCATCCGCTCCTGGTCTGGATTGATCGACCGGTCTTGGGTGGCCACCATGTACCAGGTTGGCTTGTTCTTCCAAGCGGGATTGGTCACTTTATGGGTGAACGAGTCAGTGGAGATCGGCACCTGCGATATAGCCATGAACCACGCCTTCTCCGGCGGAATGTCCGCTGCGAAGTCAGCCGCGAAATGCTCCTGTTCTATCCACCAGTTGTTGTTGCTGTCCGGCTTGAAAGCTTTG
>Ga0209420_1001157_pt1 | contig 12711 bp, 12 predicted proteins | sample BlaSpr_A8_OM1_O1_FD_187972 | JGI IMG/M metagenome (GOLD analysis project Ga0209420, IMG submission 187972) | Forest soil microbial communities from Thunder Bay, Ontario, Canada - Black Spruce, Ontario site 2_A8_OM1_O1 (SPAdes) (version 2) | ecosystem: Environmental > Terrestrial > Soil > Boreal... | reverse complement strand
CGCCGAAGCGACCCAGGCCAATGTCGGCAAGCCGTTCGCCATCGTGCTCGACAACAAGGTGATTTCGGCGCCGGTGATCCGCGAGCCGATCCTCGGCGGCTCCGGACAGATTTCCGGCAATTTCACTGTCCAGTCGGCCAACGACCTCGCCATCCTGTTGCGCGCCGGCGCGCTGCCGGCGCCGCTGACCGTCATCGAGGAACGCACGGTCGGTCCGGGTCTTGGTCAGGACTCGATCGAAAAGGGCGAATTGGCTGCTTATGTCGGCTCGATCCTGGTCGTCGTCTTCATGCTCGTGACCTATCGGTTGTTCGGCCTGTTCGCCAACATCGCGGTCGCCATCAACGTGGCGATGATTTTTGGCGTGCTGTCGCTCCTCAACGCGACGCTGACGCTGCCCGGTATCGCGGGCGTCGTGCTCACCATCGGCATGGGCGTGGACTCGAACGTTCTGGTGTTTGAGCGCATCCGCGAAGAGTTGCGCAACGGGAAGTCGGCGGCTTCTGCGGTTCAGGCGGGATTCGATAAGGCGTTCCTGACGATCATCGACACGCACGTCACCACGGTGGTTTCGGCGTTCTTCTTGTTCCTATTTGGAACTGGGCCGATTCGAGGTTTCGCCATCACTTTGACGATCGGTCTTATCGCCAACGTTTTCACAGCCATTTACGTTTCCAAGACGATTTTCCAGTACCACCTTACCAAGATGGAGCGCCAGGCAGAACTCAGTATTTAGGCGTACTGGTATCGAAACGGAGAAGCCTGGCGTTAGGAAACGTGGGATGACCGGTCTAGCGGCCGGCGCTTCAGGGGCGCGACGGCAGTACTTTCCGGTTTTGGAGCCATCGAATGGCTAGGCCCCCACGGGCGCCGGGAACAAACCGTCAGGTATTGGAGTCTAAAGAAGGGACGAATCTCGGCATGATTGAGTTTTTCAAAGAGCCCAATATCGACTGGATGGGCAAAGCCAAGTATTTCTACGGGCTAAGCGGCATTCTTCTACTTGCAGGTGTGATTTCCTGGGTCTCCCAGGGCGGCTTGCGCTATGGCATCGATTTCAAGGGTGGCACCAACGTGGACGTGCGCTTCGCTGAGCCCCCCAACATCGATCAGGTTCGCAACGCGCTAAAGACGCAGGGGTTGGGCAACAGCGAGATACAGGCCATCAGCAGCGGCGGGCTGAATGCTTCAAACTCCAATGAAGTGCTGATTTTCGTCGAGCAAAAAGGCCAAGGCGACCAGGCGCTCGATACCAGCAAGTCGCAGGTATTGACGGCGCTGAACGCTACCTACGGTGCCAAAGATCCAGGCAAGCCGGACTTCAATGCAGCTACGCCGTCTTCCCTGGCGGATTTGCTCTCGTCGCACGATCCCCTGAATTTGTCGGTCAACGCCGGCGACCGCTACCAACAGCTGGCCAAGAAAATTCTGTCCTATCGCGATAGCACCAAGAATGGCGTGCTCTCGAATCTCGACGATTTGTCCGCCGTCGACGGCGTCACGCCCGCAGTGCTTTCGGCTTTGAAGAGCAGTTACGCTCTCGGCGGCTTCGCGATTCGAAATGTTGAGATTGTCGGCCCCAAGGTGGGCGCCGAACTCCGCCGTCAGGCCATTCTCGTTACCCTCTATGCTTTGGCAGGCATGCTGGTATATATTGCCTTCCGATTCGAGTGGGTTTACGGGGCTGCCGCTGTCCTGGCGGTATTTCACGACGTTTTGATCACCCTGGGATTTTTCTCTCTGCTGCATTTCGAGATTTCGCTGACGGTTATCGCGGCACTTTTGACGTTAGTCGGATATTCGATGAACGACACCATTGTCATCTTCGACCGCATCCGCGAGAACAACCGCTTGCTGCGCCGCGAATCGTTCGCCGCCGTCGTCAACAAGTCGATCAACCAAACTTTGTCGAGAACGATCTTGACTAGCGGCCTGACTTTCCTTACCGTGCTCGTCCTGTTCCTGATGGGCGGCCAGGTGCTTCGCGCTTTCTCCTTTGCCCTGGTGGTGGGGATTGTGGTAGGAACGTACTCCAGTTTTGGCATTGCTGCACCGCTGGTGGTCGCGTGGAATCACTGGCGCGGCCAACGAGGCACCGTAGCAGGTACCGGACCCGCAGCCGGAAACAAACCCCGCGGAAGCGAAGGCGTCACTGGACGTCTCGCTCCTGCCGGGAGGAGGTAGGTAGCTATGTTCGAAGATATGGTGGTATCGAGCGCCAATCCGAGCAAGACGAACAAACCTTGGACTGTCGTTCTCTCGATGGTGGCCCAGGTCGTCTTCCTGGGGATCTTGATCCTGATTCCGCTGATCTACACCGAGGCGCTACCGAAGACGATGATGGCGACGCTTCTGGTTGCACCACCGCCGCCCCCGCCCCCGCCTCCACCTCCCGTCGCAGCGCAGGTCGTGCACATCAAGCCTCAAGTGCACTTGATGGACGCCGGCAAACTCGTGGCGCCAAAAGTGATCCCGAAAGATGTGAAGATCATTAAGGAAGACGCGCCGGACATGAACGCCGGCATGCAAGGCGGAGTTCCGGGCGGCGTAGCCGGCGGCTCTATGGGCGGCGTCATCGGCGGCGTAATCGGGGGCATGGGCGGAGCACCGCCACCACCGAAGCCGACGGCATCGCGCATCCGCCAAGGCGGAAGCGTGCAAGCCGCGTTGTTGATTAACCGCGTTCAACCTGTATACCCGCCGCTTGCCCGCCAGACGCGTATCTCCGGCACGGTGCGGTTGCACGCCATCATTTCCAAGAGCGGCTCGGTCGAGTCGCTGGAAGTCCTCTCCGGGCATCCGCTCCTCGTTCGCGCGGCGATGGATGCCGTACAGCAATGGAGATACAAACCAACGCTGTTGAACGGCGAACCGGTGGAAGTCGATACCACGATCGACGTGATTTTCTCTCTGAACCAGTAGTACGGTTCGCTGCGCCAGTCGTGGGGCCGGCACAGCGTATCGCGTAGCAGAATTGCAAATCCTGTCGTTGGCCCCGGCCCAGCCGGTGTCACCAGAACTTTAAGGAGCAAACGAATGCTAGCCACTTTGTACGTTTATACGGCCCTGTTCCTTCAATCCCAAGCTACGTCTTGGGATCTGCGGAGCATGTGGTCTTCGATGAGCACTTTGCCGAGAGTCGTTGTCGGTATCCTGTTTGTTCTTTCTGTATATTCGTTCGGTGTGATGATCGACCGCGCGTTGATGTACAGCGCCGCGCGCAAGCAGTCGCGCGTCTTCGTGCAACAGGTTGCCGGGGCCCTCAAGGACGGCAAACTCGACGAAGCGATCGCCATCGCCGAGCGCAACAAGAAGAGCCACATCGCCAAGGTTGTGGCGACCGGACTGTCCGAGTTTCAGTCCGCCTCTCAGCAAGTGAGTGACGCCGACGTGATCGAAGCCGCCAAGCGCGGACTCGAGCGCTCGGTCGCTATCGTTCACGCAGAGATGAAGCGCGGTTTGTCGGCCCTTGCGACCATTGGTTCGACGGCGCCGTTCGTCGGGTTGTTCGGCACGGTGGTCGGCATCTTGAACGCGTTTAAGGGCATCGAGCAGTCCAAAGCGACCGGTCTGTCGGCGGTTGCCGGCGGTATCGCGGAAGCTTTGGTGACCACGGCATTCGGTCTTCTAGTGGCCGTGCCGGCTGTGTGGGCCTACAACTACTTCACCAACAAAGTCGAAGCCTTCGACGTGGAGATGGACAATTCGTCGATGGAGCTAATCAACTACTTCATTCTCCGTCGTGGCGCGAAAGCGAAGTAAGCGCCAAGGAAGACAGGAGATAAACCGTGGCACATCACATAGGCGCAACAGGGCGTTACAAGCCGCAAGCTGGCAGCCAAATGGCGTCTCCCAACGTCATTCCCATGGCCGACATCATGCTCGTTCTGCTGATCATCTTCATGGTGGTCACTCCGATGTTGCAGAAGAACATGCCGGTGGACATGGCCAGGACCGATACCGCGCGGGACATGCAGGACGCGGATAAGGATGACGCCATCGTCGTGGCCATCACGCGAGACGGCGCCATTTATCTGGGGCATACGGCGACCAGTAAAGACGACCTAACCGGTCAAATCAAGGATCGCATTTCGAACCGTCTCGACAAAACCGTCTACGTGAAGAGCGATGCTCGCGCGAAATACGGCGATGTCGTAGCGGTTGTCGATGAAATCCGGTCCGCCGGTGTGGATCAACTTGGTCTGCTCACCGAAAAGAATCAGGGCAAAGCAACGCCGCCGCCACCTGCTCCTGGTCAGGCACAGCCAACCGGAGATTGACCGGGGGCGCGGTGCTGGGCGCGTGGTAGCGTTTCACGTGAAGTTGGGTACATTCGTTTGCTGGAATGTCGAAGTTACGGGCCGCGCTGGTTCCCCACACAGCGCGGCTTACTGGCCTGCAATGCTCGCTAGGGGCAGGCTTACAGGAGAAGTCCGATGGGAATGAGTGTTGGTGAAAATAAGGGCGGTGCGATGGCGGAAATGAACGTCGTTCCGTTGATCGACATCTTGCTGGTGCTGCTGATTATTTTCATGGTCATTACGCCGCTGACGCCGAAGGGCATGGATACGCTGGTGCCGCAGCCGAACCCGAACCAGCAGCAGAATCAGGACCTGGAAAACAAGACAGTGGTCGTGCAGGTTTTGACAGGCGACAAACTAAAGATCAACAACGAAGACGCTACGTGGACTGGCCTTGGCCCGCGCATCGAACAGATCTTCAAGGACCGCGCCGAGAAAATCGCTTTCGTCAAAGGCGATAACGATGTACTGTTTGCCGAAGTCGCGCGCGCCATCGACATCATGCGCGGCGCGGGCATCGACAAAGTCGGTCTGATCACGGCAAAAATCGAAGCCGGCCAATAATCTTTGCGCGATCGCTTTGCCGCTGCTAGCAAGGGGTCAGGCAAGCTCGGGTTGATTTGAGAGTCCTCCTCGCGGGGAAAACGTTTCACGGCGAGGTGGCTCATGGGAATCTCGGTTGATGGTTCGAAGCGCGGGACCGGAATAGACATGGTTCCGCTGATGGATGTTCTGCTCGTGCTTCTGGTCATTTTCACGATCATTCCGCACAAGCAGCTGGGACTGAAAGCGCAGATCCCGCAACCGGCAGAACCGGTGCCGCTGGCGCGGGTCGAATCCGATATCTTGGTAGTTCAAGTTCTGGGCGGGGGATCGCTGAAGAGTAACGAGCAGCCTGTATCGTGAGGGGCGCTGCGCGGCCGTCTGGAAGAAATTTTCAGATCGCGCGCGGACCCCACGGCGTTAGTTCGTGGAGACGACACCGCTGAGTTTCAGGTTGTGGCTAAAGTGATTGACGTCATGCAGGCCTCGGGCATATCTTCTGTCCGTCTCTTGACGCCGCTGTTGGAAAAAGGCCACTGAATCGGTTAAGTTGCCCTTCGCAGGGTGGACGTGAATCCTAGCGCCGACTGTTTCGGGGTCGCGCCACAGCAGGGATGGACGCATCGATGACTTATGGATCGGCAGGAATGGTTCGCCGGAGCGCGGCACTTGTAGCGCTCGTAGTGCTCGCGTTTGCGGCTTCGGGCTGCAGCAAGCTCAAGGCCCGCGATCTTTTGAACAAGGGCGTGGCGGCGTTCAAGAACGGCCAGTCCGATGCGGCGATCGAGGATTTCAAAGCAGCCAAAGAGGCTGATCCTGAGCTTCTGAACGCGCGTCTATATTTGGCAACGGCTTACGCCAGCCTGTACATTCCGGGCGCGCCGTCGGCAGAGAATCTGGCTCGCGGACAGCAAGCCGTCACCGAATTCAAGGAAGTTTTGGACAAGGATCCCAACAATCTTTCGGCTATTGATGGCATCGGCTCGATCTTGTTTCAGATGGCCGGCCAGCCGTTCGATGAAAAGAAGTTCGAAGAATCGAAGTCCTATCACCAGCGCCACATTCAACTGAAACCCGAAGATCCCGAGCCGTACTACTGGATCGGCGTCATCGATTGGACGCTGGCTTTCCGCGCCAACGGGGAAATGCGTCTGGACTACAACAAGAACAACATCAAGAAGCAGGTTAAGGATACCGACCCTCTTCCTCCTGCCATTCGGACCGACTATGCGAGTAAGTACGGTCCGATCATCGAGGAAGGGGTTACGGATCTGCAGAAGGCGATTTCTCTGAGGCCCGACTACGACGACGCCATGGCCTACCTGAACCTGCTGTACCGCCGCAAAGCGGACATGGTGGAATCACCGGACGAACGGGCGAGCCTGCTGAAACAAGCCGACGATCTGGTGGACAAGGTCAAAGAAATCAAGCAAAAGCGCGCGGACCAGCCGCAAACGCCGTCTTAAACGGCGGAACTACCGTCAAGAGTAACTTCATCAGGGCGTCCTTTCGGGACGCCCTTTTCAGTTCCGGAAGGTCTTGACCGGACCGGACGCACAGTTGCGTTTGAGCCGGTACCGTCGCGCCTCTTGCGCATCTGGCGTATACTAGTACATGCTGTCTGCAGGGAACGTTCCGCTTACGTTTAATCGAGACCGCACCGAGCGCCAGCTGGACGCCCGGCTCGAAGAACTCCTCGCCAAGCTCCGCAAAAACCGCCCTTCCGAAGATCCCTGGCTGGTTCGCCGTGCCTACGAAATCGCTGCCGAACGCCATCGCACGCAGGTTCGTCGCTCCGGCGAACCATACCTGGTTCACCTGCTGGAAGTTGCGCATATCCTCGCGGACATGCGCTTGGACGCCACGACGCTGACGGCTGCCCTTTTGCACGACGTCATTGAGGACACCGAGTTTCCCGTCTCCCGAATCGAGGAACGTTTTGGCGCAGAGGTCGCGCATCTGGTCGAAGGCGTCACCAAAATCAGCCGTCTGAACATGATGGCTCCAGAAGCCCGGCAGGCTGAGAACGTCCGCAAGATGGTTCTCGCCATGGTGCACGACGTCCGCGTCGTTCTGGTAAAGCTGGCCGATCGGCTGCACAACATGCGCACGTTGGAGTATCTCGAGCCCGCCAAGCAACAGCGCATCTCGCGTGAAACCTTGGATATTTACGCGCCCATCGCGCACCGCCTCGGGATGGGCATTATACGCAACGAGTTGGAAGACTTGTCGTTCCGCCACCTCGAACCCGAATCGTTTCTGGCACTGCAAAAAGAGGTCACCGACAAAACGCCGATCTACCTCAAGTTTCTGGAGGAGGTGCAGGCCACCATCCGCACAAAGCTGGTGGAAAGCGGGATTCCTGCCGAGCTCGAAGCCCGCGTAAAGGGGTTGTATTCACTTCACCGCAAGATCATTCGCCAGGAACGCAGTCTCGAACAGGTCTACGATCTGCTCGCCGTCCGCGTCGTTACCGATAACGAACGCAATTGCTACGCCGCTCTCGGTGTTATGCACCATATCTGGCGTCCAGTGCCCGGACGGTTCAAAGACTACATCGCCATGCCACGTCCGAATCTTTACCAGTCTTTGCATACCACCGTAATCCACAACGGCCAGCCGTTTGAAGTGCAAATTCGCACGCAGGAAATGCATCACATGGCGGAAGAAGGCGTGGCCGCACACTGGAAATACAAAGACGATAAGCCCGCCTCCGAAGACGATCAGCGCATCACCTGGATGCGGCAGCTGATTGAATGGTCGCAGGAGCTCGAGGAGCCGGGCGAATTTCTTTCCACCTTGAAGGTGGACCTCGCCCCGGTCGAAGTGTATGCGTTTACGCCGAAAGGCCGCGTGCTGGAGTTGCCACGTGGCGCGACGCCGGTGGATTTCGCGTACACCGTGCACACCGAAGTCGGCCACCAGTGCGTCGGCGCAAAAGTGAACGGGCAGATGGTCGCTCTACGCCACGAAATCGTCAGCGGCGATGTCGTAGAAATCCTGACGCAGAAGGGTCACAAGCCCAGCCGCGACTGGCTGAGCTTCGTCAAGTCTTCTCACGCGCGAACCAAGATCAAGCATTGGATCAACATGCAGGAGCGCGAAGAAGCCACGGAAATGGGCACGCGCCTTCTGGAAAAGGAAGCGCGCCAGTTCGACCGTAGCCTCAAAAAGATTCCGCAGGAAGATCTGCTCAAGCTCGCCGCTGACTATGGGCTTTCCAAGCTGGAAGATCTCTACGCGGCTGTTGGCTTCGGGAAATACTCCGCGCGGCAGGTGCTGACTCGTGTGCTCGGCGAACCTGCCAAGAGCAGCGAGCCCGAAGTCGGAGAATCCAAGCCGACGCTGGTCAAAACCGTCAAGCGGATGCTTGGTTTTGGCGAAGCGCCTCTCATCGTGAAGGGCCACGACGACTTATTGGTCTATCGCGCCAAATGCTGCAACCCGATTCCCGGCGACGACATTATCGGTTACATCACGCGCGGGCGCGGCGTCGCGGTGCACACGCGCACATGTCCCAACGTGCAAAACCTCCTGTATCAAACCGAGCGCCGCATCCCCGTTGAATGGGGTGGCGCAGGCACTGCCAAGTTTCTGGTGCACCTGGTCATTCGCGCGAAAGACCGCGCCGGGCTGCTGGCCGAGATCACCGCGGTGATCAGCAACGCCGGCTGTAACATCCACAATCTCGAAAGCCGCCCCGACCGCCTGAACGCGCAGGTTGACGTCAACCTCGAAATCATCGATCGCCGCCAACTCGAATCCATCCTCGCCAGCATCCGCAAAATCACTGGTGTCTATGGTGTCGAACGCGTCTATCAAACGTAGGCAAGGTGGGTGGAGGGAAGTGAATAGCGAGTGGTCGCATGCCTGACGACTCATTGCTCACTACGCACCATCACTCTAACCTGTCCCTTCGCCGGGTATCGCCCACAGCACACCACGCAGCCCTGTTCCTTGCCGCCTCTACAATAAGAGTATGAAGCCCAGTCATCTGGTTTTCGGCATCTCGGTCCTCCTCGCCGGCGGCTGCCATCAACACCCGTTGAGGGACTATCGCCCGCTCGATCAGGCCGGCATGGGCTCCTCCGCAATTGAACAGCTAAAGCCGCTCAACATCTCCGACCCCGAAATTCACCAAGTGGTCAACCTAAAGCATGCCAGCATCAGCGATGAAACCTGCGTCGCGCTGATTTCCACCGCTCACGGCCACAGTCATCCCTTCACCAGTTCGGAATCCGTCGCCAGTCTCCTCGGAGCGCGCTATACGGAGTCCGACATCCTGGGCTTTGCTCGCGCCGACAAGCTTGACGCCATTAGTGGAGACGCCGTCATGCTTCGCCTCATCGGCCTTTCCGACGCAACCGTCCAGGTCGTCGTCGAGCGCGAGCTGCAAGGATTGCCGACACTCACCTCCGCCTCGATCGGCCGCCTCAAGAACACCGGCCTCACCGAGAAACAGATCCTCGAGCGCATCAACAATGGAATGAGCGAAGAGCAAGCCGAAAAGGAAGCAACTTCGCGCGAAGCCGTTCGCAACCACGCCCACACCGATTTCGTGAGAGTCCGCGGGGGCAAGACACACTGACGTTGTGCTCCTCATGAGCGAGGACTCTCCCCTTCCTATACCTGCTTCCTCGTCAGACTGGAGGCTTCGCCTCAAAATCTCTCGCCCTGGGCTGATCGTATTCACCCGGTTTTTGCCTCAGCCCTCGTCACTCGCTACAATCGGAGACGCTTTGACGCCGATCACGCGCTCGCGTTGTTTCCTCCTTCTGGTCGCGGTTCCTGCGGCCTTTTGCGCCGCCTGCACGGCTGCGTTCGGACCGGGTTACACCATTGAGAAGCAGGAGATTCAGGTCCAATTCGTCGCCGAACCGCAACCCTCCATTCACATCGATGCCGTCTACCACCTGCGCAATAACGGCAACCAGCCTTTGTCTTCGCTCGGGATTCTGTTGCCCGGCCGGCGAAGGTTCCACTTCGACGACCCTCGCGCCGAATGGGACGCCCGCCCTGCGATGTTCGAAACCGTACCTGACAATTCCCGGAACGTGGTTCTCAACCTTCCTGAACCATGGACCGTTTCCGCCAATCACACATTGCGCCTCTCGGTGGAATATCGTCCCGCAGCGTCCGGCGAGCACACCTTCAGCTTCGCGCCCGATGCCTTTTTCTTGCCCGCCGAGGGCTGGAGCCCTCAGTTGCTTCCCGCTCGAGGAGCTTTCGCCACCGGTGGCGTGCCGCCTCCGACTTGGCTCCTCACACTCCGCGTCCCGGAAGGCTTTTTGGTTCACGCGAGCGGCCGGAAACCTAAGGTTTCCCGCAGCGGCGGCGAACAAACTCTCCGCATCGTTCAGCAAGCCAAGGACGGCTATCCGTTCGTCATCGCTGGTCGTTACAAAGCCACGCAATTCGACCAGGCACCTTTCACCGTCAATCTCTGGAGTCGTGCGGCTCAGGATGCGGGCAGTCTTCGCCGGCCCGGCGCCGACCTGATCGCCGCCAGCCACGCTTACGATGCCATGTTCGGAACGCGGCGCCAGGAATCGCATCGACTCTGGATCGTGGAGTGCCCCGTCGCCGAAAATTGTTTTACAGGCACCGCCTCCTACTACGCCCAATTGATTTCCGAACCCGGCGCCAAGCTCACCGCGGAAATGGCTTCACTCGACACCGTGATGGTCGATCTCCGCTCCGGCACGCCGGAAATCGTTGCCGCGGCGGCCCCTTCCCTGGCTTCCAGTTGGCTCGGCTACGGGCAGAACCCCGGTTTTTTCGAACAGGATCCGCCGCTCTCCGCTTTGCCTGCATTCGCGGCTACACGCGGACGCGAAGCTGTTCAGGGAGCTCAAGTCCGCGCCGACACGATTCGTCACGTTCTCAGGCTCGTACCGCTTCACGGCGTTCCGGGCAAGCCCGAAGACGACGGCGTAGTGCGCGCCAAAAGTCTTTTGTTTTTTTTCGCGTTGCAGGATCGCTTCGGCCAGGACGCCTTTAACAAGGCACTCAGCCATATGCTGTACGCTCGCCGCGGCGGGGGGTTCGATCTGGACGATCTCATCGCCGCCTTCGAACAGGAAACGCACCAGAACGTCGCCGAGTTTGTTCGCCGTTGGATGAAGCGTCCCGGCGTGCCCGACGATTTCCGCGCCCGCTATGAAACCACCACCGGCGCGAGCGCTTCAAATCCAAAGGAGACCACACCATGAAAGAAATCGTCACCACGGACCGCGGACCAAAGCCCATCGGCCCATATTCTCAGGCCGTGAAAACCGGCGGCTTTCTCTATCTGTCCGGCCAGGTCGCCCTCGATCCCAAAACCAACGAAATGTCCGCCGGCGACATCCGCCAGCAAACCGAACGCGTTCTCGAAAATATCAAGGGAATTTTGGAAGCCGCAGGCTCGAATCTCCATCACGTCGTCAAAACCACTGTCTTCCTGAAGGACATGAACGAATTTCCCGCAATGAACGAAGTCTACGGCCGTTACTTCACCAGCGCCCCTCCCGCGCGTTCCACCGTGCAGGTAACGCGCCTGCCCAAAGATGCGCTGGTAGAGATCGAAGTAATCGCCGCCGCGTGACCAGCGACTTTCTAAGTTTCAATTTTTGGGAATGACTCGGTCAGACTGAAATTAACGGGGACCAAGAATCCTGCATTTGCCAGCTACTACGGCGAAGCCGGGCTCTCCAGCGCGTAATACAACGCGATCCCTGTGGCGGCCGCACTAAAGAAAATCACAAACAGCAAGAATCTGTCTTTGCCGCTCTTTTTAGGACGCTTTTGGGTCGCCGGCCCGCCTTGCTGAGTGGTGGGATCATCGGCAACGGAATCCGGATCCAGCACCACGCGATACGCGGTGCCCTCGGCAACTGTTTTCGTATCGTCGTCCACGGAAATGGCCAGCGTCCCGCGTGAGCAGCTCACTCTTAATTCCTTCGGGTTGACGATCGACACGCTGCCTACCGTCGGCCCGTCACCATTGGCGCGGATCACCGCAGTCGAGGCATGCAACGCAAACGCCTTCGCATTCGCGGTGGAAAACACCGCCGTGCCGTTCTTCAGCGTGGCTGCCGCCGTTCCTTGTTCCGCGCTCCACGTGACCCGGCTGTTGGCGGGGAGCAGCAACCGCGCCGCTCCGGCTCGTACCTGCAGCGTGCCAAGCTCTTCTGTATCCAGACTGTCGCCGGAAAAAACCGTCGTCCCGACCGAGGCGGTTGCGCGCCCCACGTGCGCGTGTTGCGCGGATACAACTGTGCCAAATCCAGGCGTCGATGCAGTAGAGATAGAAGCGGCAGGCAATCCGAACGATAACACTACGGCGGCAGTGATCCGCAAAGGGTCGCGCAAGCGCGCCATCGCTTCTCCAAGAGGGCTGAACCCAAGAATACGTACAGCCGCATTCGCCGTCAACGTGTAAAAGCGCTTGTGACGAAACGGTCTGCCCCCCCGTCCGCCGCGCTCGACGTTTTCGCCCGCTCGCACTAGCAGCTTGCGCCTCTCACTGCTACAATGCGTCCAGAAACGCAATCTATGGCGGACTGGAAACAGATCACCGCGCGCATTCGTCGCGCTCGCACCGGCAAGGATCCCGCAGCGCAACTGTCGAATCTTTACGAGAAGACCCAAGACGCCATGGTGGCCTTCGAGTTGGCGCGCCATTTTGAAACCGCCAGCCAAAATGCCGAAGCGGCAAAATGGTATTCCACCGCCGCCGCGCGCTTTCGCCGCGCCGATTGGAAAACCAAGGCTCAGGAAGCAGCGGCCAGGCTTGGTGGCGAAGCTGCGCCCGAGTCGCAATCCGAATTCCCCCCGATCGCTGCGCCTGTTCTGGCGATTCCAGAGCCGGTGCTTCCGTTCGAAC
>Ga0209420_1001156_pt1 | contig 12713 bp, 10 predicted proteins | sample BlaSpr_A8_OM1_O1_FD_187972 | JGI IMG/M metagenome (GOLD analysis project Ga0209420, IMG submission 187972) | Forest soil microbial communities from Thunder Bay, Ontario, Canada - Black Spruce, Ontario site 2_A8_OM1_O1 (SPAdes) (version 2) | ecosystem: Environmental > Terrestrial > Soil > Boreal... | reverse complement strand
TGCTCGTATCGATCGAGGACGCCTATCCGCAAATTCTCGGCTCGCCCGGCCTTGCCTTTTAACTTGGCGAACTGGTGAAGCATTTTGCGTTCCGCCGAATCCAGCGCGCCGACGAGCGTGCGGTCGAGCCGCGTAAGCGGAGCTTGATAACTTTTCAACAGTTTGCGCAGCTTTTTTTCGCCCGCGTCGAAACGGCTTGCCAAAGCGCGCGGCAGCGCCTTTTGCTCCATGCGCGCTCGCAAATGCTGATGTCCGCGGAAAACGTCGTTGATCTCGAGTCCAAATTTCGCAAGCAAGCGGGCGACCAGCGGTTCAACGATCGTAAATCCCGCTCGCGGCAAAATCGCCGGCATGCGCCCGAGAAGTCTGTCGTAAAGCACCTGCCCCTGGGCCATGTAGGCGATCTCGGCCGCGCCCCCGATGTATGCGGCGGTCGGCAAAAGCGTGTCTTGAACGATCGGCCGCAACAGCACGTTTGGCGTGAAAAGCTCGGGAGTTTTTTCGATGGCCGCTTGTGATTCCGCTAAAGTAAACGAAGCGCGACCGGCTGCAAATTTGCCGTTGCGCATACGAAGCGGCTGTCGGCGCCCATCCACATTGTAGAAAAGCAGGGTGGACTCGCCCGTGACTTTCACTTGCGCGTGATATCCAGCCTTATCCAGCTCTTTCGCCCGCGCAATGAGCGAAGCTCGCAAGGCTTCAGCCTCATCGAGCGCGCGCCGGTAAACGCCCACACACAGCCTGTGGAAGCGGGGATCGAGCGGATCCAGAAAAATAATTCCCCGCCCGGCCATAAGCCGCGCCATCAATTTTCCGAACGCGGAGCCGTACGTTTCTTCGCGCGTATAGGACTCGCGAAGAGCCTGCGCAATTTCTTTTCCAAAAGATCCCTCTAGACTTCCGACAGCCTTGGCCACCAGCGCGGTGACCGGCGCTCCCAGCTTGATCTCACCCACCCGACGGCCGGCGTCGGATTCACGCTCACCTAATTCAAATTCAGCGAGGCCCTGCTTTGAATTCCAGGCAACCTGATTGATTTCGGCGAAATCATGATCTTCCGTTGCCAGCCAAAAAATCGGCACGCTGTCGACACCAGCTTTGGTTATTTCCTCCGCATACCGAACCGCGCTTATGGCCTTGTAAAGGCTGTACGCCGGACCGCCGAAAAGTCCCACTTGTTGCCCGGTGACGATAGCCGCCGCTCCCTTGGCCAGCCGTTCAAGATTCCGCACGATATCCGGACCCATCCCGAATGCTTCGTTCTGCTCGCGCAGAATCTCCACTACTTCGCGCCGAATTTTTTCAGCGAGCTCGATCTTGCGAGCTGCCGCCAGCACGCCCGCTACTGTCGGCGGCTCTCCGTAGTAGCCCGCTACTTTGTCGAAATTCTCGGCAAACGTGAAAAATAGCTTGGTTGTGTGTGGAATTTTGCTAAACGGAAGACAGTGAGACTCCATGGAGACATTCATGATACACGCGCAAAATGTGCACAGCAATGCAGGTGGGACGCGCCGAAACCCGTAACGTTAGCAGAAAAGGAACCCTTGCGCGTATCGAACGCAGCGCGAACGCGAGCAGAGCAACAGACAGACCTATGCACTGTTTTCTTCATGCGAGCAGGGTGACACTACAATTGATGCGCGGTCTCAGCCGTAAGATTCGAGAGCAGGGCGTCTATTTCAGCCTGCCCGGGAGCATCCAGTGGCAGGAGTGGACTGCGCGCTAGGCCGCCGTAATATCCGATTCGATCCAGAGCATACTTCAAACCGGCAATACCATATCGCGGGCCAAACAATTTAGCGGGCGCCATCAACTTTTGCGCCAGCGAATGGGCCTTCGCCGGTTCACCAGCGCGCGACGCTTCATAAACCTCAACGCACAATTCGGGGAACGCGCAGGCTACGGCAAGAATAGCTCCTACCGCGCCCTTTTCGAGCGATTCATACAGAATGGACGCGGAGCCTACCAGCGTCTGGAACTCTTTCGGCGCGGCGGCAATAATTTCGGCAACTCCCTGCACGTTCCCCGAACTATCTTTCATCCCAATAATGTTCGGATGTTTCGAAACCCTCGCGACTAAAGGCGCCTCGACGGTCACATGCGTAAAGACAGGAACTGAATATACGAGAATTGGAATCCGTGCAGCGTCCGCCACTCGCAGGTAATGTTCCGCAAGCGCACTTTCGGTCATGGCCGGCTTATAAAAGCTCGGGGTTCGCACCAATGCCACAGCGTAGCCGAATGAAGCAGCGCGGTTGGTGTGCTCAATTGTTTCCGCTGTAGATTCAGCGCCCGTGCCGGCAATGAGAATTTTATCCGGGGCCGCCGCATCTCGCGCCGTTTCCCAAATGCGGTAAACCTCTTCCCATTTCAACAGCACCGATTCGCTGGTGGAGCCGTTGATGGCGTATCCCGCAAGCCCTGTCTTATTGTAACGAGCGATATTTTCGCGCAGCTTCGAAAACGACACCGCACCGTCAGGGGTGAAGGCGGTCGTTAATGGAGGAAATATTCCGTGAAGTTTCACGCCGCTATTTTATATCAACGAGCGAGTTTTAACCTGCCGAGTTCACAAAAAGACCGCAGGTGTACTTAGAAGCGTTCTGCGACCGCCGCACTTTTGTGGCGGAGCAAGTCCTGTAACGCTCCCACCTCCGCCGCATGCCCGGCCATGGCGCGAATTCCCCGCGCTGCGGCGCTCGCAGCCGAAAGAGTAGTGATGCACGCGATGTTGTACCGTATCGCCGCTCGACGAATCGACTTTTCATCCCAGAAGGATTCGCGCCCCAGCGGAGTGTTGATCACCAAGTCCACTTTGCCCGTTTTGATCAAGTCCACGATATTCGGCCGGCCTTCATTCACCTTGAAAACGGTCTCCACTTCGATGCCCGCGCTCGCCAGTGCCGCCGCGGTGCCGCGTGTGGCGACGACCTTCAGTCCCGCCGCCAGAAGATCCTGCACCACAAACGCCAAGTGCCGTTTGTCGTGATCGTTCACGCTCAAAAACACAGTGCCTTGCAGCGGCAAACGCTGTCCCGCAGCAAGCTGCGCTTTCGCAAAGGCCAGTCCAAATGTGGACGCGATTCCCATCACCTCACCCGTCGAACGCATCTCCGGCCCTAAAATCGTGTCCACGCCGCGGAATTTGTTGAACGGAAATACCGGCGATTTTACTGCATAGAAATTCCCGGCGGCGAGTTCCTTCACGCCCTTGGTTTCGATGCAGGGCAGATTCAGCTCGCGCAGCTTGCGTCCGGTCATCAATCGCGCAGCCACCTTAGCCAGTGGCACGCCGGTCGCTTTGCTCACATACGGCACCGTGCGTGATGCCCGCGGATTCACTTCCAGAACGTACACTTTGTCGCGCTGAATCGCGTACTGCACGTTCATCAGACCCACTACGTTCAAGGCGCGTGCCAGACGCGCCGTGTAATCGCGAATGCGTTCCAGAATCGCTGGCTTCAGGGTCACCGCCGGAAGGACGCACGAAGAATCTCCCGAGTGAATCCCGGCTTCCTCGATATGCTCCATGATCGCTGCAATCACAACATCTTTGCCGTCGGCCAGCGCATCCACATCCACTTCGGTCGCATCTTCGAGAAATTGATCGATCAAGATAGGGCGCTTAGGATCGGACGCAGTCCCCATCAGCGCGGCTTGCGTAACATATTCCTCCACCGTCTTCAAATCGTAGGCGATCACCATCGCGCGTCCGCCCAGCACATAGCTCGGACGAACAAGCACTGGCAATCCAATCTCATTAGCAACTTTCACCGCATCCTGCGGTGCCAGCGCCGTTCCACCTTGCGGCTGAGGAATTTTCAGCTCATTCAGCAGCGCACCAAAACGCCGCCGATCTTCAGCAAGGTCGATCGACTCAGGATCCGTCCCGATAATCTTCGCTCCATTTTTCTTCAGATCCAGCGCCAGATTCAGTGGAGTCTGTCCGCCGAACTGCACAATCACGCCCTGCGGCTTCTCGCGGTCGATGATCGCGAGAACGTCTTCCAAAGTGAGCGGTTCGAAATAGAGTCGGTCCGAAGTATCGTAATCGGTCGAAACTGTTTCTGGATTGCAATTCACCATCACAGTTTCATAGCCGTCTTCTTTCAGAGCGAATGCCGCATGGCAGCAGCAATAATCGAATTCAATCCCCTGCCCGATCCGGTTCGGCCCGCTTCCCAGAATCACGATCTTCGGCCGGTCAACCGCGCCGGTTTCGTCCTCCTCCTCGTAGGTGGAGTAGAGGTAGGGCGTAAAGGATTCAAATTCTGCTGCACAAGTATCGACGCGTTTGAAAACAGGCCGAATCCCAAGTTCGTTGCGCCGCGCGCGAACTTCCGCTGGAGTCGCGAACCACAGCTTCGCCAACTCCACATCGCTAGTCCCCGAGCGCTTTGCTTCCAGAAGCAGTTCCGCCGAGATTTTCTTAATGTCGGTGGCAGCCACTCGGCGATCGATTTCCACGCTCTCCAGCATTCGGCGAATGAACCACGGATTGATCTTCGTCAATGAACAAACCTCTTCGCAAGAGATCCCGCGCTTCAGCGCCTCAAACAACCAGTGAATTCGGTCCGGCCCCGGCACAGTAAGTTTTTCGCGAAGCAGAGCAGTGGAAACCTCCGAGGGCGCGCACCACGGCGTGTGCGGTTCGAGCGATCGGATACCCTTCCCCAGCGCTTCTTGAAACGTGCGCCCAATCGCCATCACTTCGCCCACCGACTTCATTTGCGTGGAAAGAGTAGTGTCGCTGCCGGGAAATTTCTCAAATTGCCACTTCGGAATTTTCACCACTACATAATCAATGGTGGGCTCAAAAGAGCATGGCGTTTTCTTGGTGATGTCGTTTGGAATTTCATCCAGCGTCATGCCCAGCGCCAATTTCGCTGCGATCTTCGCGATGGGAAAACCGGTTGCTTTGCTTGCCAGTGCGGAACTGCGCGACACCCGTGGATTCATTTCAATCACAACCATTCGCCCGGTTTCCGGCTGTATGGCAAACTGAATATTCGATCCGCCCGTCTCAACTCCCACTTCGCGGATGATCGCCGCCGCCGCATCGCGCATGCGTTGGTATTCCTTGTCAGTAAGCGTCTGCGCCGGAGCTACTGTGATCGAATCGCCGGTATGAATTCCCATCGGATCTAAATTTTCGATCGAGCAGATCACCACGAAATTGTCGCGAACGTCACGCATCACTTCCAGTTCATACTCTTTCCAGCCAAGTGCGGATTCCTCAATCAACGCCTGATGCACCGGACTCGCGTCCAGCGCTCGCGCAATCAAGTCCGCAAACTCTTCGCGATTGTAAGCAATCGATCCGCCGGTTCCCCCCAGCGTGAACGACGGGCGAATCACCACCGGATAGCCAAGCTCATCGGCCAGACGCACGGCGTCCGGGATCGTAGTCACAACTTCCGACGCCGGTACTTCCAGCCCGATCTTGCGGCAAACATTCTTGAACAGCAGCCGGTCTTCTGCAATTTTGATCGCGTGCAGCGACGCCCCGATTAATTTCACATTATATTTGTCGAGGATTCCCGCTTCCGCCAACTCCACCGCCAGATTCAATCCCGTTTGCCCGCCCACCGTCGGCAACAGTGCGTCGGGGCGCTCGGCGGCAATAATCGCTTCCAGATATTCCTTTGTCAGCGGCTCGATGTATGTGCGATCCGCCGTTTCCGGGTCCGTCATGATCGTCGCCGGATTCGAGTTCACCAGCACCACTCCGTAGCCCTCGGACCGCAAGGCCTTGCATGCCTGCGTTCCGGAGTAGTCAAACTCGCACGCCTGCCCGATCACGATCGGCCCCGAGCCAATAATCAGAATCTTTTTGATGTCAGTCCGTTTCGGCATTGTGTGTTTAAGTAATCCTATATTCCTCGGCATTCTGAACCACGGCTAGTTCCGGGCCGCGGTAAGTATTCCCGCGGCTAATCCCACCCTGGCAAGACCTAAACTCGTATTCCACTAAGAGAGGTCGCTTCCAAATCGTCGGTCTCCATCCTGTAGCTTCCAGTTCCGCGGCGTCGCTGCGCCATCCAGGCGAGCGCGTAGTCAGCAGGTCTGCGCCCTTGCGCCACGATGAAAAGCGGGATTCGAATTGTCCTTCGGCATCCGAGTGGATCTCAGCATGGTCCGGTCCCGTCGGGCTATTCAAGCGTATTATCGCGTTCGGAACGCGGGCCCCAGAGGGATCCAATACGACGCCCCGCATAGTTCCAAACACTGGCGTCGTTTTCGGTCCAACACATGGATTCGCAAACGAAACCATGGGCCACAACGCAATGACGAGAACCATCGCGAGAAGACTTACCGTCCCATGTGCGGGGCTCCGCCTGGGGTCTGCAGAGCCATTTCTGGCCATTAATTTGTTTCCCAGGGCCATCAAGCCTTTTCGGCCGATTTGTTCATCATGTTCATAAAATCATTGAACAAATACCGCGCGTCGTGAGGCCCCGGCGACGCTTCCGGATGATATTGCACGCTGAAAAACGGTAACGAACGATGGCGCATGCCTTCATTCGTGTGGTCGTTCAGATTTACGTGCGTAATTTCGACGTCGCTCGCAGGCAGCGAATCCGGATCCACACAAAATCCATGATTCTGCGAAGTAATCTCCACTTTCTTCGTGCGCAGATTCTGCACCGGATGATTCGACCCGTGATGTCCAAATTTCAGCTTGAACGTTGATCCGCCTAGCGCCAGTCCGCACAATTGATGCCCCAGACAAATTCCGAAAATCGGGACGCGCCCCAGCATCTTTCGAATATTGGCCACCGCATAGCCAATCGGTTCAGGATCACCAGGCCCGTTGGAGAGAAAAACGCCGTCCGGCTTCAAGGCCAGTACGTCTTCTCCCGAAGTCTGCGCGGGAACGACCGTCACCTCGCATCCATGGTCCACAAGCAGGCGCAGAATGTTTTGCTTGATGCCAAAATCATAGGCGACAACTTTATAGCGTGACTGGCCCTCAGAAGTCGCCGCAGTCTGCGATTTCGCCTCCAGCGGCGCGCCGAAACCGCCAAGCTCGATGGAGCCCCGCTTCCACTCATATTGTTTCGGTGAGGTGACTCGGCTCGCCAGTTCAAGCCCCGCCATCGTAGGCAGCGCGCGAGCCTCTGCTATCAGCTTCTCGGCCGACGTACCGTCGGTCGCCACTACGCCACGCAACGCTCCCACATCACGCAAGTGCCGCACCAGCGCGCGCGTATCAATATCCCAAATTACCGGCACATGATGACGTTCCAGATAATCTTGCGCCGACTCTTTCGACCGCCAGTTGGACCCCACAGCCGAAAATTCGCGCACCACGAGCGCTTCGATATAGGGCTTTGCGGATTCTTCGTCGTCAAGATTCGTGCCTACGTTCCCAATATGCGGATACGTCAGGCAGACGATTTGGCCGGAATAGCTTGGATCGGTGAAAACTTCCTGATAGCCGGTGATACTCGTATTAAAAACGACTTCTCCGCCGCGGCGCGCGCGAGCGCCGGCCGCGCGGCCTTTAAATACTCGCCCGTCTTCGAGCGCTAAAATAGCGCGTGCTTCCGGGTCTTGCGTCAGTGGCTCCTCCAAAGTTCATCGCGACGCCGCATTCACCGTTGAGGACATGGTGAGCGATCCAAAATGATCCACGGGCCAGTAAGCAAACACAGCTTTGCCGTAAATGTACGGTCTGCCCACCGGCCCAAACACTCGCGAATCGTTAGAACTATCGCGATGATCGCCCATCACAAAATAATTGTCGGTTGGAATCGTAATCGGCCCGTAGCTCGAGCCATCCAGATAACTCGGCGGAATATAAATTTCCCTCTGCTCTTTGCCGTTCACGTACAGCCGGCCGCCGCGCAACTCGATGGTTTCTCCCGGCAAGCCAATCACGCGCTTGATGAACGACTTCGATTTATCAAGCGGATACCAGAACACAACTACGTCGCCGCGTTCAATCGGCTCGAAGCGGTACACAAATTTGTTTATAAAAATGCGCTCTTGATCGCTCAGCAGAGGCGCCATGCTGGTGCCTTCCACTTTTACCGGTTGGTAGAGGAAAATTATGATTACCAGCGCAAGGCCCAGCGCCACGGCTAAATCGCGCGTATAACTTCGCAGCTCACGCCGCAATTGGGGAATGCGCGAGTTGTCGCTTGGAATCGGACTAGGATTGGGTGTACCGAACATTCTTCCCCTAATTGTTTATAACATGCCGAGGCCGCGCACTCCAAATTGCAGATATGCGCATGCGCGCCGAGTAAGACGGAGAAATATGCAGCGCAGGTGACTTGCGCCGCCTACTCGCGTTCAATCACCAAGCGTGAATCCCAGAATCGCGAGCGCCGCCAATACCGCCGTTTCCGTACGCAAGATATTCTGTCCCAAGGACGCTTCAGCAAAACCAGCCGCTCGCGCGGCATCCAACTCATCATCCGTCCAACCGCCCTCCGGCCCGATCGCCAAGCTAGCGGTCGGTTCGGCATAAACGCTCAGCGCATCGCGCATCAATTTCGCTTCGCGCCGCTCCGATAGCACCAGCTTGCAAGCCGCACCCGCCTGAGCGAACGCTTCCTGCGGAGCAATCTCCTGATGAACGCCCGGACCCCGCGCTCGGTCTTGGCCCATTCGCAAAATAGGCGGCCGCAGCCGCCGCGTTTGTTGCGCGGACTCCAGCAGAATCTTGTCCCAACGCGCACGCCGTTTGCCCGCGGCCGCCAGCAGAGCTTTGTCGCTACGAGCCGCCGCCAACAGAACAACTTCCGAAACGCCCAGCTCGGTTGCTTTCTCCAAGCACCATTCCAAGCGGTCGAATTTCACTACCGACATCAGAAGTTGGATTTGCAACGCAGGCTGCTGCTGCTGAATTTCTTCTACCAGAATAAATTCGATCCGATTTCCGCCGCGCTTCGACAGCGCCACTTTCTCGATCCGCGCGAGCCAAACACGCCCACCGTCGCTCAGCTCGTAGAGTTGCCCGGGCTCCGCGCGCAACACGCGTCCCAGGTGCTCAGCCGTGTCACCGCGCAAAACCGCAGTCTTGGCCCCGAAGTTATCAGTGAAGAAGCGCCGTCGCACGGCGCTATTCTAGCTGATAAACGGGACTGCGCTATCTACTACTTTACCCAATGAAATCAAGCGTTTACACAATGCTCAGCGATTTCTGTCTGACGCCCTGTAACGCCCGATAAGGGGCTTCCTGCCTTCCCGCTGATTGTTGCCGGGAGCACGAAACCCACGCCCATCGCCTTCGCTACGTCCTTGCGATACTGCTCATCTTCTCTTGAGCGGTCGTACGTGTCGGACAAGGTCGCGTCACTGTGCCCCATCCAGAATTTGAGCAGTCCGTCCGGACAATGCGATTGGCGGAGGAATGTATTTTGGTATCGTCGGAAGCTGTGAAACCCCCGCATGGACATTCCTAGAGCGGCAAGTACGGGGTGCAGCCCACGACGGAGAAGGCTAGATTGACTCATAGGCAAGGCGCTACTGGAGCAGAAAATGAATCCAGTTGTGCGTTTGCCGATGTAGGTTTTGAGTAGCGCGGCAACATCCCAGTTCAAGTCAATGACGCGATATGCATTTTTCGTCTTTGGCTTGATGACCTTAGACCTATATGCCGCTTGCGCTACTTCAACTGCTGCCCCGTCGAAGTGACGACATTCCAAAGCTAGCGCTTCGCCCACCCTCAATCCAGAGGCAGCGAGTAGCACGCACAGCATCTGCAATCGTCCGGTTGCAGCCGCTACGACCCTCGTAACCTCGTCGCCCGTGAATGAAGGTTTGTGTTGCTCTTTGCTGTTCACTGGTGGTGCGTCTATGTATCGGCTGTTCCACGAGTAACGACGGTTTTATTGAAAGATAGCCGTGGCTCAGAGCAATACCAGCGGACAAATTCATCAATTGAATGTTGATAACTGCGCTGCGATTCTGGAGACCGCACGCTGACTAGCACTTCGGTTCTTGCCTGCTGCAAATCGGGCAGTCCGAGCTTGAATTTAAGTCGAGCGCGCCATTTGGCTTTTCTCATCGCTAGCCGCCTCCCGACAGCTGGCCATGAGATTCCGACAAATGACCAAGAGGCGGACGAAGGACATTGTCAGAAAGCGTTAATCGGGGCCAACCGAAATTGTTGGAGAAAACTGCGGTATTGAGATATTTACTAGCGGAGATCGGCTGGAGAGGAGCGAGACGATGCGCACCTTGACCTATGGCGGAGCTGTCAGTTTAGACGGATTTCTAGCGGGTATGGATGGGTCACTCGACTGGCTCCACTTTAGCAAGGACGTGCAGCAGGTAATGGCGGACTACTGGAAGGACGTCGACACCATACTGATGGGGCGAAAAACTTACGCAGCTTCGCTCGCGAACAATCCAAAGAAATCCCAGCGCGCTAAACGCACCGAGCCGACCATGCGAACTTTCATATTCTCGCGCGCGCTCAAAGAGATCGACGATCCCGGCGTTCAACTGGTGGCGAGCGATGCGGTCGAGTTCGTCCGACGTCTCAAGCAAGAACCAGGGAAGGACATCTGCCTCATGGGTGGTGGCGAATTGGCACAGTCACTTTTAGCTGCAGGACTGGTGGACAAAATCGGCCTGAACATCCATCCGATTCTTCTCGGCTCAGGCATACCCACGTTCCGCGATTTCGGACATCGAATAAAACTGACACTCGCAGAATGCCGTACGCTCAACGGCGGCTGCATCCTCGCAAACTATAACGTCTCTTGCGAGCACACTTAGTCCTAATTAGGCGTGTCAGGTAGTCGAGGTGGCGCGGGGGAATTCTTGGAAGGCATTTCCGGAATGGCTGCAAGAACACCTCGCTGCGTTCGGCCAAATTTCCAGGAAGGAAATCGTGACCAACGTTAGCGGGCTCGAGGAACCCTGCTGCGGTATCGTGATTCCCATCGGTGTCAACAGCGAACGCGGTCTCGTTGCGGCGGCATCCGATCGCTCCGATTTCCCCGACCAGATTGATCAGCAACTGCTCTCCGTAGCTGCGAATACTGCCGCGACAGCATTTCAGAACGCATTCCTTATCAAGGAGCTGCGCTGCGCGCAAGAAGCGTTGCGAGCCACCGAGCAAGAGCTTCGCAAGGCCCGCGACGGACTAGAAATCAGGGTAACCGAAAGAACCTCTGAATTGCAGAAAGCTTTCGAGGAAATCAAGGGCCTCAAGGACCGACTATACGACGAGAACCTTGCGCTCCGGGAGCACATCGTTCAGTCCCTCATGTTTGAGGAAATCGTAGGCTCATCGCCAGCGCTGCAAAAAGTCCTTTCCAAGATTCTCAAAGTCGCTCCCGCGGACTCGACTGTGCTGATAACCGGAGAAACCGGAACTGGAAAGGAATTAGTCGCGCGCGCCATCCATAGGCACTCACAACGTTCTTCGCAGGCATTTATTGGCGTGAACTGTGCAGCAACCCCCCGTGACCTGATCGCCTCGGAGCTATTTGGCCATGAGAAAGGTGCCTTCACGGGCGCGACTCGCCAGCGCTTAGGCCGATTTGAACTTGCAAATGGCGGCACGATCTTCCTGGACGAAGTTGGAGATCTTCCAGCCGAGACTCAGGTTGCCCTCCTGCGTGTTTTACAGGAGCACGAGTTTGAGCGGGTTGGCGGGACTCGTCGAATCCACGCCGACGTTCGAGTGATCGCAGCCACGAACCGTGACTTGCAGGCCGCTATCAGTGCTGGGTCTTTCCGTAATGATCTGTTTTACCGCCTGAATGTCTTTCCGATCGAAATTCCTCCTCTTCGAGGACGCAGAGAGGACATTCCGCTCCTGGTTGAATACTTCATCGATCGCTACGCGCGAAAAGCGGGAAAGAAGATAACGGATATCAGCAAGAAGACACTCGAATTGCTTCAGTCCTACCCTTGGCCCGGAAACATACGCGAGCTCCAGAATGTCATCGAGCGTTCGGTAATACTTTGCGAAACAGAGATTTTCTCGATTGACGAAAGCTGGCTACCACAGCAGCCAACACTGGCAGAACCGAGAGGCCAACTTGAACTCCCTGTAAGGCTCGTGGCACAAGAGAAGACCGTGATTGAGGCTGCCCTGAAAGAAAGTCGCGGGCGAGTGTTCGGACCTACGGGGGCCGCGGCTAGACTGGGCATCCCGCGCTCTACTCTTGAATCCAAAATCCGGTCGCTGAAAATCGACAAGAATCGCTTCAAACAGTTCTCTCAATAGTCCTTGCCTGGTGTCACAGTAAACCCGAGCCGCAAGTAAATCCCGAAGCAATGCAAACTAATTGCGGCGCGAAATTGTCGACGCAGCTCTCGATCCCGGTCGTCACTAAGTCCTTCCATGAGAAGGCCGGTGAGTGTCAAGCCATTTTTTTCATTTTTCTTTCTTTTCTTTTTTCTTCTGCATTTCTTCTTTTTCCAGATTGTTCCCTGGAGCCAAGCCGCCTCTGTCGCCACCCTTCCATCCGCACTCTTGGTTGAGCGATGATCGCTCGGTGCAAGTTGGGTGTACTCGATTCATTAGGTGCTGCTACCTGATTAGCGACCTCGGTTCCTCCTTGCGAAGGAAACTGGGCCAGGACTTAATCGCAGTCACCTGATCTCGGCGGTCGAGCTCGGCTGTTGGGATACCATCTTTTTTCTTTCCTTCTTTCCTTGCTCTTTTTTCTTTTTTCCTGCCTTTCCTAGTTTTTCACAGAGAAATTTCGCGCCCGGATGGCCTAGCAACGACGATCGCC
>Ga0209420_1001155_pt1 | contig 12716 bp, 11 predicted proteins | sample BlaSpr_A8_OM1_O1_FD_187972 | JGI IMG/M metagenome (GOLD analysis project Ga0209420, IMG submission 187972) | Forest soil microbial communities from Thunder Bay, Ontario, Canada - Black Spruce, Ontario site 2_A8_OM1_O1 (SPAdes) (version 2) | ecosystem: Environmental > Terrestrial > Soil > Boreal... | reverse complement strand
ACCTCCGCCGCGCTGCCCGGATCCATGTTGTTCAGCTTCAGCGAGGCGACCGCGTAGTCGCGGAACTGCTCAAGCCCGAAGCCGCTCTTGGCCACTCCAACCACCGGCACGTCGAGCACGCCCCGCTCGACCAGCCCCACCAGGGCCGGAAACGTCTCAAGCTTAGCCAGGTCACCGGTGGCACCGAAGATCACCAGCGAGTCAACGTGGTCACTGCTCATCTCTGCCCTCTCCACTCTCTGCCCTCAACACGGGGCCCTCAACACGGGGCCCTCGACGCGGGGCCCTCAACGCGAGGCCCTCGACACGGACCCCGGTGGCCCAGGCCCCGCCCCCCATCCTGCCGCACCCCTTTCCCGCCCTCATCGTGGGGAATAGCTTGGCGGCCGGGTTGTTGAGATACATGCAAACGCATATACCTTGGAGGCAGACCATGCAGTTCGGGATCTTCTCGGTCAGTGACATCACCCGGGATCCCGTGTCGGGTAACACGCCGAGCGAGGCGGAGCGGATCGACGCGATCGTGCAGATCGCGCAGAAGGCCGAGGAGGTCGGGCTCGACGTGTTCGCAATCGGCGAGCACCACAACCCGCCGTTCTTCTCCTCCGCGCCGACGACGCTGCTGGCCTATATCGCGGCGACCACGAAGCGGCTCATCGTGTCCACCGCGACCACGCTGATCACGACCAATGACCCGGTGCGGATCGCGGAAGAGTACGCGATGCTGCAGCACCTGTCGAAGGGCCGGATGGACCTGATGCTCGGCCGCGGCAACACGGCCCCGGTCTATCCGTGGTTCGGCAAGGACATCAGGCAGGGCCTGCCGCTGGCCCTGGAAAACTACAACCTGCTGCACCGGCTGTGGCGCGAGGACGTCGTGGACTCCGACGGAAAGTACCGTACCCCGCTGCAGGGCTTCACCTCGATCCCGCGGCCGCTTGACGACGTGCCGCCGTTCGTGTGGCACGGCTCGATCCGCACGCCGGAGATCGCCGAGCAGGCCGCGTACTACGGCGACGGCTTCTTCGCCAACAACATCTTCTGGCCCAAGGAGCACTACATGCGGCTGATCGAGTTCTACCGGCAGCGCTTCGCTCACTACGGCCACGGCAGCAAGCAGCAGGCCATCGTCGGCCTGGGCGGCCAGGCCTACATCGCCCGGCGGTCCCAGGACGCGATCAGCCAGTTCCGGCCCTACTTCAACGAGGCCCCGGTCTACGGCCACGGCCCGTCGATGGAGGACTTCGCCAGCATGACCCCGCTCAGCGTGGGCAGCCCGCAGGAGGTCATCGACAAGACCCTGACCTTCCGCGAGCACTTCGGCGACTACCAGCGCCAGCTGTTCCTGATGGACCACGCAGGCGTGCCGCTCAAGACCGTGCTGGACCAGCTTGACCTGCTCGGCGAGGAAGTCGTGCCCGTGCTGCGCCGGGAGAGCGCGGCCCGGCAGGACCCGCAGACCCCCGAGGCGCCCACCCACGCCAGCCTGGTCCGGGCCACGTACGGCGATGCGGCGCCGCGCCAGCCGCGGCCGAACGCGAACCGCGGCGACAACGTCACCGGCGCCTCGCCCTACACCGATACCAACCCGGACGTAGCGGCCGAGTACCCGGAGCTGTGATGCCAGCCGTGATGCCCGCCGTGATGCCCGCCGGCCCGCACCTGGCCAACGACGCCTGGGAGGCGCTGCTGTCCGCGCACGCGGTGCTGATGAAGCAGTTCGCTGCCTCCGACATCTGGACCGACGTGTCCATGCGGGAGTACGACGTGCTGTACACCCTGTCCAAGTGCGACGCGCCGATCCGCATCAGCGAGCTGAACCGGCACGTGCTGCTCAGCCAGCCGGCCCTGTCCCGCCTGGTGGACCGGCTGGCCGAACGCGGCCTGGTCGGGCGCCAGCCCGACCCCGCCGACGGGCGCAGCGTGCTGCTGTCGCTCACCGACGCGGGCCGGGCCGTGCAGCGCCGCGTCGGCCGCAGGCACGCCCGCAGCGTGGCCCAGGCCATGACCGCCGGCCTTGATCCCGGCGAACTACGCCAGCTCGAGGCGGTCTGCCTGAAGCTGGCCACGACAGAACCGAACCATCCGGACCAGGAGAGATCTTCATGAGCAGCCCGCAGACCTTCCGGCTCGCGGTGGTCAGCGCCGGAACCGGCGATCCGTCCTCGACCAGGCTGCTGGCCGACCGCACGGCCGAACGCTCCACCGCCCTCGCAGCCGGCCACGGGCACACGGTGACGGTCAGCGTCATCGACCTGCGCGAGATCGCCGCCGACATCTCCACCGCGCTGGTCTCCCAGCTGGTCACGCCCAAGCTGCAGCAGGCCATCACGGCCCTGGGCCAGGCCGACGGCGTCATCGCCGCCGCCCCGGTCTACAAGGCCGGGCCGAGCGGCCTGTTCACCTCGTTCTTCGGCGTGCTGGACAACGACCTGCTGATCGCCAAGCCGGTCGTGCTGGCGGCCACGGCCGGCACCGCCCGGCACGCCCTGGTCGCCGACGACGCGATGCGTCCCATGTTCGCCTACCTGCGCGCCATGACGGTGCCGACCTCGCTGTTCGCCGCCCCGGAGGACTGGAGTGACCCGGCCCTGGCCAAGCGCATCGACCGGGCCGCGCGCGAGCTCGTGCTGCTGATGGAGAGCGGCTTCGCCCGCCAGATCAAGGACGAGAGCTGGGAGAGCTACCAGCACGAGTACGGCAGCGCGGGCGGCACCGAGCTGTCCATCGACCTCGACACCGACCTCATGCGGCTCGCGACCGGCGGCCCTGCCAGCTAACCGGGCCAGCTAACCGGGCCAGCTAACCGGGCCAGCTAACCGGGCCAGCTAACCCGGCTCCGCCAGCTAACCCGGCCCCCGGATCAGACTTCTACGCCGACTCGGTCGGAAAGTTGCCGCGGTAATCCGGTTAACCGCGAAAATGTGCCGACCCGATACTGACCGTGAGAGCGAAAATACATAAGATAGCGCTCAATACATCTCATGCGGTGCGCCGAGGGCGAAGCATCTCAAATTTCAGCTGGCCTCAGCTGTCACCGGCGCACCGTACCGTGCGGGCATCCGGGCCGCCCGCGCTCCCGTGCGGGGCGGTCAGACCCCGGATGCGGTCAGGCCCGGGCGGGGCGGCGGGCGGATGCTAGGGGAGGTCTCGTGGCTGGCGGTGATTCCAGGCGGCGCGCGTTGCGGCGCGAGACGTCCGCATTAATTTCCGGCCGCAGCGGCCGGCCGCGGTCGGACCCGGGTCGGCCGCTGACCATCCGGGTCCAGCGCGAAGCGGGACACGCGCTGGTCACCGTGGCCGGGGAGATCGACATCGCCACCGTGGCCCAGTTTGAGGAGCAGCTGTCGGCCCTGGCCGCCAGCGGGCGGCCCCTGGTGGCCGACCTGGGCCAGGTCAGCTTCATCGACGCCGCGGGCCTGCGGGCCCTCGGCCGCGCGGCCAAGCAGGCCGCCGCGCACAGCGGCAGGATGCACGTGGTCTGCGGCCGCCCCCAGATCCTGCGCCTGTTCGAGCTGACCGGCCTCGACGACCGGGTCTCCGTGACGCACACCCTGGCCGACGCCCTCGAGTCCCTCCACGAGGACCCCGGCCCCCGCTAACCACCACGGTGGCCCCCAGCGCCGACCCGACTAACCCCAACCCCAGCCCCAGCCCTATTCCATCCCGTTAGCCTCATCCGCCCCAGCCCGGATTCGATGGTTGTGGCACCCTAACGGTTCTTTTGCGCAGGTTGGCACTTTCATCGACTCCCGGTGCGACCCGGTGCCCTCGGACGCGCGGGCCGCGCACCGTAAGGTGGGCATCACGGTCGCCTGAGCCGGGGCCGCTCAGCCAGATAGCAGGAGCCCCGCATGCCGCGATTCATGGATTACCATCAGGACCTCAAGCTGCCCGCCGAGGCGATCGCACAGATCGCCGAGGACACCCGCAACGGGAAGGCCGACGAGTTCGGCGTGCGGCAGATCGAGCTGTACCACAACGCCGAGGGCCAGGTCTACTGCCTGCTGGACGGTCCGGACGAGGAGTCCATCCGCCGCCACCACGCGGCGCTCGGCGTCTCATGCGGCGACGTCCACCAAGTAGACAGTCTCACCTGACCGGCGAGCCAGCTGCGAAATCAACTGCCTGCCCCCGACTACCAGGGCGGTTAGGGCCTTTTTGGCCGAACGGGCCGTGGTGCTGCGTCCTAGATCCGCGCCTCGCTGCGGCTGGCAGGCGCCTCCCCGGCCGTTCCGCCCGTGGTCGCTTCGGCCGTGATCGCCTCGGCGGTGATCGCCTCGGCGGTGATCGCCTCGCCCGGTGGCGATGCGGCCGCGCGGCTGGCCCGGCGGTCGACCCGGTTCAGGGCGGGCAGGGCCGCGATGCCGCAGATCACGGTGGGCAGGCCGCCGATGACCAGGGACCACCGGGCGCCGAGGGCCTGCCCGGCCCAGCCGACGATCGGCCCGCCGATCGGCGTCGAGCCCAGCCAGGCCAGCGCCCACAGCGCCATCACCCGGCCGCGCATGGTCGGCTTGGCCGCGAGCTGCAAGGTGGTCTTGGCCAGGGCGTTGAAGGTGATGCTGCCGTACCCGACGAAGACCATGGCCACCAGTTCCAGGGTCAGGGTCGGCGCGGCCGCCGCGGCCAGGATGGCGATACCCCAGCCGATGGCGGCCAGGCACAGGGCGCGGGCCCGGGGCCGGGCCCGGCCGGCCGAGATGAGCCCGCCCACCACCGCGCCCGCCCCCATGACCGAGGCCATCACGCCGTAGGTGGCGGCGCCGCCGCCGAAGGCCTGGCTGGCCATCAGCGGCAAGGTGACCTGGAACTCCCAGGCCAGCGTGCCGATCACCGCGATCATCAGCAGCGGGACGAGCAGCTCGGGCTGCGAGCGCACGTAGCGCAGCCCGTCGCGGACCTGCCGCTTCTTCCTGGCCAGCCGGGCGGCCGGGAACAGCTCACCGCGGCGCATGGCCGCCAGCGAGATCAGCACCGCCGCGAACGACAGCGCGTTGCAGCCGAAGCACCAGGCCAGCCCGATGGCCGCGGCGATCACCCCGCCCGCCGCGGCGCCGAACACCCGGGCCATGTTCATGGCCACCGAGTTGAGCGTCACCGCGTTGGGCAGGTCCTCGGCCGAGACCATCTCGGAGATGAAGCTCTGCCGGGCCGGGTTGTCGAAGACGTTCACGAAGCCGAGCGCCAGCGCCAGCAGGTAGATGATCCACAGCCGGATGCTGTGCGTGGCGATCAGGACGGCGAAGGCCGCGGCCAGCAGCCCGGCCAGCGTCTGGGTGACGTACAGCACCCGCCGCTTGTCCAGCCGGTCCGCGAACACCCCGCCGATCGGGCCGAACACGAACATCGGCAGGAACCGGGCCGCGGTGGTCAGGCCCAGCTGGGTGCCGCTGTGGGTGACGTCCAGGACCAGGAACGATTGGGCCACGGTCTGCATCCAGGTGCCCGCCACCGAGACCAGCTGGCCGAAGAAGAAGAGCCGGTAGTTGCGGGTCCGCAGCGACGAGATCATCTGCCCGGGCCGCAGCCTGAGCCGCCGGGCCGCCATGGGGAGGTGCACGCGTTCCTGTCCGTCAGATTACTTGCCCTTCGGCAAGTATATATCATTAGCTCGGCTAAGGACGCGGCACCAGCTCATCGTCTCGATCACCGGCAGGCGGCACGGTGCCGCCCCATCTTTCCTCGATCCGGCCGTAGCGCCAGATAAGCAGGGCGGCCAGCCAGGTGACGATGAACATGGCCACGATGACGAAGCCGGCCGTGTTGATGTTGAACCGGGCCAGCAGGCCCCAGAAGCCGCTGGTCCGGCTCAGCCCGTGGATCTGCTGGGGCAGCAGGCTCAGCGCCTCGATGCCGCCGATGACGAAGCAGATGGCCACGGACAGCCCGGTGATGGCCAGGTTGTAGTAGACCTTGCGGACCGGGTTGAAGAACGCCCAGCCGTAGGCCAGGTTCATGAACAGCCCGTCGGTGGTGTCCATGACCGTCATGCCCGCGGTGAACAGGACCGGCAGGCAGATGATCGCGTACCAGGGGATGTGCTGCGAGGCCAGCAGCGCGGTGGTGGCCAGCAGGGCCACCTCGGTGGCCGTGTCGAAGCCCATGCCGAACACCACCCCGACCGGGTAAAGCTGCCACTCCTTGGTGATGACCGCCATCCAGCGGCCGAAGAACCTGAAGAAGAACCCGCGGGCCGCCAGCTGGCGCTCCAGCTCGGCCTCGTCGTACTCCCCGCGGCGCATCGACCGGAAGACCCGCACGATCCCGGCCAGGATGACCAGGTTCAGCAGCCCGATCAGCAGCAAGAAGGCGGCGGAGACCACCGTGCCGAACAGGCCTCCGAACTGCTCAAGACCCGAGCTGCTGTGCGAGACCGCGCGGAAGACCGTCTTCTCGGCCACCACGATCCCGATCCCGATCGCCACCACCACGGTGGAGTGCCCGAGCGAGAAGAAGAACCCGAACCCGAACGGTCGCGGCGCTCCGGTGCCCTGCCGCTCGGCCAGCACCTTGCGCGTGCTGTTGTCGATCGCCGAGATGTGATCAGCGTCGAACGCGTGCCGCAGGCCCAGGGTGTAGGCCAGCACGGCCACCCCGGTCCCGAGGCCCTGGTAGTGAGATGGCACCACGAACACGAACAGGATGAAGAACCCAGCCACGTGCAGGCCCGCGATCACCCCGTACATCGCGATCAGCCTGCCCCGCTCCTGGGCGGTCATCGTGGCGAACGACTGCCGTACCAGCCGGCCGAGGCCGGCCGGCCCGGATGCGTTCGGTGGGGCGTTCATTTCAGTCGTTCTTCCCTGGTTCTGCTCGCGGGGTGGTACCGGCCGAGCCCCGGCCCGGCCATGGCGGGTGGACTCGGTGGTCCTGGCTTCCACGGTCTCGCTGGGCCGGGGCCGCTCGCGCCCGGGCCAACCCGGGCCGGTGCCCGGGTCGGCGGGACGGATCCCCGGTACCGGTGACCAGACCGGCCTGCCCCTGGGTCCGGCCCTGAATTAAGCCGTTGGGCCGCGGCGCCGGCCCGGCCTATACTTGAGGGCATGAGGGTCAGGCTTACCTGCGCCGCCGCGCGAGCTATCAGCTCGCCGGTTGCCGCCGCCTGACCTCATCTCCCTCACCCCGGCGACCGGGAACGGATCGCCGGGCGTGCCTGGCCCTGCCGCCGTCGTCGTACCCGCGATCCCTTTCTGGTCTCATGCATGCAGAAAGGATCCGCGTCATGGACGTGACCCAGACCATCCGTACCTTCCTCGACTTCTTCACCGAACGCGGCCACCAGGTGCTGCTGGGCAGCTCGCTGGTGCCGCCCGGCGACGGCCCGGTGCTGTTCACCACGGCGGGCATGCACCCGCTGATCCCCTACCTGGAAGGCCTGCCCCATCCGCAGGGCCGGCGGCTGACCGGCGTGCAGCGCTGCCTGCGCACCACCGATCTGGACGAGGTCGGGGACTACCGCCACCTGACCGCCTTCCAGATGCTCGGCTCCTGGTCGCTGGGCGACTACGACGGACCGCAGAGCCTGCGCTGGGGCTACCAGCTGACCACCGAAGGGTTCGGCCTGCGCCCGGACCGCCTGTACGCCACCGTGTTCGGCGGTGATGACCAGGTCGGCCGCGATACCGAGTCGGAGCGCACCTGGTCCGAGCTCGGAGTGCCGGTCGAGCTGACCACGGAAGACAACTGGTGGTCCAACGGCCCGACCGGTCCCTGCGGTCCGGACTCGGAGATGTTCGTCTGGACCGGCGACGGCCCGCCGCTGGGCACTCCGGTCACCGACGAGCGCTGGATGGAGGTGTGGAACCACGTCACGCTGAGGTACCGGCGGCACGAAGACGGCCGCCTGGAGCCGCTGCCGCAGCGCAGCGTCGACACCGGCATGGGCCTGGAGCGGCTGCTGATGGTGGTGCAGGGCCAGCCGTCGGTGTTCGACTGTGACGTCTTCCGGCCCTGGATGAGCGTGCTGCCCGGCCTGTGGCCGCTGGACCAGCACTCGATGCGCCTGGTCACCGACCACCTGCGGTCCGCGGTCGTGGTCATCGGCGATGGCGTCCGGCCGTCCAATACCGGCCGCGGTTACGTATTGCGGCGGCTGCTGCGCCGCGCGCTGGCCGTCCTCTGGCGGGATGACAGCACCAGGACGCTGACCGATCTCCCGCTCGCGCTGGTCGAGCACACCCTGGACCAGTTCGGCCAGGACGCGAGCCCGGAGCCCATCCTCCGGGTGGTCGCGGACGAGCAGTGGCGGTTCGCCGACCTGCTGACCCGCGGGCGCAAGGTGCTGGCCCAGTTCGGCCCGGATCACGAGCTGACCGCGGCGGACCTGGCCTACCTGCACGAGACGCACGGCCTGCCACCCGAGCTGGTCAGCGAGCTGCTGTCCTAGGCTCCAGGCCGCGGACCAGGTCGATGGCCCGGCCCAGGTTGTCCAGGCGGGCCGCCAGGGTGTCTCCGGCCGGGTACAGGCGCACGGTGTCGACCCCGGCGTCCCGCCAGGCCCGCAGCCGGTCGCGCACCATGTCCTCGGTGCCGATCAGCGTGGTGGCCAGCACCATCTCATCGGTGACCAGGGCGGCCGCCCCGTCGCGATCGCCGGCCTGCCAGCGCTCGCGCACCGCCGCCGCGACCTCGGCCCAGCCCTGGCGGCTGTAGGCGTCGTTGTAGAAGTTGCTGCTGGCCGAGCCCATCCCGCCCAGCGAGAAGGCCAGTTCCTTCTTCCGGCTGGCCAGCACGCCGGCCAAATCGGCCTCGCCGACCAGGTTGACCTCGGCGCCCTGGCAGATGTCCAGGTCGGCCCGGGTCCGGCCGGCCCGGGCCAGCCCGGCGTCGAGGTGGCGGAAGTAGGCGCCGGCACCCTCGGGCACGAAGCTGGTCCCGAGCCAGCCGTCGGCGATCTCGCCGGTCAGCTCCAGCATCCGCGGCGACAGGGTGGCCAGGTAGACCGGCACGGAGACCGGCGGCAGGCTGACCCGCATCGGCCGGGCCTCGCCGCCGGGCCACGGGATCCGGTACTGGCTCCCGGCGAAACAGACCTTCTCGCCGGTGAACGCACTCCGCACGATCTGCACGGTCTCGCGCATCCGGGCCAGCGGATGAGCGAACGGGACGCCGTGCAGGCCCTCCATGACCTGCGGCCCGGATACGCCCAGCCCGAGCAGGAACCGGCCCCCGGACAGGTGAGCCAGGGTCATCGCAGTCTGCGCGATGAGGACCGGCGACCGGGTGCCGACCTGGATGATCCCCGAGCCGAGCAGCATCGTGTCGGTCCGGGCCGCCAGGTACCCAAGCAGGGAAGGCGCGTCACTGCCCCAGGCCTCGGCGACCCAGCAGATGTCCAGGCCGAGCCGCTCGGCCTCGGTGACGAACCCGGTGAGCTCGGCCCAGTTCCCGGCGGAGCCCTCGACGGTCGTCGCGGTCCGCATCAGGCCGCGGCCTCGGCCAGCTCCTTGATCGTGGCCAGGTTGTGCTTGAAGCCGGTCTCCCATTCGCGGAGCCGCACGAAGACGATCTTCTGCTCCTTATCCGGCATCGAGTCGATGGCCAGGCTCAGGCCGGACCGGCCCGGCCCCAGCTGTGCCCACTGCTCGAGCAGCGTGCCCGTCCCGGCCGGCGTCAGCGTGAACCGCCAGGTCGCCCACGGATGGCCGGCCTCGCCCACCGCCCAGCTGAACCGCCGCGGCGCGTCGCACTCGGTGATGACGCTGACCGTCTCCCACTGCCCCAGATGCTGGTTGGCGTTGCGGCCCCGGAACCGGTGCCCGACGGCCGGGCTGCTGACCTCGTCCAGCCACTGCACCTCGCGCAGCTCGTCGCTCAGCCGCGGCATCAGGAAGATGTCGCTCACCAGGCTCCACACCCGCTCCGGCGAAGCCTCGATGTGGGCCTGCACCGCCACGGTGGGGTGATCCGCGTAAACCTGTCCCGTCCATTCCATGACGACCAGCTTCGGTTCGCCCGCCGCCGCGGTCAAGCTAGCCACCCCAGATCCCCGACCCGGCACCCCGCGAAGCCGTTTTCCGCTTGCACCCGACGCAACGTCAGGTCCTACCGTCGGGCGCCGCCGCCAGATGCTCCCCGACGGCACCCCTGACTGACGCCACCCCTGGCCACCGCCGCCCCACCAGCAACTCCAGTCGCCGCCGCGGAACGATCCACGTCCCCGGAGCCGCCGCGGCCAACGACGTCGTTGCCACAACGACGCGCACCAGACGACGTCGTTGTGGCAACGACGTCGTTGAGCGCCTCGCCGACGCTGAGTCAGGTGATAACGGTGAGCCAGGCAAGGCGCGAGTGCCCAAACCCAGCCCGATCTTCGCTCCAGCAAGGCGGCACGCTGGAACATCGAGCCGGCCACGGCCGGCCTGATGTTCCAGCGTGCCGGTCAGCCCCCAGGGCCGGCGCCGGCGCCGGCGCCGGCGCCGGCGACGCACTGGGCCGGTCGGCGATGACCCGCAACCGGCCGCGCCGGGCGGTCAGGTCCTGGCGTAGTTGCTGGCGCCGTACCAGTCGACGACGACTACCGGCTCGTCGCCCACGACCCAGGCGTCGTGGCCCTGCGGCAGCGCGGTCACGTCGCCCGGCCGGGCGTCGAACTCCGAGCCGTCGGCCATGACCACGTGCAGGGTCCCTTGCACGTGGTACTGGAAGTGCGGCGCCTCGCACAGCTCGGTGCCGGCGAGCGGCTTGACGTGATCCGACCAGCGCCAGCCGGGCTGCAGGGTGAGCCGCCCGATCTCGGCGCCGCCGATCTGCAGCAGGTCCAGGGCGCCGCGCTCGAAATCGCGGGTCTCGTCGGGGGCGGCGAAGCTCTTCTGCTCGGCGGCGGCGGTAGCGGTCATGGGATGTCTCCTAACGGTGATGTTCACTCGGCTAGTACGGCTCCCAGCCTGGCCAAGACCGGTTGCAGCTGCCTTGCAGCGGATCAGCCATGGCGGGCCGGGTCAGGCTGCGGTTTGATTACCTGCATGAAGTCGCTCGCGGTCCGGGTGCTCAGCGACTTCGGCGTGGACGGGATCGACCCGCAGGCGCTGGGCAGCCGCAAGGGCCGGATGGCGCTGTGCGTGCTGGCCCTGGCCGAAGGCCAGGCGGTTCCGGCCGACGTGCTGGTCGACACGCTGTGGGGTGACACGCCGCCCGCCCGGCCCGAGGACCAGCTGGCGGTGCTGATGAGCCGGCTCCGTTCGGTCCTGGGCCGCGAGCGGATCTCCCATCGTGACCGCGGCTACGTGTTGACCTGCGACTGGCTGGACGCCTCGGAACTGGCCGCGCTGGCCGGGGAGATGGAACGCCGCCAGCAGGCGGGGAACGTGCTGGGCGCGGCGGCCGCCGCCCGGGTCGCGCTGTCCCTGCTGCGCGATTACGGGCCGCCCGCTGTCCCCGGGGAGTGGGCGCAGCTCAGGCTGGCCGAACTGGACCGCCGGTCCGGCCGGGCCCGGCGGCTGGCCGCCGCGGCCCTGTTCGAGGCCGGGGACTGGATGGCGGCCGTTGACGCCGCCGCCGCCGCAGTGGACTCCGACGGCTACGACGAGGCGTCGCTGCGGATCCTGCTGCGCGCCTACGTCGCGGGCGGCCGGGTGGCCGCCGCCCTGGCCGCCTACGCCCAGGCGCGGGAGCGGCTGGCCAGCGACCTGGGTACCGATCCGTCGCCCGAGACGATCGCCTTGTACACCGCCATCTTGCGCGGCGAGCTGCCCGCGCCGCCGCCGGTGCCTGACCGGGAAGCGACCGGGCTGGTCGGCCGCGACGAGGAACTGGCCTACCTGGACACGATGGCCTTGCGCGCCCGCGGCGGCGGCACCGAGATCGTCGTCGTCGACGGCGAGGCCGGCATCGGGAAGACCGCCTTGCTGCGCGCCTGGGCGGGCCAGCGGACCGCAGCCGGTGACATCGTGCTGCTGGCCTCCTGCGGCCAGCTGGACCAGGCCATGCCGCTTGACGCGCTGCTCAGTGCGCTCGCCGCCCTGCTGCGGCGGCTCGGTCCCGGCGAGGCCGCCGACCTGCTGGGCCCGGACGCGCCGACCCTGTCGCCCCTGCTCGGCCCGCTGGCCGAGCCCAGGCCAAACCAGCGGCCCAGGCCAAACCAGCGGCCCAGGCCAGACCAGCGGCCCAGGCCAAGCCAGCGGCCCGGGCCAGACCAGCAGCCGGGGCGAAACCAGTGGCCCGCGCCCAACCAGCGGCCGGAGCCGATCCTGGCCGACGGCATGCTCGGCCCAGCCGTCCTGTACGCGGCTCTAGTCCGGGTCCTCGGCCGCCTGGCCGGACGGGGCGCATTGGTCCTCCTGGTCGATGACGCGCACCTGGCCGGGCGGGCCCTGTCGAACTGGCTGAGCTTCGCGGCGCGGGAGAACCTCCCGGCGACGGTCGTCGCGGCGGTCAGGTCAGGGGAGGGGCCGCCGTTGCCTGCCACCTCCTTCGTGCATCTCGACCTGCTCGGGCGCGAGGCGGCCGAGCAGCTGGTCGGGTCGTCCCGGGCCCGGGAGCTGTACGAGCGATCCAAGGGCCACCCGCTGTTCCTCACCGAACTAGCCCGCCACGGCGCCCGCGCCGAGCTGCCTGCCTCACTGGTCGAATCGGTGTCGGCGCGCTGCGACGAGCTGGGCCCGGCCGGAGCCTTGCTCCGCGCGGCCGCGGTCATCGGCCCGGAGCTGGACATCGAGCTGCTCGCCGCCCTGCTCGGCCGGCCCGCGGTCGACCTGCTCGACGACGCCGAACGG
>Ga0209420_1001154_pt1 | contig 12719 bp, 8 predicted proteins | sample BlaSpr_A8_OM1_O1_FD_187972 | JGI IMG/M metagenome (GOLD analysis project Ga0209420, IMG submission 187972) | Forest soil microbial communities from Thunder Bay, Ontario, Canada - Black Spruce, Ontario site 2_A8_OM1_O1 (SPAdes) (version 2) | ecosystem: Environmental > Terrestrial > Soil > Boreal... | reverse complement strand
GGCAGCAGCGACGACCTCGCGACGATCATCTATACGTCGGGCACCACCGGCACGTCGAAGGGCGTGATGCTCTCGCATGGCAACCTGCTCGCCAACGCCGAAGACTCGCTCGCCGCACTGGGGCTCAACAATACCGACATGACGCTGTCGCATCTGCCGATCGCACACTCGTTCGAGCGGACCGCCGGCTATTACACCGTCGCGCTGGCAGGCGGGACGATCGCGTTTGCCGAGGGCCTCGGGCAGATCGCGTCGAACCTGACCGAGGTCCAGCCGACCGTCGTGCTGACGGTGCCGCGCCTGCTCGAAGTGATACACAGCCGCGTGATGCGCACGGTCGAGACCTCGCCGCCGATACGCCAACGGCTGTTCAAAATGGCGCTCAACGCCGGCGAACAGGCGGCCGAGTATCGGAATCGCGGAAAGCCTCTCCCGCCCATGCTCGCGCTCTCGATGGCCGTGTACAGGCGGCTGGTTTTTGCGCGAGTGCGCGCGATTTTCGGCAGCCGGATCCGCTACCTGATTTCCGGCGGTGCGCCGCTGCCGACCGAGATCAACCGGTTCCTGTCAGCCGCCGAAGTTCCAATCGTCGAAGGCTACGGCCTGACTGAAGCCGCTCCGGTCGTGGCGGTTAATCTGCACAACGGCAGGACCCGAATCGGCACGGTGGGACTACCGTTGAAGCGCATCCAGGTCGATACTGCGCCGGACGGTGAGCTGCTGCTGCGCGGACCGAATATAATGAAGGGCTACTACAAGCTCGAAGCCGAAACCAAAGAAGCAATCGACGAAAACGGATGGCTGCATACCGGCGACATCGCGAAGATCGACGTCGAGGGCTACATCTCGATCACCGACCGCAAGAAAGAAATCATCGTGCTGTCGGGCGGCAAGAACATCTCGCCCGCCTACGTCGAGAGCAAACTGACCGGCGACAAATTCATCAGCCAGGCCTGCGTGATCGGCGACCGCCGCAAACATCTCGCGGCTCTGGTGGTCCCGGACTACGAAAATCTCGTGGATTTTCTCAAAGAGAACAACCTCGATCCAAAGAACGCCGACGCGCTGGCGAAATCAAAAGAGTTGAAGACCTTCGTGCAAGGAAGGATTCGCGAAATCAACAAGCAACTCTCAGACGTTGAGGCGGTCTCCACGTTCACAGTCGTCCCGCAGCCGTTCACCCAGGAAAACGGCGAGCTGACGCCGTCGCTGAAGATCCGCCGCAAGGTGGTTCAAGCGCACTTCAAGGATCAGATCGATTCAATGTACGGGGATTGAATGCGGGGCTCCTCGCCCCGCACCCCGCGGCAGGGGTGACCCCTGCACCCAGTGAATACAAAATTCTCAATCCAATGATTGATGCCCGCCGCGACAAACTGAAACGGACCTTCGATCAGGACGCCGATCTTTACGACAAGGCTCGCCCCGATTATCCGGAGCAGATCTTTGACGACCTGTTCGCGCTTGACGGTCTCGATCACGATGCCGCCGTGCTGGAACTCGGATGCGGCACGGGACAGGCTACGCGTCATTTCGCGCGCCGCGGATGCCGCGTCGTTTGCGTCGAGCTAGGTGAGAATCTGGCCGAGGTCGCACGTCGCAATCTTGAGCGGTTCCCGCGTGTCGAGGTAATCACGTCCGCTTTCGAATCGTGGGAGCCGCGCGGCGTTCTGTTCGACCTGATCTTCGCGGCGTCGTCATGGCATTGGCTCGATCCCGAAGTGCGCTACGCGAAGGCCGCGCGCGTGCTCAAGCCGGCTGGGATACTCGCAATCGTGGACAACGGTCACGCGTTTCCGGATGGATTCGATCCGTTCTTCACTGAAATTCAGAAATGCTACGAGGCAATCGGTGAGCCTCATCTCCAATGGCCGCCTCCGCTACCGGCGGATGAGCCGGACCGCCGCGAGGAAATCGAACGCGCCGGTCTGTTCCAGGTTTTCGCCATCAAGCGTTGCTTGTGGCTGGTCGATTACAGCGCAGACACCTACATCGACGTGCTGAACACATTCTCAGGCCACATCGCGTGGGAGCAATCGAAGCGCGACAAACTGTACGCTGAAGTCCGCCGTCTTATCGCCCAACGCCCCGAAGCCCGAATCCGCAGGCACTATCTAAGTATCCTGCACGTCTGCCGCCCCATTCACTGAGTGCAGGGGTCACCTCTGCCGCGGGGTGCGGGGCGATGAGCCCCGCGTTTTCATTTTGTGCCGTTCTCTGCGCGACGATTTTCGACGCCCTCGGTTGATTCCTCCAATCCCTGTATGTTTATCTGAGAGATTCAAACACCCATGAATGTAAATATCGAAGAACCCAACAGTCTCCGGCGCAAACTTACGATTGAAGTCGAGCCCGACGAAATCAAGCATGAGCTGGATCGCGCCTACAACGAACTCAAACGCGGCGTGGTCCTCAAGGGCTTTCGCCCCGGCCATGCGCCGCGCAATTTGCTCGAGCGGTTTTTCGGCGAACAGGTTCGCGGCGAGGTAGTTCAGAAGCTCGTCGAGGAATACACCAAGAAGGCGCTCGAGGAGCACGACCTCAAGCCCGTAGTCGCGCCCGAAATCGTCACCGAACAGACCGACCTGCAGAAAGACCTCGCTCTCAAGTTCAGCGCCACCTTCGACTTGCGCCCCACGATTGAGGTCAAGGACTACGAGGGTCTCAAGGTGCCCGAGGCCAAGGCCGAGGTCACCGACGAACAGGTCGAAGAGGCGATCGAGCGATTCCGTCTGCGCCAGGCGACGCTCAAGAAAATCGAAGATCGCACCATTGTCGAGGAAGGCGACTATGCGCTCGCCTCTGTCGAGGCGTTCGAAGACGGCAAGCCGATGTCGCCGAACAAGCCCGACGATCGGCTGGTCGAAGTTTCCGAGCGCGCGCTCGCGCACGGCGTTCATGAAGCGCTCATCGGCGCCGAGCTGAACAAGGAGATGAAGTCCTCGAAGACCTATCCGGACGACTACAGCCAGAAGGAGCTGGCCGGCAAGACGATCGAGTGGCGCGCGACGCCCAAGGAAATCTACCGGCGCGAGTTGCCGAACGTCGACGACGACTTCGCGAAGGATCTCGGCGACGAGAACCTCGAAGCCTTCCGCACCCGCGTCCGCAGCGAGCTGCTCGCCCATGCCAAGCAGGAGGCCGACGCCCGCGTCCGCCAGGGATTGCTCGATCTCGTGATCGAGCGCAACCCGGTCGAGTTGCCGGAGTCGCTGGTCGCGCGCGAGCAGGCCGCAATGGAGGCCGAGCTGCATCAGACGCTCGAAGCGGGCGGGCTCACGCACGAGGACGCCAGCGAGCGGGTCAAGCAGAGTGCCGAGGACCTGAAGACGCGAGCCGAGAAGCGCGCCCGCACGGCGCTGATCGTGGACGCGCTCGCCGATCAGGAAAAAATCGAAGTCAACGACGAGGAGCTGGGCGACCGCGTGGCGTCGATCGTCACGCAGAGCGGACGCAATCGCGACCGCGCCGCCGAGTTCTATCGCAAGGAAGAAAATCGCGAGGCGCTGCGCCAATCGATGCGCCGCGAAAAGGCGCTCGACTTCATTCTAAGCCGCGCCCAACGCGAAGACGCGCCGCCCGAGCCGCCCGAAGAGGGTTCATCTGAGCAGAAGTAAGCGTCGTCGCGGCGCTGTCTAGCGCCAATCACGGTTGCTCGACCATTTCACAGACGTTACAATTTGAAGGCGTCAGCGGCCTTCTCTCAATCGTCGTCGGAACCTGGCTGTGGCGCGGGTTGGAGGTATGAGCAACCTGGTACCGATGGTCGTCGAACAGACTGGGCGCGGAGAACGGGCTTACGACATCTATTCTCGCCTGCTCAAGGACCGAATCGTCTTCCTCGGCACCGAAATCAACGATGACGTCGCCAACCTGGTGACCGCGCAATTCCTCTTCCTCGAGTCCGAAGATCCCGAAAAAGAGATCAATTTTTACATCAATTCGCCCGGCGGTTCCGTGACGGCTGGGATGGCGATTTACGATACAATGGAGTTCATAAGGCCGCCGGTTTCGACGCTGTGCCTCGGACAGGCGGCGAGCATGGCTGCGATCATGCTCCTGGCGGGTGCGAAGGGACGGCGCTATGCGCTGCCGCATTCACGAATCATCCTGCATCAGCCGCTCGGCGGGATGCAGGGACAGGCGAGCGACCTTGAAATACACGCGAAGGAAATTTTGCACGCGCGGGAGGAAATCAACAACATCATAATGAAGCATACCGGACAGAATCTTCGTAAGATCGAAAAAGATACCGATCGCGACTACTTCATGGCGCCGCAGCAGGCGGTTGAATACGGACTGATTGATGAGGTAATCGTTAGCCGAAGGCCGTCCAAGTGAGCCGCGGGAGGCAGTATGGCCAAGCATGACGACCGCTCGGGCAACCTGGTTTGCTCGTTTTGCGGCAAGAGCCAGGACGAAGTTCGAAAGCTGATTGCCGGCCCAACGGTTTATATTTGCGACGAATGCATCGACCTTTGTAACGACATAATCGCCGAGGAGACTGACAGCGAAGAAGCCTTCAGCCAAAGCTCCGCGGTGCCCAAACCCGCCGAAATCAAGCGGGTGCTCGACCAGTATGTAATCGGACAGGAACGCGCCAAGAAAATTCTCTCGGTCGCTGTCCACAACCATTACAAACGGATCGACTCGCAGATGGTGACCGGCGACGTCGAGCTGCAGAAATCCAACATTATGCTGATCGGCCCGACCGGCGTCGGCAAAACGCTGCTCGCGCAGACCCTTGCCCGTTTCCTGCAGGTGCCGTTCACGATTGCCGATGCGACCTCGCTGACCGAGGCCGGCTACGTCGGCGAAGACGTCGAGAACATCATCCTTTCCTTGCTCCAGAACGCCGACTACGACATCGAGCGATGTCAGCGCGGCATCGTGTACATCGACGAGATCGACAAGATCGCGCGCAAGGGCGACAACCCCTCGATCACGCGCGACGTGTCGGGCGAAGGCGTCCAGCAGGCGCTGCTGAAAATCATCGAGGGCACGATGGCCTCGGTGCCGCCCAAGGGCGGTCGCAAACATCCGCAGCAGGAGTTCCTGCAAGTCGACACCACCAACATCCTGTTCATCTGCGGCGGCGCGTTCGTCGGACTCGACGACATTATCCGCCGGCGCATCTCGGGCAAGACGATGGGCTTTCGCGCCGACTTGACCCATCGCGATCCCAAGACCGTCTCCGAGCTGCTGTACGAAGTGCAGCCGGAGGATTTGCTCAAGTTTGGATTGATTCCGGAATTCGTCGGCCGCCTGCCCGTCATCGCGACGCTGGGCGAGCTGGACGAGGAAGCGCTGGTGCGAATCCTCAGCGAACCGAAGAACGCTCTGGTGCGTCAGTATCAGAAACTGTTCGACATGGAGAACGTCCACCTGAAATTCACCCAGGGTGCGCTGCGCGCTATTTCGCGCGAGGCGCTCAAGCGCAAGTCCGGTGCTCGCGGACTGCGGGCCATCATGGAAGCAATCATGATGGACCTGATGTTCGACATTCCGTCACAACCCAACATCAAGGAGGTGCTAATCTCGGAAGAGGTGGTTACTCATAAGGAGCAGCCACTGCTGGTCTACCAAAAGACCGCCGAAACCGCATAGCTCGGGGAGATTCGAGAAGTAGATGCTTTTCCGTAACGATAAAAAAGATAATCGCGATGCAACGTCGAACGTGGTTCCCTTGTTCCCGTTGCGCGAACTGATCGTATTCCCACACGAAGTCTATCCAATCTTCGTCGGCCGCCAGAAGTCCATCAAAGCTCTGGAAGCCGCCGAAGCCAAGAAGACTCCAATCCTGCTGGTAACGCAGAAAGATCCCAAAGTTGCCGAGCCAGCGCCGGGCGACCTCTACACCGTCGGCACGCTCGGCGTGGTGGTCCAGTTGCTGCGCCTCCCGGACGGCACCGTCAAGGCGCTGGTCGAAGGCAAGAAGCGCGCGCGCGTGCTCCGCTACGTTGCCGACGAGGAATATTTCCAGGTCGAGGCCGAAGAAATCGAAGAGGTCAACGACCGCAGTACCGAAGTCGAGGCGCTGATGCGCTCGGTGGTCTCGACCTTCGACAACTACGCGCGGCTCAACAAGAAGATCCCTCCCGAGATGGTAACCTCGATCGCGGCGGTCGACGATCCCGCGTTCCTGGCCGACAAGCTGGTCGGACATCTCGGCATCAAGCTCGAAGACAAGCAGGCGTTGCTCGAATCGACCAACCCGGCGGAGCGGCTCGAGAAGATTCTCGGCTACATGCGTTCGGAGCTGGAAATTCTCGAGGTCGAAAAACGCATCCGCTCGCGCGTCAAGAAGCAGATGGAGAAGACGTCCAAGGAGTACTACCTCAACGAGCAGATGCGCGCGATTCAGAAGGAGCTCGGCGAGAAAGACGAATTCAAGAACGAGATTCAAGAGTTGGAAGAGAAGCTCAGGCAGAAAAAGATGCCCGCCGAGGCCCGCGAGAAGTGCGAGCGCGAGATCAAAAAGCTCAAGATGATGTCGCCGATGTCGGCCGAGGCCACCGTCGTACGCAACTACCTCGACTGGTTCCTGGCGCTGCCGTGGTTCGAGTACACCGAGGACAAGCTCGACATCAAGGAAGCTGAGCGCGTGCTCGAGGAAGATCATTACGGCCTGGACAAGGTTAAGCAGCGCATCCTCGAATACCTGGCGGTCGAGACGCTGGTCGGCCAGATGAAGGGACCAATCCTGTGCCTGGTCGGACCTCCGGGCGTCGGCAAGACCTCGCTCGGCAAGTCGGTGGCCCGCGCCACCGGACGCAAGTTCGTGCGGGTGTCGCTCGGCGGCGTGCGCGACGAGGCTGAAATCCGCGGCCATCGACGGACCTACATCGGCGCATTGCCCGGCAAGGTGATCCAGTCGGTGCGCAAAGCGGGATCGTCGAACCCCGTGCTGCTGTTCGACGAAGTGGACAAGATGTCGACCGACTTCCGCGGCGACCCGTCGTCGGCGCTGCTCGAAGTGCTCGATCCCGAGCAGAACTGTACCTTCAACGATCACTATCTCGACTGCGATTACGATTTGTCGAAAGTGATGTTCATTACGACGGCGAATACGCTCGACCGGATCCCGCGGCCGCTGCAGGATCGGATGGAAGTCATCCGGATTCCCGGCTACACGGAAACCGAGAAGCTCAATATCGCCAAGAAGTACCTGCTCAAGAAGCAGCAGGAGGCCAACGGGCTGCGGCCGGAGAACATCGAGGTGTCCGACGGCGCAATCCAGGGCATCATCCGCCACTACACGCGCGAAGCCGGCGTCAGAAATCTCGAGCGCGAGCTCGCGTCGATTTGCCGCAAGGTCGCGGTCGAAGTCGTCAAGACCGATCGCAATGCGCACGTCAAGGTTTCGAGCTCGAGCCTCGCCAAGTACCTAGGCGTTCCGAAGTTCCGCTACGGCACGGCGGAGACCGTACCGCAGGTGGGAGTGGCGACCGGGCTCGCGTGGACGGAGCTTGGCGGCGAGCTGCTCAGCGTCGAGGTGACGATCGTTCCCGGACGCGGCAAGCTGACCATCACCGGACAGCTCGGCGACGTGATGCAGGAATCGGCGCAGGCGGCGCTTTCCTACGTGCGTTCGCGGGCTGAGGTGCTCGGACTCGATCGCGGCTTTTACCATCGCATCGACATCCACATTCATATCCCTGAAGGCGCCATTCCCAAGGACGGACCGTCGGCGGGAATCACGCTGGCGACGGCGCTGGTGTCGGCGCTCACGCGCTCACCGATTCGCAACGACCTTGCGATGACGGGCGAGATTACGCTGCGCGGACGGGTGCTGCCGATTGGCGGACTCAAGGAAAAGGTGCTCGCGGCGCATCGCGGCGGTATCAAGACGATCCTGATACCCCGGGACAACGCCAAGGATATCGAGGAGATTCCGCCGCAGATCATGAAGGGCATCACCTTGATCCAGATCGAGCATATGGATGAAGTGCTCAAGCACGCGCTGGTGTTGACGGATCCGGATACGTTCTTCAAGCAGGGCAAGGGCGACAGCGACATGGCTTTCCTGCGCGAGCCGGAAACGAAGGAGCCGATGCCGCCGCCGGGGGACGAAGACGATACGACGGTGTCGACGAACCTGTCGTAGGTTCTGAGCGGGGGACGTCGCGCATTCCGGCTGTCCGGAGTGCGCGGCTTAAATGTGCGGTCGCGGATTCTTCCGGTAGACCGCCGAAGGTACATATGACCAAGGCTGAACTCATAGAGGCGTTGTCGAACAAGCTTCCCCTCAACAAGGCAGACGCCGAACGCGCAATTAACATCGTGCTCGACGACGTCATTGCGGCCTTGCGTCAGGGAGAGCGCGTAAACATCTCGGGCTTCGGAACGTTCTCAGTATCGGAACGGCAGGCGCGCACCGGACGCAATCCAAAGACAGGCGAGTCAATCGAGATAGCAGCGAGCCGCTCGGCGAAATTCAAGCCGGGCAAGCAGTTGAAGGACTCGCTCAACGAAGGCGTCGGCGCAGCCCCGGCGTCGTCGTCGCCGTCCACGTCGTAGGGCTGGCTTCAATTTTCACTGAAAAGACGGCCCCGTGTGCCGATAGCACACGAGGCCGTCTTTTTTTGCTAGCATTTCGAGCGCGGGCGGTTAGCTCAGTGGTAGAGCATCGGCCTTACAAGCCGCGATGTGAAGAAACTGGCGGGCGCGTGGGCGCGGCCGTTGCTCCCTGACCAGTTGTCGCTATTCAAAACGTCGTCGGCGCGACGAATTCCGGCAAGTGCGGTAGAGCAACGCGCCATCCTGCGCCAACAGCTGATCGTTCTGAACCGCTGAACCGCAGCTCGCGGAAGCGGGTCCGGCTGCGACTAGCGAACCGTCTTTTAGAATCTGATGGTTCGGGCCAACTTCGATATGGTGCTTGCTGCGCTTGGCGAGCATGACGCACGAGAGCCGGAACAAGAGATCCGATTCGAAAGAGGAAAGGTCACCGGCTCGATCCCCAGGCAGAGAGAATCGGGCATAAACCGAGTCCATAGAACGGTGGTTGCTCGCAGCGGCTCGATAGTCATTTGTGCGGCTCTTATCCGATTATCAACTCCGTGATCGCCGGAGAGCGATGTCCAGGCGCATGCGTCTTTTTCCAGACAGATGATGGGCGAAGGGGCACCGGCCCGGTTCAGGACAGAGAAAATCGAGCACTAATCAGCTTCTGACGGCCGAATGTGAGCTTCTTCGGAGCCCCTCAGGTCGAAGAAAATCCGCGAATGTGCGCACTATCTTCGTGTTTTCTGCAGCAGAACGTGGAAATCGTGGACTGGATGGCGGACGAAAGCAGTCCGATGCGTACTGCTCTCTCTGTGAACCTGTCAACCGGTTGAGACCCATACGGCGATTGACGAGCCGCGGTTGACGGCCTTGATGGACAGCCGCATCAAAATTTAAACGCCGTTATCCGAAGTGCCGAAGTGAAATCCGCTGCGGGACGCTCGCTTGCCGCACCCTTGGAGCGTTGCAGCGGCAATGGCTGCGAGTGGAATCCGGTGCACATCCTGGTGTTGAACATAGCCGCCCCAGTTGAGACACGGTCTGAGCGTTGCGACTGGCGGGGCGACCACGATTGGGTCTCCGGTCGTCGTGCTGGCCGCTGAAAGACTGGTCAGCGCTATTCACCGGACCCGCTTAGCAGGATCGTCTCGCCAAGACTGCCGCTCGTGGTGGGCTTCGCATTTGCCGCGTTGTCTTTGACGGTTACAGCGCAGACGGCAGGCGCGCACGATGCGACACCCCGCATAGCTGGAATAAATTGCACCGTCAGCTCGCACGTTTTCTGCGGCATCAATTGCCGGGGGCAGTTCGTGGCCCCGCTTCGAAACCCGAATACCTGCGGTTTGGTCGGGGGAACAGAAAATGCCCCCGGGCTTGTAAAGCTGATTGGCGGCCCGCTCTGGGCCGAATTGGTCAGTCTGAATGTCATCGATTTGTCGTGTCCTACTGTTACTTCGCCGAAATTGCCCGACGATGGATTGATATTCAAGTTTCCGGGAACTGGGGTCGCGGTCGGCGTTGCCGTTGGGGCCTTCCGGACTTTGCCTGTCCCCTTGAGTGCAATCGTACGCGACGGATCTGTTCCATTGTTCGCGATGACGAGCGTCGCGGTGCGAAGGCCCGTGTCGACGGGGGCGAAGGTGATCGCGACCTCGCATTTGCCGCCCGCAGCGAGCTGACCCACGCAGTTCTGCGAGGCGGAGAACTCGCTCGTGCTGGACTGGATCGAGCTGATCGTGATGGGTGCGTCTTCGTTCTTTTTATCGCTGAGAGTGAGCTCGGCAGGCTTGCTCACCGAACCAAGGTAAACGTCGCCGAAGTTGATCGCGTCTGGCTTGGCCCCAAGCGCCACTTGTACCGGTGTTGGCGTGGCCGTAGGCGTGACGGTCGGAGTGACGGTCGCGGTAGCCGTGGCAGTTGCGGTGGCGGCATGGGTTGCGGTGGCCGTGGGTGTTCCGCTGGTTGAGGTTGCCGTGGTGGTTGAGGTTGCAGTCACCGTTGAGGTTGCAGTCGCCGTCGATGTTGCCGTGGCAGTCGAGGTTGCCGTGGCAGTCAAGCTTGCCGTGGCAGTCGAGGTTGCCGTCGCCGTTGCTGTGGCGGTTGGAGTTGCGGTGGCACCCGATGTCGGAGTCGGCGTGGGTGTACGTGGAGTCAGCGCGATGCCGCGCGGGATATTTAGTCCGGTGTTGGGACCGCTGATTGCGCCAAGCGGACTGGTCGGCCCGCTGCTTCCGGATGCATACTCGAGGATGTCGCCCAGCGTGTTCGCTACATAGATGTTGCGGCTTGAATCTATAGCGATCCCTTGAGGACTGGATAGCAGGGTTTCCTCCTCCGGTCCGGAGATGGTTGCGGAGGGCGCTACGTCACCATTGCTACCCGACAGGTAAATGGTGATGCTGCCATTCTCCGAGGCGCCGCCGGTCAGATTAGCTACAAATATATTTCCACTCGCGTCTACCGAAATACCTTGCGGAGCGGAGAGACCGGTATTGGAACCCGTGATTACGGCGGCCGGGGCGGCATTGCCGCTGCTGCCGGCGGCATAGACGGTTATGCTGCCAAAAGAGGATGCGCCTCCTATAAGGTTCGCCACATAGATCAGGCCGTTGGTGTCCACCGCGATACCGGCTGGTGCGGCGAGTTGCGTGGCCGGTCCGGCAATTGTCGCTATCGGTGTCGCGTTTCCGTTACTCCCCGGCGCATATTCAGTCACGGTATTGGCGACGTTCGCCGCATAGATGTTCAAGTGACTGTCCAGCGCAATGCCTTGCGGGCCGGCGAGTTGGGTGCCGGTACCGACAATGACCGCAGATGGCGAAGCGTTGCCGCTCGACGAGGGCGGATAGATTGTAATGCTGCCGGTGCCGCCGGGGCCACTGCCGAAATTGGCGACATACACATTGCCGGCCGCGTCGACGGCGATCGCGCTCGGGGATACAAGCCCAGTGGCTGCTCCTCCAATGGCCGCCGCCGGAGGCAAGTTGCCGAATGTGCCCGCCGGAAATTCCCCGACCGTGTTGCCGTTGGCGTTGGTCACGAACACAGTCGGACCTGATGCCGCTGCCAAGCGCGCACCGATGACTCCGGCCAGCACCAGCAAGCACGCTAGTGCGACCAGCCTCCATACGGAGGTTCGCCGTCGGGCGTTATGACTCATCGGCGTCATCTCACCGCGTCGTTGAAGGTCCGCATTGAGAAAGCTGCAGACACGCACGCGTAAAGGCCTTCGTCACGGCGCGTAGCCCTGAGCGATCGTAAGGCAGGAGGCTGGATTTTGAGTCATAAAAGCGGTTAGCACCTGGTTGGTACATTTGTGGGTGCAGTTGAGCTGCTTGGAGGCATAATTTTTAATGTTCGTGTTGATCAATTCGCCAAGCTGCACAAAGGTCAGACCTTGCAGCGAGGTAATTGACTGCGACTGGCTGACGACCTGCTGGTTGGTCAAGATCGCGGCTGCGTACAAATTAGGATTGAGGTTGACGGGCAGGTTGCCGACGCTGGCGGCTCCGATACAAGCCAAGTAAAGCGCGCCCTGGTTTTGGTTCAGGGTCGATTGGGCATTGGCCCCGCCCGGGCCGAAAGCGATTGCGGCTGCAATCGCGACGGCGCACAAAAATATTCTGGTCACGGCACGGCTCCTTAGTTCACGCGTTGTGCTCATCTTAATTTCGCCTCATTCAGCGGGAATCACTGCGATGCCCCTTGGGCGGGCTAGCTGGGTGACGGGGCCGGCGATGGTCGTCAACGGCGTGGCATTGCCGGTGCTGTCGGCGGCGTAGACCGTCACGCTCAGGTTGTCGCCCTCGTAGCCGCCCTGGTTGGTGACGTAAATCAGGCCGTTGCTGTCGAGGGCGATACCGGTGGGAGTGTTCAAGCCCGTACTGGGACCGCTGATGGTCGCAGTCGGCGCGACGTTGCCGTTGCTCCCGGCTGCATAGACCGTCACTGCGTCAGTGGCCGGATTCGCGACGTAAATATTGAGCGAAGAGTCAACCGCGATGCCTGCGGGAAACGCCAATCCGGTATTCGATCCAACGATGACGGCGCTCGGCGGCGAGTTGCCGCTACTTCCGGCGGGATAGACGGTCACGCGGTCGCCGAGGCTGTCGCTGGCGTCATTGGTCAGGTAAATGTTCGCGTTTGCGTCCAGCGCGATCCCGGCGGCTTCGCTTATCTCGGTGAGGTCGCCATGAAGAGTGGCTAACGGA
>Ga0209420_1001152_pt1 | contig 12732 bp, 10 predicted proteins | sample BlaSpr_A8_OM1_O1_FD_187972 | JGI IMG/M metagenome (GOLD analysis project Ga0209420, IMG submission 187972) | Forest soil microbial communities from Thunder Bay, Ontario, Canada - Black Spruce, Ontario site 2_A8_OM1_O1 (SPAdes) (version 2) | ecosystem: Environmental > Terrestrial > Soil > Boreal... | reverse complement strand
ATGGAGGTGATCCAGATGGATGCGCGAGGCTGCCGGTCAAGCCAGGCAATAACGTTCTTGGCGGGCGCAACGTGCATCAGAGCCGAGAGCACGTTGGTGTCAAGAATCGTCATCCTCTAAATCAAGGCTCAAATGACGGAATGTCGATCGTATGGCCCCGTAGTTCGGGGATGTCGGAGGTGAGCCCGGCTTGGCCAAACAGTCTGGAGATTTCCGTCCCCAAGCCTCCGGCGGGAGAGTTTGTTTCGATAACCGCACTGCGCAAGATATCCCGCACTTCCTCTTCCATGCTCCGTCCATTCCTTCGTGCGCGGCGCTGCAGGCTCGCTTTCACCTGATTCTCAATATTCCGGACGACGAACTGAGCCAAGGCTGCTCCTGTTTTATAGAACGATATCATGATATCAAATCCGGATCTGGCAGGCAAGCTCAAAGGGCTGCTCACCCCGGAACCAAGCTGTGGTCTAGGCAGAGGCGGATCGCATCGTGCACTCTTTGACGATGGGTGCCGGCGCAAGGGATCGTCGAGGTTCGGGTTTTACAGTTGTGCCGCTGGATAAGGCATGCCAACCGTTGGCCCCATTGGTCCGACTGTCGCAGCTTCGCAAGCTTTGCGAATGCGAACAGGTTGCGGCTGTTTGCTACCGGGTGCGCGGCGATGGCATCGAGTTTCTGCTGGTTCGGACTCGAGGAGGCGGCCGCTGGACGTTTCCCAAAGGCAGCGCGGAACCGGGGCTGACCCATGCCCAGGCGGCTGCGCTGGAAGCGTTCGAAGAGGCGGGGGTTCACGGACGGATCGAGGAAACTTCATTCGCCACGTATGTTCGTCGGGAGCGGGCCAAGGGAAAATCCCACGCAAGATCCGGCGAGAGCGATCTTACCGTCTCTGCTCATCTCTGCGAGGTATCACGGCTCAGCGCTCCAAAGGAGTCCGGGCGGAAGCGGACGTGGTTCTCGGCCGCGGAAGCGCGGCAGCGTTTGCGGCAGGGACGCAGGAGCGGGGACGGGGCCGAGTTCGCCCGCGTGATCCACAAGGCCGTGGCACGCCTGCAGCGACTCCGCGGGGAAACTGGCATCGTTGATGATCGACCGCAGAATCGACCGCAACAAAACGGTCTACACCGGGACACACTGCAAACAGACGGGCTGCAAAGAGTGCGGTTCGAGGCTTTCACGGAAGCGCCCGGTGTGGAAGCTTCATTCATGCAAAACATTCGCCGCCAGCTCAACGGGACGCGGCAATTCGCCGTGCCTGTTGTTGACGCTTATTCTCCTGAGGTCGTGCGAGGTGAAGTCTTGCAATTCGACCCAATGCGAGAGAAGAAGGCGAAGGCTTTGGGGACCGGTACGAAGAAGGGCTGATCTGCCCTTTCGCTCCAACTCTTACTCTTTGTTCTTGGGCCGCTCATACGCTTTGGCCAGATACTTTCGGGCTTCTTCGAGAGCGGCGAAGGTGTCGTCGTTGGTCTGGATGGCCTGGCGGTATTCGTTGATGGCGCGCTCGCGCTGGCCGGTGATGTCGAAGATCTTGCCGAGTTGGATGTGGCTCCAGACTTCGGTCCAGCGCGGCTCGCCGTCCCCGTTGATGGAAGCGCGATAGGAGTTCGCTGAGGACTGGTAGTTTCTCTGATCGAAGAAGACCTCCGCGATACGGTAGTGGGCAAAGGAACTGTTCTTGTTGAGGTCGAGGGCTTTGTTGAACTCGGCGAGCGCAGCGGCCAGGTCGCCCTGTTGCTGCAGGGCCATGCCGCGGAGAATCGAAGCCCGGAGCTTCACGTCCGAGGAATTGGTGAGCACGTGATGGTCGGGATCGACGGAGATGTGCCGCGGACGTCCGAAAGTTTCAACGGTAAAGGCGGAGTTCGTGCCCACGACTTCGAGCTTCTTGTCTTCGGTTTTGCCATCGGTGTCAATGCGCAGGTCGACGGGCATGCGGAACAGGTCGAGATCCTGGGCAATCTCTCCGGTGACTCGGAACCCTTTATTGCTGCCCAGGCGGTACACCGTATATTTCAACTTGAATTCGGGGGCGCCCGTGGAATCGAGCCACTGAGAGAAGAACCAGGTGAGCTGATCGCCGTAATATTTTTCCGCGACGGTGCGGAAATCGTCCATCGTGGCCGATTTGCCGGCGTAGGTCTCGGCAAACTCGCGCATGGTTTTGTTGTATTTGTCCTCGCCGAGCACCCAGCGCAGCATGTGCAGGATCATCGCGCCCTTGTCGGTAACCAGCGACTGAAATTCGGTGGAGAAGGGATCGAGCTTGCCGGCGCTGGAGAGTGGAACCGTGTCGTAAGCGAGCGCACCCACCGACATGTCTTTGACCGCCTCCTCAAGACCGGCCCCGCCGGCAGCGCTCTCCACGTACATGGCTTCTGAGTAGCGGGAAAAGCCGTCGGTCAGCCACCAATCATCCTTGGTGGCGGGGCTTATCAAAACGCCCCACCATTGATGGGCGATGGCGTTCGCGAGCAGACGGTAGTTAGTTTTCGCCGTGATGGATGGGCCTGCGAGGCCGGCAATTTCTGGAGCCCAGGCGTAGGGAACCGTGTCGCCCGGGAGTTCGACCACGTTGAGTCTCTGTGACAGCGGCGTGCCGTAAAGCGTGATGAAGTAGGTGAACTCCTGGACTGCGGTGGTGGTGTATTCCGGAGCGAGCTTCTGGTGAGTCGGTTTGAAGAAGACATGCAGGTTCATTCCGGCCTCATCGCTTTTGTATTCCTCGAAGGTGCCAGCGACGATCGTGCCGGGGAAACTGGGCTTGGTATAGACGAACTTAAATGTCTTGGTCGGAAGGCCGTTGGTATTGGGCTTTTGGGAGGGTGGATTCTCCGTGACCGTGGACTTGCCACTTCCGATCACCAGCATGTGCGCGGGCACTGTGACGCTGATGGTTGAGGTAAAGCGGTTGAGACCGTAGCCGCTTACCGGGAACCAGCGTCCGGAATAGAGCAGGTAGCTGGTGTCGTCACCGACGTAAGCGAGCTTAAGGCCGGGAACCGGGCCGTCGTCGGCGGTTTCGAGTTGGCCTTCATATTCGAAGGTGAGCGTCATCGAGGCGTCTTTGGCCAGGCCGGCGGGGAGCGGCACGCGGACGGTGGAATCCTGCGTGACACGTTCGGCCGACAGCGGCTGATTGTTATCGTCGAGAACCCGGGTGACGCGCAGATCGTTGTGCAATTCAAAAACGGCGACAGTGAGATCCTGAAGGGCGGTGAATTTGACCTTGGCCCGCGCCGAAATCTGATGGAGATGAGGAGTGAGTTCAGCCTCGATCTGATAATCGTCGACGCGCAAATGGACCTTCTCGGCGGCCCGCGAGGGGGTCGTGCCGAAAACCAATAGCAGCAGGGCAAGGGAACTCGACAGGACGCTCTGGGCGCGCCGAAGGCGAATCTGCATTAAGGAGAGTCTCCCGGAAATGGGCCTACCACTTCCCTATGATGAAGATTCTCCTCTAAAAGATGCTGGGAGCACAAGGTTTAGGGGCAGCTTCTAGCTTTTGGCTTCTACCTCTTGGCTCGAACCACGGCGCGACAGGGCCAGGATGATCTCTGCGGCTCGGTCTGCCGGGTGCGGGGGTGGGCCAACTCTCACATCTTGCGGTGGTCGCAGCAGGCCTTTCACCCGGGTTAGGCCTTCCAGCATGCGGCTGCGGGCGGTGCCGTCGGGGAGGATTTCTTGCAATCGGGCGACGACATTTTGTGCGGTGAAGTCACGTTGAACCAGTTCCGGGACAACTTGCTCGCCCGCAATCAGGTTGACCATGGCGAAGCGCGGGACTTTGACTCGTGGCTTGCCCAGTAGATAAGTGAGCGGCGAGACCCGGTAGACCATCACGAAGGGCGTTCGCATCATCGCTGCCTCGACCGTTGCGGTGCCGCTGGCGATGATCCCGGCGCGGGAGTGGAGGAGCGCGGGAAGAGCGTCGCGTGTCAGCGCGATGTAGGGTTCAATCCGATTGCGGCGTGAGTGGCTGCTGTGAAAGACCTGTCTGTTAGCCCATGTAACGTCGAGTGTCGAGGCAGTTGGTAGCAAGAACTGAAAGTCGCGGCCTAGGATGCGAACTGCGTCGAGCATCTCGGGAAGGTTGAGCAGAAACTCTTTGCGTCTGCTGCCAGGCATCAATGTAATCCAGGTTTTGGCGGGATCTAGGCCCCAGCGTACTGCAAATTGCTCTCGTGGGACTGCCGGTGCCGGCAAGTCGGCCAGAGGGTGCCCAACAAAGGTCGCATCGACTCCACGATCACGGTAGAACTTTTCTTCAAAAGGAAAGATCACCAGCGCCTTGTCAATGTGGTTGCGGATGAGGCGTACGCGTCCCTGGCGCCACGCCCAGAACTGCGGAGCGACGTAGTAAACCACGGGAATGCCGCGCTTCTTCATCTGCCGCGCCACACGCCAGTTGAATGCCGGCGAGTCGATGACGATGGCAAGGTCGGGCTTGCGCTTGTCGGTTTCCGTGATCAGATGCTGGAACAGGCCGTAGATCTTGGGGAGATGCCCGAGTATTTCGGTGATTCCGACTACGGAGAGATCTTTCGCGTCGACTACGGTGTCGCAGCCGGCAGCACGCATGCGGTCTCCGCCGACGCCGAAGAAGTCGAGCGAGGTTTGTGTGGGGACAGCCGCCCCCGGCTGTCCAGCGGAGCGAAGCTCCGCGCTGCTTCGATCGGCAGCCCGCTGGAGGGCTTCGATAAGCTGAGCGCCGTACATTTCTCCGGAAGCTTCGCCGGCTGAGATCAGGACTCGCAAGAGAGCATTGTAAGGCCGCGGCCCTTAGTCGTCCGCACTCGCGGTGACTTCTGGTTCCGTGAGGCCGTCGGCATTCGCGGGCGAGGGCGCCCGCTCCACATGATCCACATGGCCTACATTTAACTCCTGATCTTTGTATTGAAGTTGGTAGAGCTTAAAGTAGATGCCGCGCTGGGCCAGGAGTTGCTGGTGGGTGCCCATTTCGCGGACCTGGCCTTTGTGCATGACGATGATCTTGTCGGCACGCTGCACCGTAGAGAGCCTGTGGGCGATGATCAGCGACGTGCGTCCTTCGACCATGCGGTTGAGGGCGTCGCGCACACGGAATTCGGTTTCGGTATCCACGCTGGAAGTGGCTTCGTCGAGAATCAGGATTTTCGGTTCGTGGGCCAGGGCGCGTGCGAACGAGATCAACTGCTTCTGGCCGGTGGAAAGAGTAGAACCACGCTCGCGGACTTCTTCGTCAAAGCCCTTGGGCAGGGCGCGGATGAAGTCGGCCAGGTTTACGTCTTCGGCGGCCTGCTCGACGTCGGCGTCCTGGATGCGCTTCGTGCCGAGGCGAATATTTCCGCCGATGGTGCCGCTGAACAGGAATGGATCTTGCAGCACCACGCCGAATCGGCTGCGGAGGTCAACGAGATCCATTTCCTTCACATCGACGCCGTCGATCCTCACCGCGCCTTTCTGGACATCGTAGAAGCGCAGCAGCAGCGAGATCAGCGTGGTCTTGCCTGCGCCCGTGTGGCCGACTATGGCTACGGTTTCGCCGGGCTCGATGGCGAAGGTCACGTCGCGGAGCACCCAGTCCGGAGCGGTGGCCGTCGTCCCCACACGGGCTTCTGTCTCTACACTTTCTGTGCCGCTTTCCTCCGGCGCTTCGCGATAGGCGAACCAGACGTGGTCGAACTCTATGCGGCCGGGGCCTTCGGGGCTTTTCGTAACTGCGGGCGAAATCACCTGCACGGGCGTATCCAGCAGCCTGAAGATGCGTTCGCTGGCAGCCATGGCCGATTGGAGGATGTTGTATTTTTCGCTGAAGTCCATGATCGGCCGGAAGAATCGCAGAGCGTACTGGATGAATGCGACCAGCACGCCCAGTTCTGCCGCTCCGCGCACCAGGCGGAATGCGACCAGCGTCTTCCAGTTGAAACTCACCGCGACGCTGGCCACAGAAATGTTCCGCATCACGCCGGCGCCGCCGAACCAGATCACGCAGGCGATCGCGATCGAAGAAAGAACATCGATCGCGGGGTAATAAAGCGAGTAGGCCAGGATCGCGTCTTTGTACGCTTCCATATGGACGCGGTTAATCTCTGAGAACTGCTTGTAGGCTTTGCGCTCGCGGTTGAAGAGTTGCAGCACGACCATGCCGCTGACGTGCTCCTGAAGGTAGGAGTTGATGCGGGCGATGGCGACCCGGATGCGGCGGTAGGAATCGCGCACCCGGTCGCGGAAAATCTTGGTGGCTATCACAATAAATGGCAGCACAGCGAAGGTGATCAGCGCCAGCTTCCAGTTCATGCACAGCATCACGCCCAGGATGCCCGCGAGCACGAAGATATCTTCGAAGATCGAGACCACGCCTGAGGTGAACATTTCATTCAAGGCGTCGACGTCGGTGGTGACGCGCGTGACCAGGCGGCCGACAGGGTTTTTGTCGAAGAAAGCCACGTGCAGGCGCTGCAGATGACGGAAGATCTGGCGGCGGAGGTCGAACATCACTTTCTGGCCGGTCCACTGCATGAAATAGGTTTGCAGGAACTCGAGCAGGAAGCTAAAGACGAGCAGTCCCACATAGATGGCTGCGATCTGCTCGATGCCGGTGATGGGGCGCGGGCTGAGCCAGCTCCATATCCCCGAAGACGTCCCGGTAGCTGTTCCTTTGGGCGCGAGATAACGATCAATCGCCACCTTGGTGAGATAGGGGCCAAGCACGTCGGCGAAAGACTTCAACAGAATCGAAACCAGCGCGATCGCGACCTGCCAGCGGTAGGGACGCAGGTACTTCAGCAGCCGCGCCATCAAACGGCTGTCGTAGGCTTTGCCTAATATTTCTTCTTCCTGGGACATCGGTCTCTGGGTAATCGCCCGCGAAGCAGCGCCAACCCCGCTGTTAACAGGGTAACTCAATATGGATTGCCGAGGCACGGTAGACGATGGAAAAGGTTTGGACGCCGGGAAAATGATTGCGGATGGGATAATGGTTGTGCATGCCGCTCGGCATTTATATTTCGGTGCCTTTTTGCCGCACCAAGTGCAGCTACTGCAACTTTGCCTCCCACGTGTTTTCACGGGCAGTTTTCGAGCGCTACGTCGATCGTGTCTGTGCCGACATTGGGAAAGCGCCGCAGGCTGCGGCAGAGATGGGCGGGCTGCTCGAACGCGCAGTGGATTCTATCTATCTGGGCGGAGGGACGCCGACGGTGCTGGAGACGGCACAACTGGCGCGGATCTTCGACGCAGTACGCTCTCAGTTCGAGGTGCAGCCTGGCGCTGAGATCACAGTCGAGTGCGCTCCAGGGACGCTCACTCCTGCCGTAGTCGAGGGTCTGTTGCGCTCCGGTGTGAATCGTGTGAGCCTGGGAGTGCAGTCATTTGTGGATAAGGAAGCGGCGGCGGTGGGCCGTCTGCACAAGCGCGCGATCGTGCTCGATGACATAGGCCGCCTGCGGACTGCGGGAATTGCGAACATCAACATCGATCTGATCGCCGGGCTGCCGCACCAGACTGCCGACAGTTGGGAATTCTCATTGGCGGAAGCTATCGCCACCGACACCGGCCACGTGAGCGTCTACATGCTCGAAGTGGATGAGGACTCACGCCTGGGACGGGAGGTGCTGGCTGGAGGAACGCGCTACCACGCGCACTTTGTGCTCGACGAAGGGATGGTGGCGGATTTTTATCTCGCAGCCTGTGAGCAACTCGAATCTGCGGGGATTGCACAATATGAGATTTCCAATTTCGCGCGCCCGGGTTTCGAGTCACGCCACAATTTGAAGTATTGGACGCGGCAGCCCTACTTCGGCTTTGGTGTGGATGCGCATTCGATGCTGGCTGCGGCTGCGTCCGGCGTCGAGGCAGTGCGGTTTGCGGCTGCCGACTCTCTGGAACAGTACGTGAGCGGGGCGAGCTTGCAGCGGACGGCGGTTTCGCGCCGCGCGGCCTTGGAGGAGAGTTTCTTTCTCGGTCTTAGGCAGACGAGGGGCGTCAATCTGCGACAACTTGCCGAGAAGTTCGGCGAGGAAGTTGTCGAGAACGCCGGGCTTGCGGTGGCCGAGTGTATCGAAAACGGTCTCATGCAGCAGCGCGGAGACTCTGTCTGCCTGACATCGCGCGGACGATTGTTGTCAAATGAAGTGTTCGAGAGATTTATTCTGGCCGACGAAATCGTTTGCTGATTCCCATCCCGCCGTGAAAAACGCGGGGAAGCGAGTTATTCGCAAACCATCCGGTCGGTTGGGTCAAAGGCCTTCATCCTCACAATCGTCAATGGTTACGCTGCTTGCCGCGCTTTCTCCTCGCGCTGCCCGAGGTAACTTTTCCCTCTTCTGCCGCTATGTTCTAATCAAAAAACCGGATAGCTGGCGGAGGAGTCTTGGATTTTCAATTAAGCGACGAGCAGCAGCAGTTAAAGAAAACCGTCCGCGAGTTCGCCGAGCGCGAAATCCTGCCCAACGTGATGAAGTGGGACGAGGCGTGTGAATTTCCGCTGGCTACGGTCAAGGAACTGGGCAAGCTCGGGTTGTTGGGAACCGTTTTTCCTGTCGAGTACGCCGGTGCGGGCATGGGCTACGTTGAATATGTGATCGCCATCGAAGAACTGTCGCGCGTGGATGGCTCGGTGGGCATTATCGTCGCGGCGCATACGTCGCTCTGCTCCAATCACATCTTCCTCGCCGGCAGCGAGGAGCAGAAGAAGAAGTACGTCAGCAGACTGGCTACGGGCGAGTTCATCGGCGCCTGGGGATTGACGGAACCTTCGTCGGGATCGGACGCGGGCAGCGCGCGCATGACGGCGCGCCGCAGAGGGCGTGAATGGGTGCTCAACGGCACAAAAACTTTTTGCACGAACGGCCACTACGCCGACGCGATCGTGGTCTTGGCTGTGACCGACCGGACAGCGCACACGCACGGCCTTTCGGCCTTTATCGTAGAAAAAGACACAAAGGGATTCCGTCCCGGCAAGAAGGAAAACAAGTTGGGGCTGCGCGCCAGCGACACGGCGGAAATGATCTTTGAAGATTGCGCCATTCCGGCAGAGAATTTGCTGGGCAAGGAGGGCGCAGGTTTTATCGACGCGATGCGTGTGCTCGATGGCGGGCGCATCTCGATTGCAGCTCTATCGCTGGGCATGGCGCAGGGTGCCTACGAGGCCGCGCTCAGGTACGCCAAGGAGCGGCGGCAATTCGGCAAGGCAATCGGGGAGTTTCAGGCGATTCAGTGGAAGCTGGCCGACATGGCTACAGAGATCGACGCAGCCCGGCTGCTTACTATGCGCGCGGCGTCGATGAAAGACGCAGGCATGAAGACTACGATGGAATCATCGATGGCGAAACTCTACGCCAGCGAAGTTGCCGTGAGGTGCGCCAACGAAGGCGTGCAGATTCACGGTGGGTATGGGTTCATCAAAGACTATCCTGCCGAGAAGTATTACCGCGACGTCAAGCTTTGCACGATCGGCGAGGGCACCAGCGAGATTCAGCGGCTGGTGATTGCCCGGCAGTTGCTGAAGGACTGAGAACGCCTCGAGGCGCAGATGACGTTTGCAGGATTTAGTGTCATGATCTGAGGTGAAAGCTGCGACCATAGCGTGAGACGAATTCTTGTTATCTTTGGTCCCGTCCCTGCCGGCGGTAATTCAAGTCTGCCCGGATTTGTCCTCTTTGCAATTGGCCTACTTGGTCTATTGTCCCTTCCAGCCCAGCTCGCAAAAATGGGGGTCCGTCAAAACCCAGTGGCGCAAGGTAGCATTTCTTATCGCTATAGATTCAGCTTTCGTTCTTGGCGGGCTGGTCATGCTCCTCAACAGATCATGATTCCAAACAGCGCCCACTCTCCCGTGCCGTGGATTTCTTCTTCCTCGTCCTCTGCTTTACACTGACTATTTGAACCAACCCATCCACACATGGATTGAGCAACTCCGCTCCGGCGACGTGCGCGCTCTGGCTCGCGCGATCTCGACCGTGGAGAACCGCGCTCCGGGATGGTCCGAACTGCTGAAGGCCTTGTTCCGGCATAGTGGCAAGGCGCGCGTGCTGGGGCTGACGGGGCCGCCGGGCGCGGGGAAGAGCACGCTGGTCGATCAGCTTGCCCGCTTCTATCGCAAACACCAGCGCAGCGTAGGCATTATCGCGGTGGACCCTACCAGTCCTTACACGGGCGGGGCGATTCTCGGCGACCGCATTCGCATGCAGGAACATTTTTCTGATCCAGGGATCTATATTCGCAGCATGGCGACCCGCGGCTCTCTCGGCGGCCTCGCGCGCACCACGGCTGACGTCACCACGGTGCTCGACGCTTCCGGCCGCGACCTCATCATGATCGAGACCGTGGGCGTTGGCCAGGATGAAGTGGATATCGTTCGTCTGGCCGACGTCACGATTTTGATTCTGGTTCCGGGCATGGGAGATGATGTGCAGACCATCAAAGCCGGCATCATGGAGATTGCCGACATCTTCGTGATCAACAAGAGTGACCGCGACGGCGCTGAAAACGTGGAGCGCGAAATTCGCACGCTGCAGTCGCTAGCCATGCGCCACGACGGCTGGACGCCGCCGATCGTCAAGACCGTTGCCAGTCAGGGAGTTGGAATCGAGGCACTGGCGGGCGCGATTGCGGACTATGAGGCTTATCTACAGAAGGAAAATCTGGCGCTGAACAAAAGCGTCGAGAACTGGCAGAAACGGCTGGTCGAGATGTTGCGCGACCTCATGCTCGAGAAGGCGCAGGCACAGTTCGGCAATGGCAACCTGGCGCGGCTGGCCGCGGAAGTGGCCGAGCACAAGCGCGATCCCTATACGCTGGTGGAGGAGATCGCCGCCAAAGCGGCGAAACATTGATTGGATAAATCGAACATGGCCGAAATCGATCATATCGGAATCGCGGTAAAGTCGCTGTCAGCGGCGAAGTCGATCTACGAGAAGCTGGGCCTCAGTGTTTCCCGCGAAGAAACAGTGGAGCAAGAACAGGTGCGGTTGGTGATGGTTCCGGTGGGCGAGAGCCGATTGGAATTGTTAGAGGCGACCTCGGAAGACTCGACGATTGCAAAATTTATCGCCAAGCGCGGCGAAGGCTTGCACCATGTTTGTCTCCGCGTTCCGGATTTGCCGGCGGCGGTTGCGCGACTGAAGAAAGAGGGGGTACGCCTGGTCTCGGAGGAGATTAAAACCGGTGCCGGCGGCCATAAATATGTGTTCGTGCATCCGTCAAATGCTGGGGGCATGCTCTTGGAACTGGTCGAGGGCTAGCGACTAAGTCGGCCACGGATTCTCACGAATTCACGATAGACGGATCTTCACGGACAGGACAGAAACTTTCCTCATGCTACTTCTCGCCATCGATACCTCGGGTAAGCAGGGCAGCATCGCGCTGGCTCGGGCCGGGGAGCCAGTTTCCGAGGGCGGCGACTTCGAGGTGATCGAGATTGCGCCGCTCGTCGGCGGTACTTTCTCCGCGCAGCTTATTCCGCAAATCGCCGAGTTGCTCTCGAGCGACGGGTTCATGAAGACCGCCATCGGGGCGTTCGCCGTGGTCTCCGGGCCGGGATCGTTCACCGGTCTGCGCATCGGGCTGGCGGCGGTTAAGGCTCTGGCTGAGGTTTTGAGCAAGCCCATCGCGGCGGTTTCTCTGCTGGAGGTTTGCGTCTTTGCAAGCGGTGCTCAGGGCAAGGTCATGTCTGCGCTTGACGCGGGCCGGACTGAAGTCTACGTGGGAGAGTACGAAATCCCAGCTCATACTACCCAGGTTTTACGGGAGCAGGTTCCGCGAGAGAGCATCCTGAGCAGAAGTGAATTCCTTGCGCAAGCGAAAGGATGGACCGTCGTCACCCCGGACTCCGTTCTCGCCGAGGCGGCTGGCGCGGCCGGGCTGACAGTTTCAGTCCTCGCGCCGATCTCGGCCGCCGACGTTGCCCGGCTGGGCTGGCGAAAGATTCAGTCCAGCGAGACGGTCGGGCCCGAGCAGTTGGAGGCGAATTACATTCGACGCACCGACGCCGAAATGCTCGAGAAGATCGGATCTTAGCGTGCGCGTCCGACGAGCAAGCGAAGCTGATGTTCCCGCCATGATTGACTTGGAACGCGACAGCCCGGCAGCCGGTCACTGGTCGCGGCATCAGTATGAGGCCTTGTTTGTGACTCCAAACCATTCGCAATCCCAGCGTCTTGCGTGGGTAGTTGAAGAGGAGGGTGGAGCGCAGCCGAAGGGAATTTCACCTGCCACGCCCGGAATTGTTGCGTTCCTCATCACCCACAAAGTCGACGCAGAGTGGGAATTGGAAAACATCGTGGTCGCCGCAACGGCCCGCCGCCGTGGCATCGGCGAGCGGTTGCTGGGCGAGTTGATCGAGCACGTTCGATCCGCCCAAGGCAGCGAGATTTTTCTGGAAGTCCGCCAGTCGAATCATGACGCGCGCGCCTTGTATCGCAAAATGGGCTTCGAGGAAACGGGTTTACGCAGTGGTTACTATTCCTACCCTCCAGAGGACGCAATCCTCTGCCGGTTAAGGTTTTAGTAGGGCTTTCTCATAACGAGACTGCACCAGAATTCGGCATTGAACCGATTTTGGTGCTGTGGTAGGTTTAGCCATGAATCCCGGTTGGAGGTCTGCTGGATGCTGACTTCGAAAGACACTCTCCTGACCAGCCATGACGAATTCCGCAAGCTGGCTCAGGAGCACATGCAGTATTCCACTCGTCTTGATTCTCTCACCCAAAAACGTTATCTCAGCGAAGATGAAAAGCTGGAGGAAGTCCGGCT
>Ga0209420_1001151_pt1 | contig 12734 bp, 6 predicted proteins | sample BlaSpr_A8_OM1_O1_FD_187972 | JGI IMG/M metagenome (GOLD analysis project Ga0209420, IMG submission 187972) | Forest soil microbial communities from Thunder Bay, Ontario, Canada - Black Spruce, Ontario site 2_A8_OM1_O1 (SPAdes) (version 2) | ecosystem: Environmental > Terrestrial > Soil > Boreal... | reverse complement strand
GCCACAGCCGCGGGATGTGTGGCCTTTGCGATTGGCTCGGAAACGCTCGGCTCGATCTCGTCGCCCTGCACGCGCTGCGGCGCAACCGGATTGCGCCCGACGTTTGGGTTTGTACCGCGCACCGGCGCGATGGCGCTTTCCTGGTCTATGGATAAGCTCGGCCCTATCTGCCGCAGTGTGGAGGATTGCGCGATAGTGATGTCCGCAATTTATGGTCCCGACGGCCGCGACCGCAGCGTCAAGCCGGCGGCGTTCAATTGGGATGCGCAGCTCGATTGGCGGCACCTTCGCGTGGGCTATCTAAAGAAGGATTTCGAATTGCCGCCGCCGACCGAGCAAAAGCCTCCCAAGGCGGAATCTGAGATGACGGCGGATGAGAAAAAGAGCTGGGAGGAACAAAAGCAACGCCGCGCTGCAGCGCTGGCATCTCGTGAATACGACCACAAGTTCGATACCGCTGCCTTGGAGAAACTCCATACCATGGGTGTGAGGCTGAGCGCGGTGGAGTTGCCGGATTTTCCCTATAGCTCGATGACTTCCATGTTGCAGGCGGAAGCCGCCGCGGCGTTTGACGAATTGACGCGCGGCGGACGCGATAAGCTGCTCACCGAGCAGGGGCCCGGAGATTGGCCTAACACATTTCGCGTGGCGCGCTTCACGCCCGCAGTGGAGTACATTCAGGCCAGCCGCGCGCGTCTGCTGGCGATCGAGGCCATGGGAAACGTCTTTAAGGATTTAGACGTGATCGTCGCGCCGACGAACAGCCAACAGCTCACCCTGACGAACCTTACCGGGCATCCGGCAGTAATCGTTCCGAATGGATTCCGTGGCGAGGATGCGCCCAAACCAGTTCGCGAAGACTCTCCGGGTGGGGCGGGAACACCCGTGAGTTTGACATTTCTTGGCGGCCTCTATGAGGACGCTAAGGCGCTGACTTTGGCGCGAGCCTATCAAGACGCAACCGGTTTCCAGTTGCAGCACCCGAAGCTCTAAGTTTCTGCCATTACCTGAGGGGGATATCGATGAAGTACGCGTTTCGCGCCGGCCTTGCAATCGCTGCAGCAATTGTTCTGACGTTCATAGCTTCCTCCCAAACCGGCAAGCCACAAGGGACGCACGCTCCGCAGAAAAGTTCTGCGGCACAAACAGCTGTAGCTGGGGGACAGCATGGGCTCAACCTGGACGATTTCGACCGCAGCTGCAAGCCTTGTGACGATTTCTATCGCTTTGTCAACGGTGGATGGATCGCGCACAACCCGATTCCCGCCGCCTATCCCTCGTGGGGCCGCATGAATTTGCTCGCGGAACACAATCGCACCGTCTTGCACGACATTCTGGAAAAGGCGGCAGCCGATAAATCCGCAGTGCCCGGTTCACCCGAACAAAAGATTGGTGACTTTTACGCGAGTTGCATGGACGAGGCAACGATTGAGGCTGGGGGCCTTCACCCTCTAGACGACGAGATGGCGCGTATCGCGAAAGTGGCGGATCGCAAATCACTGGAAGATGAGGTGGCGCACCTCCAGGCACTGGGCGTAGATGTTCTATTTGATTTCGGCTCGACGATCGACGAGAAGAACAGCACCGAGCAAACCGGCGATGCGGGCCAAGGGGGACTCGGGCTCCCGGATCGCGATTACTACACGAAAACCGATGACCGTAGCGCCCAGATGCGCGTGGCCTACGGAAAACACATCACGAAGCTGCTGACGTTGGCGGGCGACCCCGGCGGGCGGGCGGAAGCGGAAGCGCAAACGATCATAGCTATTGAGACGAAGCTCGCCAATGCCTCCATGACGCGCGTGGAGCTTCGCGATCCGCAGGCCGTCTACCACCGCATGGGCCTGGATGATTTGAAAACACTGACGCCCGATTTCGATTGGCCCGCCTACTTTCGCGACATCGGCTTTGCGGGAATTAACGTCGTCAATGTCGATCAGCCCGAGTTCTTCAAGCAGCTCAACGCGCGGCTGAGCGACGTTCCCATGGACGATTGGAAGATCTATTTACGCTGGCATTTGCTTCACGCGGCATCACCTTATCTTTCCAAAGCATTCGTGGATGAGACCTTCGATTTCTATAGCCGCGTGCTTACCGGCACCAGCGAACAACTGCCGCGTTGGCGGCGTTGTGTAGGAACGACCGATCGCGAACTTGGTGAAGCGTTGGGACAGAAGTATGTGGAGGTGGCTTTTCCGCCTGAAGCCAAACAGAAGGCCCTGGAGATGGTTCATAACCTGATCGATGCATTGCGCGCCGATATCGAAACACTCGACTGGATGAGCGCACCCACCAAAGTCCAGGCCTTGGCGAAATTGAACGCCATCATGCTCAAGATCGGCTATCCCGACAAATGGCGGGACTATTCGGCTTATACGGTGGATCGCGGACCTTACGTGCAAAACATCTTTCGCGGAAATGAATTCGGATTCCACCGCGATCTCGCCAAGATCGGCCAGCCGGTGGACCGCTCCGAATGGCAGATGACGCCGCCGACAGTGAACGCTTACTACAACCCGCAGCTTAACGAGATCGTCTTTCCCGCCGGTATTCTGCAACCTCCGGCCTTCGATCCCAAAGTAGACGATGCTTTAAACTATGGCGCAATGGGGGCGGTGATCGGTCACGAAATGACGCATGGCTTCGACGATGAAGGCCGGCAATTTGACGCGCAGGGCAATCTGCACGATTGGTGGACCCCGGAAGACGCGAAGAATTTCGACCAGCGCGCCGCGTGCATCGAAAAGCAGTTTGATGGCTTTGTGGTCTCTGGCGACCTGCACGAAAACGGCAAGCTGGTGTTGGGAGAGAGTATCGCGGATTTGGGGGGGTTGACCATTGCATATGCTGCGTTTCAAAAGGCACGTGAAGATAAGCCTGCAACCTTAGTCGACGGCTTCACCCCCACGCAGCGCTTCTTCATCGCTTATGCAATGGTATGGGGCGAAAGCTCGCGCCCCGATTTCGAACGCCTGCTGGTAAACACCGACCCACACCCTCTTTCGCGTTTTCGCGCGCAAGGCGTGCTTTCTAACATGCCGCAGTTTGCCAATGCCTTTTCGTGCAAAGAGGGCGATCCCATGGTTCGGCCGGCCGCGGAACGCTGCCGAATCTGGTAGGGCGTTTTCAGGGCCGAGCCCGGCGCTTCGCGTCTGTCGGTTTAGCTTAAGTTACTTCGCAGGGGGAATGATGCAATTCTGTGTGAAGCAGTGGTGTTCGCGTGTAATTTGTGTCGCGGCGCTCCTGACCGCGTGCGTGTTTGCGCCAGCGTTTGCATCGGCGCAGTCACAAAATGGAGTATCGCAAATTGGGGAGCCGGTGCGGCTGCCGGGCATGGAAAACGCGCCGTGGATGGCAACGCTGCGCCAGGCCGACTTTGTCACGCACGATTTTCATTTCCGCGATGGCGAGACACTGCCGGAAGTAAAGATTCACTATTACGCTCTGGGCAAGCCCGAGCGCGACGCTAGCGGCAAGACCACCAACGCCGTGCTGATAATGCACGGCACCGGCGGCACGGGCCGTGGTTTTCTCTCCGCGACCTATGCAGGCGTTCTGTTTGGCCCCGGGCAACTTCTTGACGCGCAAAAATATTTCATCATTCTGCCTGATGATATCGGCCATGGCATGTCCAGCAAACCAAGTGATGGCTTAAACGCGCATTTCCCCCACTACGATTATGACGACATGGTCGCCGCGGAACATCTCATGGTGACGGAAGGCCTGGGCGTAAACCACCTATTGATCGTGATGGGCACGTCCATGGGTTGCATGCACTCATGGGTGTGGGGCGAAACGTACCCTGATTTCATGGACGCTTTGGTGCCGCTCGCTTGCCAACCGGTCGAAATCGCGGGTCGCAACCGCATGCTTCGCAAGATGGTGATCGACGCCATCAAGACAGATCCCGCTTGGTTAGGCGGCGATTACACGACCGAGCCTCACGGAATGCTCGAAGCAATTGATATTCTGCTGATTATGACTAGCTCACCTCTGCAATGGCAGAAGAACTATCCGACAGGCGGGCAAGCCGATCGTTTCCTCGACCAGCAACGCAAGACCAGGATCCCCACGACCGACGCAAACGATATGCTTTACGCCTTCGATTCTTCGCGCGATTACAACCCTGATCCCAATCTAGAGAAAATCCAGGCTCGCGTGCTCTCTATTAATTCCGAGGACGATCAGGTGAACCCGCCGGAATTGGGTATTGCGGAACGCGAAATCAAGCGGGTGAAAAACGGTAAATTTGTGCTGCTACCGATCACCGATCAAACGCGCGGCCACGGGACGCATAGCCTGCCGGCGGTTTGGGGCAATTACCTAGCGGAGCTGCTTCATTCCTTAGGACGATAGAAGCCAACAAGCGGCTCCCGCGCAGGAATTAGGGTTCGCGGGTTGCAGGAATGCATGGCGATCCAGCGCAGCTTAATGTTTGCCTTGGCTGGTGCTATCAGCCGCTTGGGGAAGGAACGGCACATAGCGGCGGCGCATCTCGGCTACCGTCATGTAGCCTTTTCGGACGCGGTCAGCCGCGAAGCTTCCGTCGGCTTGGCGATGGTTGGTGATGAACACCGTCTGACCGGCGCGAAAATCCGTAATTTTCAGAACCTTGCCGTTGTCGTCAAAAAATTGGGTCTTGTCCGTAAAAGCCATGGCCTCGGTGACTTCCGTGGGCTGCAATAAAACGAGCACGTGTTTTGTGCGGTCGATCGAAGAGATTACGAAGAAATCCTCACTACTGGACGGCTTTTGGTCGGCGGCCCGGACGGCGACCGTCACCATGGTTCCCAGGCCGGTCATTGCAAATGCAAGAATGAAAAATCGTTGTACCTTACTCATATCGTAGCGCCTCAATAGGATCGAGCGAAGCTGCCTTCTTCGCCGGGTAGTAACCGAACGTCACGCCGACAATCGCCGAAAAAGCAACAGCAATTCCGACTGCGGAAAGAGGAATCGTCGTTGGCCACTGCAACGCGGTCGAAACCAGGTTCGCGGCCACAAAACCAAAAACGACCCCGATCGCTCCTCCAAACATGCTGAGCACCACGGCCTCGCTCAAAAATTGCCGCTGTACATCCAACTCGGTGGCGCCGACCGCAATCCGCACGCCAATCTCGCGCGTACGCTCCGTGACGGACACGAGCATGATATTCATGATCCCGATGCCGCCGACGACCAGCGAGACGGAGGCAATTGCGCCGAGTAACAATTCCATCACGCGGACCGTCGCTTCGCGCGCCTGCGCCAAATCGCTTGGACTACGAATGATGAAGTCGTCGTCCGCATCCGAACGAAGGTGGTGCCTCTGGCGCAACAAAGCTTCAATCTGTTTTTGGGCCGCGTCCATCACATCCTGCGAAACAGCCGAGACGGCCATATTCTGAATCCAACTGATCCCGCTGATCTTCTTCTGCACCGTCGAGTAAGGCATGATCAGCGTATCGTCTTCATCGTTGCCGAACGCAGCCGATTGGCCCTTCGAGGTCAGCAGCCCAATCACCTGAAACGGCAGGTTCGAAACGCGAATCGTTTTGCCGACGGGATCCTCGTTGCCGAAGAGATTTGCCGCCACCGTTTGGCCCATTAAGCACACATCCGCAGCGGTATCTACATCGTGCTGCCCAAACGCCGTGCCGCGGACGAGAGGCCAGTGCCGAATCTGAAGATAGTCGGGGCCCACGCCGGAAGCCCGCGTGAACCAATTTTGGTTCTGATAAACCACCTGCACGCCGGAATTCACACCGGGAGAGACACGACTCACGGTCGAAATATTCTCCTGGATCGCTTTTGAATCATCCACGGTCAACGTTTTGGTGGCCGCGCTGCCCAGATGAACGCCCATTTGGTTGATGCTACCGGCATTGATGTAAATCAGGTTGTCGCCCAAGGCGGCGATCTGCTGCTGCACTTGGTCAGACGCGCCCTCACCAATCGCCACCGTGCAAATGACGGCGCCTACTCCGATAACGATGCCCAGCATGGTCAGGGCGGTCCGCATTTTGTTACGGGCCAGTGAACGCATCGCAATGCGCAGAACTTCGCGGGGGTTCATTTATCGGCGACCGCCCCGCTGATTACTCGGTGTGAGCGGATTGCGGTTTTGATTCGCCGCATTCTTGTTCCCGCCCTGCTGCAAGGTCACCAGCGCATCATTTTCCTGCAAACTTCCCTCGAGCAATTGGGTGTTCGAATAGTCCGTGATCCCGACGCGGACGGCAATGGGTTGTAGCTTTTTATCGTTATCTTCGCCTACCAATTTCCACACCACTTGCCAGCCGCCAATGTGCGTCGTATACGCCTCGCGCCGGATATTATTCTGTTGATAGAGCTTCGAAAGATCCGAGTACGGCATATCTGGCGTGAAGGAAAGTGCCGCGTTGGGAATGCGCAGCGCGCTCTCGGCGTGTCCTGTTGGGATCGTTACGTAAGCAGTCTCTCCGGGAAGCAGTTTCTCGTCAGGGTTTTCGAAGTCGACGACCGTGTCATACGTGACCACGTTTTGCACGGTATAAGCGTTCAGGTGGATCGCGCTTACACGTCCGCGGAAAACCTCGTTGGGGAACGCGTCCACTTGAAATGTGACTTCCGTACCGATCTTGATCGCTCCTGTATCAGACTCGTCCGTCTTCGAATAAACCTGCATGCGCGTTAAGTCTTGCGCGATGGTGAAAACGTTGGGCGCTTGCAGCGAAGCCGCCACGGACTGGCCCACCGTCACGTTGCGCGCGACCACCGTACCGTCAATCGGCGAAAGTATCACGCAGTACCGCAAATTGGTCTCCGCCTGTTGCAGTGCGCCCCGCATCGCAGTGATTTGAGCCTTCGCGGAATCCACTTGCGCTTGCGCCTGGTCGAGTTGCGCCTTCGCTTGCACCACCGTCGCCTGTCCAGAATCAACGGCTGCAGTTGCTTGCGCCGTGGTGGATACCGCCAGATCCAACTGATCCTTGGTATCGATTCCTTGGGTCGTTAGATCCTGTACCCGTTTGCCGTTTGCAGTAGCATAGGCCGCATCTGCCTGCAGCTTTGCCACATTCGCCTGATCCGAAGTGATGGTGGCGCGCATCGAAGCGACGCTCGCTTCCAGGTTCCTTTCATTGGCAATCGAGTTATTGAGGTTGCCGAGCGCGGTGGTGTATTGCGCTTCATAAAAGGAAGGATCAAGCAGAGCGAGCACCTGCCCGGCTTTTACCTGCGTGTTGTAATCCGCGAACACATACTGGACGGTTCCCGATACGAACGATCCAACCGGCACGGTCGTCAGCGGATTGATCACTCCCGTGGCTTGTACCACCGCGGTGATGTTTCCGCGCGTAACCGGCGACGTTAGATACTTGACGTCGCCTCCACGCGCCTTCAGAGCGTACCCCGTGGGGACGCCAACAATCAGAAGGACACAAATCAGAGTGGCAAGCTTATGGTTCGCTACAAAAGATGGAATTTTCATTTAGGGAGTATCCAATTTATAGGACGCGCGCCTCAGGAGGCAGGTTTCAACCGGCACCCGGGCTGCGAGGTCCAAATCCCGACGGTCCGAGGGAGTGTACCCTAATTCAAGCGTTTCGGCAGACTGGAAATCGAAGATCCCATTTGCCCAATGGGGTGGGGGCGCCGGTGCCCATCCGGCAATCTAAGAGATCCTAGAGAGACGTTGTTTGTAGCGCTTGGTATGGAACCGCGGCAGTATCCAAGGGAACGATGACTTCAAGCACGGTCCCCGGACTAGCATTTTTCAATTTCAATTCTCCGCCAAATTCCTTGACCCTTTGCCGCATCCCGCCGATGCCAATTCCGATACTGTCTGGCCGGAACTGTTCGATGTGTTCCGATATTCCGCGGCCATCATCTTTCACGATTACCGTAACGCTGTTTTCCTCTTTTGAGAGTGTGACCCAGCCGCGGCGCGCGCCGGAATGGCGAAACACATTGGTCAAGGCTTCCTGAATGACGCGAAAAACAGCGGTCTCCAATTCCGGAGCGAGTCTCGGAAATTCGGCCGGCTGTATTTCGATGGAGGTTTCAATCCCGCTGCGCTTGCTGAACCCATCCAAATACCACTGTAGCGCCGAGCGCAGCCCCACTTCGTCGAGCAGTGGCGGGTGCAATAGGTGAGACATGCTGCGAACCTGTTGGATTGCGCGATCGATTAGCGTGGTGAGCTCGGCCGCCGCCTGCCCTTGTGGCTGCGCCAGACGTTCATGATGAAGAAGTCCGTTCATCAACATCTTTACGGCCGCGAGATCTTGCCCAAGACCGTCGTGCAGCTCTCTCGCAATTCGCCTCCGTTCGCCATCCTGCGTGGCGATCAAACTCGTGGAAAGACGGCGCAATTCGGCGTTAAGTTCTTCCAGTTGGCGCGCTTTACGGTGCAATTCCGCAAAGATACTGACCTTCGCGCGCAGCAGCTCCGGCACCACCGGCACGGAAATGTAGTCCACCGCTCCACGCTTATAGCCATTCAGGCGGTCTAAATCCGTCAGGTGCACGGCGGAAATAAAAATGATCGCGGTTTTCTGAAAGCGGGGATGCTGCCGAATCATGTCGGCAAGTTCGAAGCCGTCAAGTTCGGGCATACTTACGTCCATTAGAACTACCGCAACGTCCGTTTTCAGAAGGTGTTCGAGAGCTTCCCGCCCGGAATTGGCTTTGATCAGATTCTCGCCCAATTCGTTCAGGATGGCCTCATAACTCAGCAGCTTGGCCGGCTGATCGTCCACCATGAGAATGTTCACTTTGTTCTGCGCGCTCATTGTGTCCTTTCGGCCGGGAACACCTAGAAAATCGCTCACGTTATTCTGCTTTACCGGTGCAGCCACATCCTTAACGCCGAGAGAAGTTGGTCGGTATTCACAGGCTTTGCCAGGTATTCCGATGCTCCTGCTTCGAGACACTTCTCGCGGTCGCCCTTCATGGCCTTGGCGGTTAGGGCGATGATCGGAAGCCGCCGGAATGAGATATTTTGCCGGATTACCTGCATGGTTTCATATCCATCCATTTCCGGCATCATGATATCCATCAGCACGATTGCCAGATCAGGCGTAGATTCAAGCGTTGCAATCGCTTCGCGGCCGGTGCCCGCGGTGAGCACCGTCATACCGCGGCGCTCCAGCACGCTGCTGAGGGCAAAGATATTGCGTACGTCGTCGTCTACCACCAATACCTTTTTCCCGACAAGCGCATCATCGGAACGATGCAGCCGGTCGAGCATTTTCTGTTTTTCTACAGGTAGGTGCGCAACCACGCGGTGCAAGAAGAGCGCCGTCTCGTCCAAAAGGCGTTCGGGAGACTCGACGCCCTTCACCACAACGCTTCGCGCCAGCGTATGCAGCTGCGCATCTTCATCTGGTGAAAGCTCCTTCCCCGTGAATACGACCACTGGTAGGTCACTTGCCTCTGGATTGTCTCGCAGGCGTTCCAACACATCAAATCCAGACATGTCCGGCAAACGAAGGTCCAGCACAACGCAATCGAAGGGCTCCTTGCTAATGGTCTTCAGAGCGTCATCTCCGGTCGCCGCCACGGAAACATCGATGTCGTCGTAGCCGAGCAACTCGCGAATACTCAGTTGCTCCGCGGGATTATCTTCCACAACGAGCAAACGCTTGCGGCGTGGCGCGGAATAGTCTTTGATGCGCGTCAGAGCTGCTCCGAGGCCTTCCGGCGTCGTGGGCTTCGTCACGAAGGCAAATGCCCCGCGCGAAAGTCCATGATGCCTGTCTTCATCTAGCGTAAGCATCTGCACAGGAATGTGCCGCGTAGATGAGTCCTGCTTCAAGTGATTCAGCACGGTCCACCCGAGCATATCCGGCAAGAACACGTCGAGCGAAATCGCCGCCGGATGGAACTCCCGCGCTAAAGCGAGCGCCTCCGATCCTCGTGACGCCACCAGCACTTTGAACCCTTTGTCGTGAGAAAGATCACACAGTACTCGCGCATAGTGAGGATCGTCCTCGACGATCAGCAGGACGGTATCGTCCGGATGTAAATCCTCGCGATCGTCCTCGATCTTCTCAATCGTGCGATCCGAGACGCCGCTGGAAAGTGGCATTGGCGCAGTCGTCGGCGATACTTTGCGGTCTGAGACCCCGGTCGAGGGGCCCACATAAGTTTGCGGCAGGTACAGCGTAAAGGTACTGCCTTTGTCGGGCGCGCTGCGCAATTGTATTTCGCCGCCCAGCAGGCTGGCCAATTCGCGGCTAATCGCCAGACCGAGGCCCGTGCCACCGTATTTCCGGCTGGTGCCGGCATCCGCCTGTTGGAAGGCCTCGAAGATAATTCTCTGTTTCTCCGTCGGGATACCAATACCCGTGTCTGACACTTCGAAAGCGACCACGGAGGCCGCGCCACTTAGCAAAGGATGGTTCTCGCTCCAGCCGCTCGTGGCAGCGGAAACCGATAGGCGAACCGTGCCCTGCTCCGTGAATTTGAAAGCGTTGGAAAGCAAATTCTTGAGCACTTGCTGGAGCCGCTTCGAGTCGGTGACCAAACTCCGCGATAGGTGCGGATCGGATTCCAACTCGAACGTCAGGCGCCGGTTTTCTGCTTCGTGCCGGAAAGGCCGCGCCACCATGTCCAACAAGCTGGCGAAAAATACTTCCTCGGCCTCGACCGACACCGTGCCGGACTCGATCTTCGACAAGTCCAGAATATCGCTGATCAGGTTCAGCAGATCCGTTCCCGCTCCGTGAATCGTGCGCGAGAATTCCACTTGCTTCGGCGTCAAATTACCATCAGGGTTATCGCTCAACTGCTGGCCTAGCACGAGAATGCTATTGAGCGGTGTGCGCAGTTCGTGTGACATGTTTGCCAGGAACTCTGATTTGTACTTCGATGTGAGCGCGAGCTCCTTGGCCTTTTCTTCCAACGCGCGCCGTGCCTGCTCGATTTCCTGGTTCTTGCGCTCCACTTCGACGTTCTGCTCGGCAAGCTGCTGCGCCTTCTGCGCCAATTGCTCGTTCGTTTGCTGCAATTCTTTTTGCTGCGTCTGGAGCTCGGTGGCCAATTGCTGCGACTGCTTCAGCAGACCTTCCGTCTGCATGGTGGCCTCAATGCTGTTCAGCACGATGCCGATGCTGGCCGTGAGCTGTTCGAGGAACGCCAAGTGGGACGCGGTGAAGCTGCTCAAAGAGGCCAGCTCGATCACGGCTTTCACGCGATCTTCGAAGAGTATGGGCAGCACGATCACATTGCGCGGCACAGCTTCAAACAGGCCGGAGCGGATTGGCACGGTGTGCAGCGGCAAATCCGTAATGAGCATACGCCGCCGTTCGGCCGCGCATTGTCCTACGAGCCCATGGCCAATTTGCACGTACTGTCCGTGGCCGCCCCTTGAGTCATCGGCGAAAGACGAGAGCAACACCAATCCTGCGGATTCTTCGCCTTGCATCTGGTAAATCACGCCCTGTTGGGCGCCAACGAGCGGGGCCAACTCGGAAAGCAGCATGCGTCCTACCGTAGCGAGGTCGCGTTGACCTTGAAGCATGCCGGTGAACCGCGCGAGGTTGGTCTTCAGCCAGTCCTGCTCGGTGTTTCGGTCCGTCGTCAGACGGAGGTTGTCGATCATCGTGTTGATGTTGTCTTTGAGGTCCGCAACTTCTCCGCTCGCCTCTACCTGAATCGAACGCGTCAAGTCGCCCTTCGTGACGGCCGTAGCCACTTCCGCGATTGCGCGAACCTGGTTGGTGAGGTTATCGGCCAGCAAGTTGACGTTACCGGTGAGGTCCTTCCAAGTTCCGGCCGCGCCGGGCACGTTGGCTTGGCCGCCCAATCGGCCCTCCACGCCGACTTCACGAGCAACGGTCGTTACCTGGTCGGCGAACGTCGCCAAGGTGTCCGTCATGTTGTTGATCGTTTCGGCCAGCGCCGCGACCTCGCCCTTGGCGTTCACGGTCAGTTTCTGGGTAAGCTCGCCGTTCGCAACCGCCGTCACTACTTTCACGATGCCGCGCACCTGCTCGGTAAGGTTGGCGGCCATCACGTTCACATTGTCCGTCAAATCCTTCCAGGTTCCGGCCACACCCGGTACCTGCGCCTGTCCGCCCAACCCGCCTTCCGTGCCGACCTCGCGGGCTACGCGGGTGACCTCAGCCGCGAAGGCATTTAACTGGTCGAGCATCGTGTTGATGGTGTTTTTCAGCTCGAGAATTTCACCTTTTACGTCCACTGTGATTTTGCGCGACAAGTCGCCGCGCGCCACAGCCGTCGTCACCTCGGCAATGTTTCTTACTTGCGCCGTCAGGTTGCCGGCCATGGCGTTCACGGAATCGGTAAGGTCCTTCCAGGTGCCCGCCACGCCAGGAACGTTCGCCTGGCCTCCCAGCCGGCCCTCGCTGCCTACTTCGCGGGCCACGCGCGTTACTTCTGCCGCGAAAGAACGCAACTGCTCGACCATCGTGTTCAGCGTTTCTTTCAACTGTAGGATTTCACCGCGGACGTCCACCGTGATTTTCTTGGAGAGGTCGCCTGTCGCGATGGCCGTGGCGACTTCGGCGATGTTACGCACTTGGCCCGTCAGGTTGCTGGCCATGAAATTCACGTTGTCCGTCAGGTCCTTCCACGTGCCCGCCACGCCCGGCACGTTGGCCTGACCGCCCAACCGGCCTTCCGTACCAACTTCGCGCGCCACACGCGTCACTTCGCCCGCGAACGCATTTAACTGGTCCACCATCGTGTTGATCGTGTTCTTCAACTCGAGAATTTCGCCCTTCACGTCCACCGTGATCTTGCGCGAC
>Ga0209420_1001150_pt1 | contig 12751 bp, 16 predicted proteins | sample BlaSpr_A8_OM1_O1_FD_187972 | JGI IMG/M metagenome (GOLD analysis project Ga0209420, IMG submission 187972) | Forest soil microbial communities from Thunder Bay, Ontario, Canada - Black Spruce, Ontario site 2_A8_OM1_O1 (SPAdes) (version 2) | ecosystem: Environmental > Terrestrial > Soil > Boreal... | reverse complement strand
AACCTGACCAGCGGCAGGTAGGTGGTGTGGCTCTCGGCCACGTCCGCGGCCCAGCGTTCCCACGCCGCGTACAGGTCGGGCAGCGTGTCGATCGTCGACATGCCCGAACCCAGCGCGTAGTGGGTGCGGGCCAGCAGTTCGGGACCCCACGACGGGACGCCGGCCCTGGCGTTCAGCAGCGCCACCTCGGTCTCACGCCGGTTGAACGCCGAGTACAGGGTGGGCAGGTAGGCGATCTGCAGGGTGACGGTAATAATCCCGGTCAGCGCGGCTATGTCCAGGATCACCCGCTCCGCCGCACCGGACACCCGCTCCGAGCCGATCTCGAACAGCGCCGGGCCCGCGGTCGTGAACGCGGTCGTGATCGGGGTGATGAACGGCCATAGCAGCAACGAGTAGCCGATGAAGAAGATCCCCAGCCAGGCGACGAGCTGCATCAGCAAGATCACCGCTGCCTGCCCGGCCATCAGCCGGTCGCGCCGCTTGTGATCCTTGATTGCCTTCGCTCCGACGGTGTAGCCGAAGCTCACGATCTTGTCGACCCAGCGGGTCAGCCAGCTGCCGACCTGCCTCGGCACGATCACGGTGCCGATCATGCTCCGGGCCGCGGTCCAGATGAGCAGCACGCCAACCGCGGCAACAATGATGCGCACCGCGAGCGGCACCACCATGGCTCTCCTCGACTCCTCCCCCCGCTGCCTGGGCCTGGACCGGCTGTTCGCGGAACAGTATCAGCCGCCCCCAGCCGGCGGCACGGTCCGGCGAGCGCATATGGCTTATGCGCCATTTACCGGCGGCTTGCATGGACTCGCCCCAGCGGGGTAGCTGAGCGCCCGCAGGCGCACCAAAACCGCTCCGTCTGCAGGAGGAAGTGATCCATATGAACGGGATGCTGCGGGTTCGCAGAAGCCGCGGCGTGCTCAGCGGCCTGCTGCTGGTCCTGCTGGGCATTTGGGGCGCTCTGATCCCCTTTGTCGGCCCGTATTTCCATTATGCGTACACGCCGGACAAGGCGTGGACCTACACCACCGGCCGGCTCTGGCTCGACATCCTGCCGGGCGCCGCCGCCTTCCTCGGCGGCCTGATCGTGCTGACGAGCTCTTACCGGCCGACCGCGCACTTCGGTGCCTGGCTTGCCGTGCTCAGCGGCGCGTGGTTCGCGCTCGGCGGCCTGATCGGCCCGACCTGGGTCAAGATGCAGATGGTGCCGGGAACGCCGGTTGGTGACACGGCCACCCGCACGCTCGAGCAGATCGGGTTCTTCACCGGGCTCGGTGTCGCGATTGTGCTGCTCGCCGCGATGGCCCTCGGCCGGTTCTCCGTGATCAGCGTCGGCGACGCCAGGCGCGCCGCGCGCGATGCGGACTCCGTGCGCGATGCGGACGAGGCGCCCGCAGCGGCCACTACCAGCACCGGCCGCTCCGAGCGCGAAGCCGAATCGGAGGAGACTCCCGCGGACACCACTGCCGACACCGGCCGCAGGCGGTTCACGCTGCGGCGCCGGGTGACCACCACGGATGAAACGGACGAGGCGCCTGCCACCGAGGAGACGGCCGCCGCCTCGCGGAGCTAACCACCGTGCCGGGCGCGTCGGCGATCCCGCTCCGTCGGCGCGCCCGCCCGCTTCCGGTGCACGGCACCGGCCAGGCCTAGCGCGGGCTGGAGGAGACATGGTCAACCGCTCCCGGAGACGGGCGCGCTCAGGCGGCCGGCGATGGCGGCCGCGGCGCAGGCTCACCGGATGCCTGCTGTGGGTCGTGGGCCTCATCGTCGTCTTAATCGTCTTGTCGCTGCTGTTCGGCGGCTTCCGGATGGGCACCAAGGCCGGCGGCGCGAGGGTCCTCTCGCCGCTGCATTACGGCGCCGTCGCCGGAGGTAGCCCGTGATGCGCATGCTAACCAGGGATAGTCGTGCCCGCAGGGCCGGCGCGGTCCCCGGTCTCGCCGGCAAGCTGATCGGGCTGGCCGCCGCGATCGTGGCGGTCATCGCCGCGCTGCTGGTCCTGTCCGCCGTGCGCCTGCTGCCGCAGCTGCGCAACCCGTTCGGCGAGACGACCACCGTTCGCAGCGGCCCAGTCCTGCTCAAGTCGATCACGGCGCTGAGCCGCTACGAGGCGGCCAGCGGCTCGTTCCAGGTCGTGGTCAGTCTTTCCGAGCACGCGTCGTTCATCCCGTCGTTCCTCGAGGGCAGCAACACGTTGTTCATCGGCCAGGGCACCGAGATCGCCTACGTCGACTTCGGCCACCTCAGCGGCAGCGCGATCCAGGTCTCGGCGGACCGCAAGTCGGTCACCGTCGACCTGCCGAAGGCGCAGCTCCAGCCCGCCGTGCTGAACGTCAGCCAGTCGTATGTCTTCGCGGAGCAGCAGGGCCTGCTGAACCGGGTCGGGAACTTCTTCTCCGGCAACCCGAACAGCCAGCAGCAGGTCTACATCCTGGCCCAGAAGAAGATCGAGACCGCGGCCAAGAAGAGCCCGCTGCTGTCCGAGGCGCAGCGGAACACCACGGGCATGCTCGACGGCATGCTGCACTCGCTGGGGTTCCAGCAGGTCACCGTCAGATTCGCCTGACGACATCCCAACTCTGACCAGGAGCCTGAACGGGAGGCTCCGCCTCATCGGGCACAGTCGGCTCGGCGGCGTCGACCGCGGTGGTAGGCGTCGCGGACGGCTCTTTCGGCCGGCCGGGGACGAGTATGCGGCGCGTTCGGGAGACGAGTACGCGCCGTGTTCTAGGAGCGCAGGTAGGAGGCGCCGTTGAGGTCGAGGATGGCGCCGCTGGCCCATTCGGCCTGTGGCGATGCCAGGTACAGCACCGCGGCGGCGATCTCCTCGGGCTCGGCGACGCGCTGAAACGGGCTCTGTGCGCGGATGGCGTCTCCGCCGGGGGAGGCGAGGTGCGTCGAGGCCATGTCGGTGTCGACGAACCCGGGCGCCACCGTGGCGACCGTGATGCCGTGCGGTGCGAGGGCGATCGCCAGCGACTGGCCGAACGCGTTCAGGCCGGCCTTGCTCGCGCCGTAGGCCGGCTGGCCCGGCTCCCCGCGGAACGCGCCGCGGGAGGACACGTTGACGATGCGTCCCGGTCGCTTTCCGCTGACCATGTGCTGCACCACGCACCAGGTCACGTTCGCGGGCCCGACGAGGTTGACGCCCAGGGTCTGCTGCCAGGCCGCCTGCCACTCGGCATACGACACCTCGGTGATCGGGTGTGCGGTGAAGACGCCGGCGTTGTTCACCAGGACGTCCAGGCCGCCCAGCGCGTCCCAGGCGCGGTCCACCATGCGGCGGGCGTCGTCTGGGTCGGTCAGGTCGGCCTGCACCACCACGTGCCCGTCGCCAGCCAGCCCGGCCGCCACGTCGGCAGCGAGGCGCGCCGAGTCCCGGTGGTGCACCGCGACCCGGTCACCCTGCTCGGCGAACGCCTGGGCGATGGCCCGGCCGATGCCCCTCGACGCTCCGGTCACCAAGATCGTTCGGTTTGCCACCCATCGACCCTAGTGGGCCGCCTGTCGGCCGCCCCAGCCCGGCCGGCGTCTCGCAGCGATCAGGCCGGCGTCGCACGGCCGATCAGGCCGGCGTCTGGCCGTGGTCCGGCGTCTTGCTGCGGCCCGACCGGCGTCTTGCTGCGGTCAGCCGCTACCGGACGCGTAGTCCTCCGCGTTGTGGACGTAACGGATGATCTGGTCGCGCAGGTCGACCAGGTCCTCGCCGTGGACCATCACCGGGGGAACGGCCCCCCGGATTCGTGCGTGCCACAGCCGGTCAATGCCCTGCCATGCCTCCCAGCCGGGAAACTCACCCGCGAGCCCGGCGGTGTCGTTGCTGCCATCCATGAGCTCAATCATACAGCCATGTCAAGCCATGCTAAGCAATGGCTTGTCTGGTTTCCGCATGTCGCGGCCGGTTAAGTTACCGGCGTGAAGATCGACGAGACGTCGCCGGAGCACCCGTACCTGCAGCTCGCAGGGCTTTTGCGGGCGGACATTACGTCTGGCAAGATCACGAACCAGCTACCGTCGATCACCAAGCTAACCGAGGAAACCCGGCTTGCCGTAGGAACGGTGCGCCGGGCGATCAACATCCTGGTCAAGGAGGGATTGGTCGAGACCGTCCCGGGCCGGGGAACGTTCGTAATCGAGCAGCAGTCATCGCAGGCAAGGCGAACGCCCGCCACCGGCCGCCAGCGGCCCCACCCTCACGTCGACCACTAGGCTTCCGGCTCTCCGCCGGTACTGCTCAGCCGGCTCCGCCGCGCCGGGCCCTGTCCCGGTCCGCGCAAACGGGCGGAAGATGGGATGGACGCCAGCTGGGCGAATCGGTGCACGAAAGCAGGGAGGCGGGCTACTTGAAGCCTCGGGAGATCCGTGAACTGGTGCGGCTGCGTGGTTTCGAGGCGGATCGCGACCGCCGGATCCTGCGCCGGTGCCACGACCTCGATGACCTCAGGCGTGCCGCGCAGCGCCGGCTGCCAAGGCCGGTTTTCGGCTACGCCGACGGCGCAGCCGACGAGGAGCTGACGCTGCGCGCCAACCGGGCGGCGCTGCGGCGGTGGCGGTTCCGGCCCCGGGTGCTGCGCAACGTGTCCGAGCCAGACCTGTCCACGTCCTTCTTCGGCTCCGAGCTGCCAGCGCCGATCGGGCTCGCTCCCACCGGTTTTACCCGGGTCTTTCACCCGGACGGGGAACTGGCGGCGGCGAGGGGGGCGATGTCACGCGGCCTGCCGTACGGCCTGTCGACGTGCGGGACGTACACGATCGAGGAACTGGCGGCGACGGGACACCCCGACCTGTGGTTCCAGCTGTACGTGCTGCGTGACCGCAAGCTCACGGTGGACCTCGTCGACCGGGCTGCCGCGGCCGGCTTCAAGGTGATGGAGATCACGGTGGACACCGCGGTGAGCGGCCGCCGGACCCGGGACCTGCGCAGTGGGTTCACGGCTCCGCCCACGCTTACCGCCCGTGCCCTGCTCGACATCACGGTGCGTCCCGGCTACTGGGTGTCCATGCTGCGCGCCCCGGCGCTCAAATACTCCAGCTTCACCGCGCCGGGGGAAGGCGGCCTCAGCACGATCGCCGACGTCATCGGGATGTTCGACCCGGCCCTGAACTGGGATGACCTTGACGACCTCCGCGCCCGCTGGCCTGGCAAGCTCGTGCTCAAGGGCCCGGTCGGCCCGGCCGATGCTGCCCGGGCGGTGGCTGCTGGGGTCGACGGCATCCACCTCTCCAACCACGGCGGCCGCCAGCTTGACCGCTGTGTCCCAGCGATCGACTTGGTCCGGCCGGTCCGGGAGGCGGTCGGCGGGCAGGTCGCCGTCATCGCCGATTCGGGTATCCGCCATGGGTCCGACGTGGCCGTGGCGATCGCGCGGGGCGCAGACCTGTGCATGATCGGCCGCGGGTACCTGTACGGCCTGGCCGCAGCCGGGCAGCTGGGCGTAGAGCACGCCATCGACCTGCTGACCGCTCAACTGCGGCGCACCATGCAGCTTCTGGGCGTCACAACGATCGAGGAACTACGGAAGCACGGAGACGAGCTCGTGGTCCCGGCCGGGGATCGGGGCCGCATAGCGTAACGGCCCGTGCTCGGGCGTCAGCCTGGCCGCTGCATTGGTTGCACCACAAATGATATTTGGGGACCAATGCGGCAACGCCACGGCGAATGGTCGACCGCGCACATGCCAATGGCACTAATACCCGGTAACGGCAGCCGGCCTGCGGGCAGGCGTCGCTGCCCCAGGAGGCGCGCGCCGCTGCAGCGGCTTCCGCGAACCGACAGCCTTAAAGCTTGGTCAGCTTGTTGTACGGGGTGGTGATCCGCTCCTGCTGGGTGCCGAAGTCGACGAGGACGGCGATCTCCTCTTCGACGCCGATAACCACGCCGAGCCCGTACTTGTCGTGGGTCACCTGGTCATTCAGCGCGTAGCTGTCAACGTGCCTGACCGGCTGGGGGAAGTTATTGAAAGGGCTTCCTGGGATGTAGCGCCGAGTGGCGGCGCGAGCTGCTTTCACGAAATACTAGTATGACCCCCCTAAGGGGTTTTTGGGTGCCGCTCGCTGAGGTTGGGGTCCACAAGCTTGATTTCGACGGCCTCGGCGTCGGGTGCCACGAACGCGAGCAACCCGGTGGCCTCTGCGGTCACCCCGGCCGTCTGCTCCGCTGAGAACTCGGTGAACGGCTCAACTCGCAGTGTAACGGTGCCGCCGCGCTGGCGTGTGATCTTCCAGGTCGCCCGCCAGAAACCGTCGATCAGCACGGTTCCGTTGCTGCCGCCCAGGCCCGGCGGCAGCGGCACGGTGCGGCGGTCGGGAATGATCCGGGTGCGGTCGGCGTGTGATAGCAGCACGTTGTCGTACTCCGGCAGGAACCGCGGCGGCGCCGGCGTGTCCGGATCGGGCCTGGGAGCGTCCGGCAGGTCGAGCAGCTCACGGCCGCCGGTGTCGCGGAACGTGCGCAGCAGTGGGCGCAGCCGCTCGGTGACCTCGCGGAGCCGGGTCAGCCCGCACCAGGCCTGGATGTCCTTGACGGTCGCTGGGCCGAACGCGGCCAGGTACCTCAGCACCAGCCCATCGAGCGAGAGGCCCGGTGCGGGCAGGTCGCCGAGCCAGGCATCGGTCGCCGTGTACGCGGCCTGGCCGGAGGAACCCCAGATCCCGCGCGGTGGAACCTGGACGGTGGGCACCAGGTGCGTGATCGCGTACGCCAGTGAGATGGGGTCGTGGCCGGGCCATCGCTGCTCGAGCAGCCTGCCGAGCTCATCGCGCGTGCGCGGCCCGTCCTGCAGCAGCGCCCGCCCGGCGTCGAGCAGCGCCGGCAGGTCGATGCCGGCCAGATTGCGGGCAAAGACCGAGGAGGCGAAGGACCGGTCAAGAAAGGGCTGCATCAGCCGGCGCACGGCCACGCCGTCGCCGGCGGCGACCAGGTGGATCGTGTTCCGCATCAGGTGCGTGCGCACGACCGCCCGCTGGGCCAGCAGTTCCGCCAGGTGATCGGTACGGAAGCCGGCCAGCCGCGTCCACAGGCCGACGTATGGTGCGTTCGGCGCCTGGGCCTGCATGCCCGCCAGGTGCTCGATGGCCGCCAGCGCACCCATGTCCTCCCGGCGCAGCAGCAGCTGGCGCTCGAGCAGCGCGCGATTGAGTGCTCGCTGGCCGAGTACCTCCGGCTCAGGCAACGGATAGCTCCGGCACGAGCGATGAATGTACCGCAGCCGCTGCTGCCGGCCCGGGTCAGCGCAGCCGCTGCCGGCCCGGGTCAGCCGCGCTGCGCCGGGCCGGCGGTCGCCAGCAGGTGCAGCCCCGCCTCGACCAGCGCATAACCCACCTGGCGCCGCATCCGCGGCAAGCGGTGGCCGGTCGGGGCCATCGGCGATGCCGAGCGGCGAGCGCGACCGTTGTGCTGGGCGCCACCTCTGCGCTGGGCGGCGTGCCGTATCTCCCGGCAGCGCGAGTCGGCCATGGCATGGAGCATCCAGGGGTTCATGACGCGCTCCGAGGGGTGTCGGTGGGAGGGGTGCCGGTGGCTGGGGTGTCCGTGGGCGGAGTGTCGATCGGCGGGCTGAGCGGGTAGGAGAACGTGACCATTTCCACCGGCACTGAACCCGGCGGCCGCTTGGACGGGTCGCCGTCCCGCTCCTGAACGAGCGGGCGAAGCAGTTCACTCAGCTCCTCGCGGAGATGTTCCAGCTCCTCGGCGGTCAGGTACAGCACGACTTGCGACTCCCCCGCGGCCTTCCGCCACTCACTGGGGTAGGCGGCCTTCGTCTCCTGCCACGTCCGGTACCTGTCGCGCTGGCGCTCGAGGAATATGCCCGTCAGCACGTCCGCCGCTAGCTCGGCCTCCGGGTCGTCGTGACCTCTGATCGCGATGTCGAGTGCCGTCATCCGCCACGGCCGTGCCCGGCCCTTGCCGCCGCCCGCCTCCTCCACAAGCCCGTACTTCGCGAGCTGGCGCAGGTGGAATGAGCACGTGGTCGGTGACTCGCCGATGAGCTCGCCGACCTCGGTGGCGGTCATCGGGCCCTCGACGCCGAGCACCTCGAGGAGGGCTATGCGCACGGGGTGTGAGAGCGCCCGCATCGTCTGCGCGTCGCTGATCTGCCGCCTCGCCGGCCGGCCCCGCTTCTCGCCGGGCCGGTCCGGGTCATCGTCGAGAGACATATCTCGATAGTTATCTCTCGAGAGGATTTTGTCAAGAGAAAACTCTCGAAGACCTCGATCCGGCTGTGCAGGGCCTTGATCTGGCTGTGCAGGGCCTTGATCTGGCCGTGCAGGGCGGTGTCACGTTAGCGGTTCAGAAACGTCCTACTGCCACCGGACATCTCCGAACCCATGATGTCGGCACGGGTTGAATTGTTGCTGGTGGGGTTCGAGGGGGCGCCGGGTTACGCTCGATAGGCCGGGGAAGGGCCGCCGCAGCCCAAGCTCACGCGGGCGACCGGCCTGCCGATCGAGGTCCGCCCGTTCGGCCAGCCCGGCTGAGCCGGTACTCCGCGACGCCGCGCCCTGGCCCGGGCACAATTGACCTCAGCGGCAGCCGCGAGGGCGCGCGCCGCGGGACAGGGAGGGGCGGCCGATGCCGACCGTGCAGGCGAATGGCATTGAGATCTACTACGAGGTGCAGGGCGAGGGCGAGCCCATGGTGCTCATCCCGTACCTCGCCGCCGACCAGGCGTGCTACGCGTTCCAGGTGGCCGACTACGCGAAGCAGTTCACGTGCTACAGCGTGGACCTGCGCGGGGCCGGCCTGTCCGGCAAGCCGGAGGGAACGTACACGACCGAGCTGTTCGCCGACGACGTTGCCGCGTTCATGCAGGCGGCCGGCATCGGCCAGGCCCACATCTTCGGGCTGTCGCTTGGCGCGGCGGCCGGCATGCACCTGGCGGCCAGGCACCCGGAGCTGGTGAAGACGCTGTCCCTGCACAGCGCGTGGGACCGCACCGACCCGTTCCTGCGCGCGGTCGTCGAGACCTGGCAGATCATGGCCCAGGGACTGGGCAGCGTGGCCGAGATGGTGATCAGGGGGATCTTCCCCTGGTGCTTCACGCCCGAGACGTACGCGGCCAGGCCCGAGTACATCGACTCGCTCGCCGACTTCGTGCGCAGCCGCCCGATGCCCCCGGTCGACGCGTTGCTGCGCCAGTCGGGGGCGGTGCTGGCGCACGACGCCCAGCCGGTGCTCGGCTCGATCCAGGCTCCTACGCTGATCACGTTCGGCCGGCACGACGTGGTCTGCTCGACCCGGTTCGCCGACCCGATCACCGACGCGATAGCGGGCAGCGAGGTCCTGGTGTTCGAGGACTGCGCGCACGCTCCGATCTACGAGAACGTCGAGGAGTTCAACAAGCGGACGCTGGCGTTCCTGAACCGCCATTCGGCGTAGTGGCTGGATGCCGGATACGCTGACCGCGCGTGCGCTGAACCGCGCCCTGCTCGACCGGCAGCTGCTGCTGCGCCGGGAACCGCTGCCCGGCGCCACCGGCCCGCGCGCCGACCGGGTGATCGAGACCGTCGAGCACCTGGTCGGGCTGCAGGCACAGGCTCCGTTCCCGCCGTATTACGGGCTGTGGTCCCGGCTGGACGGCTTCCGGCCCGGCGACTTGGCTGAGCTGCTGCTGACCCGGAAGGTGGTCCGCATCGGGCTGATGCGCGGGACCATTCACCTCGTCTCAGCCGACGATTGCCTGCGCCTGCGTCCAGTGCTGCAGCCCGTGCTGGAACGGGGCCTGCGGGCAAACTTCGGCCGGCAGCTCACCGACGTGGACCGCGCGGAGCTCGCCAGGGCAGGCCGGGCGCTCGTGGAAGACCGGCCGATGACGTTCAGCGAACTCGGTGCCGCGCTGTCGCCGCAGTGGCCGGGGCACCCGCCCGCGGCGCTCGCCCAGGGCGTCCGCGGGTTGGTGCCGCTCGTTCAGGTGCCGCCCCGGGCCGTGTGGGGCGAAGCGGGCCGGGCGGCGCACACCTCGGCGGAGTCATGGCTTGGCAGGCCGCTGGCGCCGTCCGCGTCGCCGGATGAGGTGGTGCTCAGGTACGTCGCCGCGTTCGGCCCGGCCATGGTCGCCGACGCGCAGGCCTGGTCCGGCCTGACCGGGCTGCGCGAGGTCGTCGGCCGGCTCCGGCCCCGGCTGCGCACGTTCCGCGACGAGCAGGGCCGGGAGCTGTTCGACCTGCCCGACGCGCCTCGGCCGGACCCGGACACGCCCGCCCCGGTGCGCCTGGTCGCCGAGTTCGACAACCTGATCCTCTCGCACGCCGACCGGGCCCGGGTGATCAGCGAGCCGGACCGGCAGCGGCTCTACAGCAAGAACGGGATCTTTCCCGGCACCGTGCTGATCGAGGGCTTCGTCCGCGGCATGTGGCGGGTCACCACGGCACGTGGCGTCGCCACACTGGCCATCGAACTGTTCCGGGACGCGGACGGTGACCGCGACGCGGTCGCGGCCGAGGGCGAGCGCCTGCTCGAGTTCGCGGCGCCGGGCAGCCCGGACGCCGAGCTCCGGTTTGGCCCGATCACGTGAGGGGCGTGGCGTAACGGCCCCTTGAAGGGTTACGGCTGCGCGACGGCTCCCTGCCCGCGGTCGTAGTCGTATGCGTAGATCTCCCGGCCATCCTGGTACGCGCGCTCGGCGCGGCTGGTGACGTCCAGCGGGTCGCCGGACCAGATCACCAGGTCGGCGTCCTTGCCCGGCTCCAGCGAGCCGAGCCGGTCGTCGACGCCGAGGATCCGCGCCGGGTTGATCGTCACCGCGCGGAGCGCGGCCCCGGCGTCCAGGCCCTCCTTGACGGCGAGGCTGGCCTGGTGGATCAGGAAGTGGATGGGCACCACGGGGTGGTCGGTGGTGATCGCGATCGTGACCCCTGCCGCGTCGAGCCTGCCGGGGTTGGCCAGCGACCGGTTCCGCAGCTCCACCTTCGACCTGCTGGTGAACAGCGGGCCGATGATGACCGGGATGTCCTCGGCGGCGATCAGGTCGGCGAGCAGGTGCGCCTCGGTGCCGTGATCGATCACGAGCTGGTAGCCGAACTCGCGGGCGATCCGCATCGCGGTCGCGATGTCATCGGCGCGGTGGCAGTGCTGGCGCCACGGTATCTCGCGGCGCAGCACCCGGCCGAGTGCCTCGAGTCCCAGGTCCCGGGCCACCGGCTTGCGCTCCGACTCTGGCTGGCTCTCCGCCGCTGCCAGCTTCGCCAGGTAGTTGTTGGCCGCGACGAGCGCCTCCCGGATGACCGCGGCGGTGCCGAGCCTGGTCGACGGGGTCTCGTGCCGGTCGCCGTAGGTGCGCTTCGGGTTCTCGCCGAGCGCGGACTTCATGCCGGACGGCTCACGCAGCACCATCTGGTCCACGACCCGGCCCCAGCACTTGATCGCGACGGTCTGGCCGCCGATCGCGTTGCCGGACCCCGGGTTGACGTTCACGGCCAGCACGCCGCCGCCGATCGCGTCGCGGAAGCCCTGGTCGGCGGGGTTGATGGCGTCGAGCGCGCGCACGTACGCGGTGACCGGCTTGGTCATCTCGTTGCCGTCCCGGCCGGCCCAGCCCTCGGCCTCCTCGACGACGCCGACGTGCGCGTGCGCGTCGATGAAGCCGGGCAGCACCCATTTACCTGCCGCGTCGACGGTCTCGGCGCCGGCCGGCACCGCGACGTCCGGTCCGCCGACGGCGACGATCCTTCCGTCGTCGAGCAGGACCGTTCCGTTCTCGATGGGCTCACTTGTCACCGGGACGACCCGGCCACCGACGATTGCCGTGCTCATCCGGCTTACGGTACAGGTGCCCGAATTTCGTCAGTCGCGGAGCATGCTGTGGTACACCGCGAGCAGCGCGGCCTTCTGCTCGTCGGCCAGCCGGGCGTCGGAGGTGATCGCCAACTCCACGTCCGCCGCGGACGCTTCGCGCTCCCCGGCCAGGTCGCCGGCGGCCGCGTCGAGGAGGCCCGCCTGGGTGAGCAGCGTCTCTGCGGACACGTTCAGCGCCCCGGAGATCAGCTTGAGCACGCGAACCGACGGCTGGTGCAGGCCGCGCTCGATCTGGCTCAGGTAGGGGTTGGAGAGCGAGGTCCGCTCGGCGAGCTGGCGCAGCGACAGGTTGGCGAGCTTGCGCTTGCTGCGGATGAAGGCCCCGAGGTTCTCCATCTGCGCATTCCAGGTTTCGGTCACTGTTGCCTCGGTAGCTAGGTCCGCCTGTGTCTGCTCAGAATAGTAAGCAAAGACAGTGTCGAGATAGTAAGCAACCCGTGGCGACCCGGCCGGGCTCGCCACGGGCTGATGCGGCCGTGCCGCTGTTACTTGCTCGAGTCGGCGGACCCGGTCTTCTTGGCCGCCCCGCTCGCTGCGCTGGTCCCGGTCTTGCGCGGGGCCGCGGTCTTCTTGGCGCTGGTCCCGCTGCTGGAGGGAAGCAGCTGCCCGGTCGTGTGCAGCACGCCCTCGGCGAACTTCCGCTGGTCGGCCAGAACCTTCATGGCGATGCTGTAAGCGTGTCCCGCCAGTTCCTCCGGCTTCGGCAGCTTGCTGGCGAACGGAAGGTTCAGGTCGGAGAGCGCCGGAGTCATGGTCCGGACGGTCTTGATCGCCTCGGTGACGGTCTCCTGGCCCTTGCGAACGGTCTTCAGGATCTCGGCCTGCACTTCCTGGCCCACGTTCCGGATATCAGTCATGGTTCCTCCTCTTGCTGTCTGCTAACTATACTAAGCAAGCGGATAGATTTGTCAAGCAGAGCCTGGCGGGCGGCGTCTGGTGGGCCTCGCCGGGCGG
>Ga0209420_1001149_pt1 | contig 12756 bp, 11 predicted proteins | sample BlaSpr_A8_OM1_O1_FD_187972 | JGI IMG/M metagenome (GOLD analysis project Ga0209420, IMG submission 187972) | Forest soil microbial communities from Thunder Bay, Ontario, Canada - Black Spruce, Ontario site 2_A8_OM1_O1 (SPAdes) (version 2) | ecosystem: Environmental > Terrestrial > Soil > Boreal... | reverse complement strand
ATGGCTTCGGACCTGGATTGGACGAGGAGCTTAGGCGATGCCTTTCTCGCCCAACGTCAAGACGTGATGGATGCGGTCCAGCGCATGCGCCAAAAAGCAAAAGATTATGGCTATCTGCGCAGCAACGGTCAAATCGTAGTCAACGCCTCCGGCCCCTACATCGATATCGATCCGGTCGATCCCGGATTTATTTGCGTGCCGGCCTACGACCCGCTGGTTGTCTTCTGGCCGCCGCGCCCGGGCTTCTTCGTGGGTGGAGCGATCGGCTTCGGTTTCGGTATCAACATCGGCGGCTTTTTTGCTCCCTGGGGATGGGGCGGCATCCGCTTTGACTGGGGCGCGCACGCCCTATTCATCAACAACGTCGTTTGGGGACGCACATGGTTCAACCGCGGCTATGTGCATCCGTATGCCGATTTACATCGTTGGGAGTTTTCAAACCGCATCGAGGGCCACAGATTGATTCCACGTAGCGCAATCGAACGGCGGGCGGCGCGCCTGGGACTTGCCCGTCCGATCGAGCGCCACCGATAGAGATGGGGGGGCGACGCGTGGAAATCCTCGACGGAACGAAACTGGGAACGACCTGATCTCGTCCTTCTGGAAATACGGACAAGCCAGGGCCAAGCTGGAACATCTTGAGCAGAAGTTGGAGATTGCGAGCAATTAAGATTTCTGGGCTGCCCCGTCAGTGCGCCCCCGGTGGCCGGGCCGCTCCCTTGCGGTCCGGCCATTTTCTAGAAGGAGTAAGGTTTGGAACAGCAGTTGCGAAAGCATCTTTCGATGGATACAGCCACCATGGATAAAGCAAGGGTGGACAGAGCAACGATAGACAAAGAGACTCGCATGCCGGGCTATGCTTCCGTGGGTTGGACATGCAGCGCTTGCGGCGAACTCATCAGCGCCATTGAGGACGGCTGGGTCGAATGGCTGGCTGGCGAAGACGAACACGGAGCTACTCGGTTGAATGGTTTGAGGCTGGTTCATCGAAATGGAGTCCGAGGATCCAATCACGGCCGCTGCCAGTACGACGATCGATGTGAATTTCGGAGGGATCAGAGCATTGTTGAAGGTCTGCCCCTGGAGAGATTTGTCGGGGTGGATGGGTTGATGATCCTGCTGTCGCTGATCGCAGACCGTGAAATGCCAACCTCCGATGTACTCGAACTGGCAAAGAGAGTACAGATCCCAGGATATGAACAGACTCGTGAGTTGTTTCACGAAGCAATCGACGTGGGAGCAGTAGCACCTGTAGTTGGGGAGGGTTTTTATATGCAATCGGAGATTCAGGAGTTGCTCAGGTGGACGAAATCTGGAGAGCGGCCGCTTAGGCAGCCACATTTCGATACCTAGAGCATCGGGGAGGTTCTCGAACCTCTGTGGCTCTTCCGCTTCGGAAATCTGCGTCATACCCAACTGCATGGGGATCTACAGTGTCGAAGTATCCCTACTTCTAAAGTCGTATGAGTACCTCTGACGCGGGACTAACACGTTTCTACGCGTCCCATCGGAATCCGCGCTCATTCTCATGAGGAATTGTGACGGAAACGCCGGCACGCTACGATCCGTTCGTAGCAAGTAAGCAACCTCACCAACAGTTCGCAAGGAGAGCATATGAAGCTTCGAAGCCGTTTTTCACTTGTCTTTATGGCGGTGCTGATTGCAACAACCGCTGCATTCGCTCGAGAAGTCATCACCGACTATGACCACCACGTTGACTTCAACCATTACAAAACCTATTCCTGGGCGAAGGTCGAGACGCCGAATAGCCTCTGGGATGACCGCATGAAAGATGCGATTGAAACAGAACTCGCGGCAAAAGGCTGGACGCACGTCCCGGCTGGCGGGGATGTTTCAATCGTCGCTGTCGGCACCACTCATGAACGTCAGACTCTGGAGACGTTCTACACCGGACTGGGTTGGCGCTGGAGGGGATTCGGCGAGGCGATCACTGAAGCACAGCCTTACCATGTGGGTACGCTCGTCGTCGACATGTTTGACACGACCACGATGAGATTGATTTGGCGCGGATCAGCGAGCGACGTTCTCGCCAGCAAACCGGAAAAAAATGTCAAAGAACTTGAGAAAGATGTACACAAGATGTTCGAGCACTTTCCCCCCGCGTTCTAGCACCAGGACCTCCGGGGAGTCTTTGCGATGCGGTGATGTTCGGATTCGCCGGGTTGGGAGCGCGGACGCTCAAGTCCGCGCTCCGCTTTCCACAGCAATACCAATTCATATTTCGATTTTAACTTGAGTTTGACATGGTCGAGGACAGATTACGCCGCCGCTTTGACTACTATCTGGGCAAGACCGAGATAGTCATCTACTCCGTTCTCGCACTGTTGCTGGCTGTAACGGCCTTTGTGACCATCGCTACCGCGGGCCAAATACTGTGGATCGGTCTCAGTCATTGGACTGTTGCAGCCCAGACTCTGAGGGTATTGAACCAACTCCTCATTGTGCTGATGCTGGTGGAGATTCTGCATACACTACGTATCTCCATTCGCTCCCATGCTCTGGTTATAGAACCCTTTCTGATGGTCGGACTGATTGCCTCTATTCGCCGCGTTTTGGTGATTACCCTGGAAGCAGCCACGCTCACAAAAGAAGGTGCATGGGCGACCGAAGGCTCAAGCGCTATTTTCCACTCTTCGATGATTGAACTTGGTTTGTTGGGTCTGCTGATCCTTGTACTGGTAGTTTCCATTACACTTCTGCGTCGCTGCGCTCCCGGATCGAAGGAGTTGTCGGAACTCTGAAGTCCGACTCCTCTTCCCCCAGGGATGCGTAAGGATGCCTATTTACAGACCAAGTCCAACGATTCCGTCTGGACGGTCGCTATCAGATCGGGCGGGATGCGGGGCGCCTCGATATTCTCTTCGCCAATGCCAGCCTACAATTGTTAATCGCCGACACACGTGTTTTTCGAGTCGTTGTTTGAAGCTTCACGTTAAAGCTAAACGGCTTTGAGCATTTCTCAGTCGCAGCATCTTCAGCAAGTTGATTTCTGGCGTCGCGTCAGCATTACATCAAGAAGTACGAAGCCGCGTTGAACAACCTTGGAACGTAATCGAGCACATCACCTATCGGCCAAATCGCCCGATGATTGCGCCGACGATAGTTCCGCCTACAGCACCCATGCCGATGATCGGCCCATAAGCCTTGGTGATGAGAGCATCAGGGATACTTAACAGCAGACCAAAGCACAGGCCGACCGCCCAACCGGGCCAAGGCAAACGGGCCGCGCCGATCACAAACCCAATCCCAAAGCGTGCAATGAAAGACGCCGTGATTGCGGCCTCTTTATCGGGAAAGCTCATCGGTAGCATGATTCCGATGTCGATGGCACCGAACACCAACCACAGATGACCCCCAGTAGGACTCTGGACATTTGTGTCCTTCCTTTTAAGCTACTCGCGAATTGGCCCTGCCTAGTAAACCAATTAATTCGTCCGGTGTCCAGATGTGATCTGAAAATCCTGACCAGAAATCCCTGCTTCCTCGCGGACGCGGATTTGGCCTTCGTTGAGTTTCGCTTTGTCTTCATTGCATTGAAAACATCCGTAACCGCTGAACGCAGAGCAAACAACGAAAATGAAAAACTTGCTCAAAGAGACGGCGGACGAAACATACGCAGAAGACTACGTCCGACGTAGTAGGAACACATAAGCCCCAAAGCCTACCCAGCTATAAATGTCCCTTCGCAAGCAGAGGTCGCTCTCACGATCAATTGTTGCCAATCTCACTAATCGTTAACATGTGCAAGCGTGATGAACATGCACATTCAGATGCTTTGGACGACGACTGCGGTGGACCAAGACTTGATACTGGATCCATTTCCGCTCTTGTCGGCACCCCGAAGACTGCCGGCTGAGAACGGCACCCTGCCGGAAGGCCAAGGATCGATCGGGACAGATATCGTGCCGTTTCATCGCTCAAAAGCGATGGGAGGCAGCGAAGTGGACCCTTTGTATCTGCTTGTCTGCGGATTTGAATGGCGCGCGGAGCGCAGCGAGGAAGCCTTATGGGAATTGCTAAGCGCGTTAGCCTGCTCAGATGCTGGCACAAAGCTGGTGGCGGAATCTGTTTTGAGGGAATGCCAATGAGCCCCAAGTGCCTTCAGGATGCAGAACAAGCTCGTAGCTGCGAGCGAAAAGACGGGAGCAGGATCTGTAAGGGGTCGCGTGCAACGAAGACGATGCGACCGATGGCGAGTAGAAAGAACATCCCAAAAATCGCGCTGCTCTCTTTGCTGTTAGCCACGGCGGCTGCGGCGCAGACTCCGCATGGAGGGACTTCCGAGACTAACTCACAGGATTCCGAGAAGCGACCAGCGGGACAGACCCAGACGCCCAACCGCCCGGCGCCGCTGTTCAAGGGAAGCCAGGGCAAGCAGAGAACGGACATTCACTTCGATCCGGCGACTCGGACGGTAACCATTAAGTTGCTCGTGCAGGATCCCAATGGATACTTCATTCCCAACCTCCGTCGGCAGACTTTTGCTGTCTATGAGAACGGCATCCAGCAACAGAATACGACGATCGAAGTTGAACATGCGCGAGCTTCCTTGGGCTTGCTTATTGAGTTTGGCGGCCAAGCGCCGGGTATGAACCGGGATCTCGGCGAAGAGGTGTCAAGCGCGAGCCAACTCTTGCTGGATGAAATAGGTCATGACGACAGTCTTGGCATCTGGAAATATAGCGAAGCTGTTCAGAACTTGAGCGAGTTTTCAAATGATAAGGAAGCCTTCAAGACTCTATTTCTCGGGCTAGGCACACCCGAGCTTTCGGAGACCAATCTCTTCGACGCGATAATCTTCACCCTTGACCAAATGCGGCACGTCACGGGGCGCAACGACCGCCGAGCGTGACGTACTCGCTTTAAACGGACGTAAGCAGCTGATGGATCCGTGACGGATTACGAGGCGCCAAGGTGCTCCGCTGACTCGGTTGCAAAACGATCCGTCATACTCATGGAGAATGGCAATGCTGCGATCAAACGTGTTCCTTGTCCGGGTAAGCTGTTGATGATCAGCTTCCCACCCATGCGCTCGGCCCGTTTTCGCATGTTGTTTAGACCGGCGCCGTGGCTAGCACCGGGCCTAGGATCACCGACGAATCCGTGACCGTCATCGAAAATGCTGAGCTGCACTTCCCGCTTCTGGTATAGCAAGTCAAGGTGGACGCTGGTTGCGTTCGAGTGTTTCAACACATTCGCCAGCGCCTCTCTCGCGATCCTCAGTAACTCGCGGCGTAGTTCCAGCGGCAGCGCACCGGTTTCAGGCTGAAGAGAAAGCTTGAGTTCTACCGGAGTGCCGGCAAAAAACTGCTGGGCGAGGAACGACAACGCGGGAGCCAAATCTTCATTCTCGAGGGATTCGTGAGATAACGTCCACATTGTGCGTCGCGCTTCCGCCAGACTCTCGAAGGCTACTTCGTGTGCGCAACGAAAATGACTGCGAGCCTTTTCGGGTTCGTCTGCGAGCTCATGCTCGGCGGCATTCAGCATAAGCATGATCGCGCACAGACTTTGGCAAAGTGTGTCATGGAGATCCGCGGCCATACGGTTGCGCTCGTTCGACACAGCGTCTTCGCGAAGCTGTAACTCCTCGTCGTTGTGCTGCGTAATGTCAAACAGAGTTGCAATCATGCCGATGACTTTCTGGTCGCTGGTAATAGGTGCGGCGCTAAACAGAACGTCGAAAGAGCCGTCACCCGGCCGAACAAAGCAACACTCCTGGCCATTGGTTGTTTGACCGAGCAAGGCTTTCATGCACGGAGACTCCTCCGCAGGAATGTGACACCCGTTGGGATCCTGCATTTCGCCCCAAATATCTGGCGCGTAAGTGATAGGTTCGCCTTTTGGACCGTTCAGGACCAACTTTCTAGCCGCGGCGTTTACTAAGGTTACGTTTCTCTTCCCATCGCACACCACGATACCGGCTGGAGCTTGGCGCAAGATCAGCGCCATCGATCCAGCTCCAGTCAGTCCAGTTCGAGCAAACTTAGCGATGGGTGTGTGGGACACGGAAGGTGAGCGTTGCGAATTCGTCTTCGCGGTGCCGTGCTGTTCCTGGATGGCAATTCTACCCGTGCGGATTTTGGAAACATTACTTGTCGCCATAATCTAGTCCCTTCTGAAAGTTTGTGCGCAAGGAAATCCCAGCTATTGGGCTGGAGATCACTCCATTGTCACAAGGCCACGTTTCACGGCCGCGCCTATCGCTTCTGTGCGGCCTGTGACTTTGAGCTTTTCCAGCATGTGGGTTACGTGTACTTTGACCGTGCCCTCGCTTATGTTGAGTGCGACCCCGATCTCTTTGTTGCTTTTGCCTTTGGCCAGCGCGCGAATCACTTCCGTTTCCCTCGCCGTCAAAGACCGTTCGGTTACACGTCTCGCGAGCTTCGCTCCGACTGCAGGCGGAATCCAGGTCTTGCCGTCGCCGACCGTGTGGATGCATTCGATAAGATCCTCCACGGGGGCGTCCTTGAGAAGGTAACCTTGGGCGCCGGCCCGTAGAGCTCGGTAAATGTCTTCTTCACTCTGGTAGGTGGTAACGATAACCAGACGTGCCTCTGGAGCCTGCTCGTAGATGGACATCACAGCTTCGATGCCGTCCATCATCGGCATGCGAAGATCGAGAAGGGCGATGTCGGGACGTAGTGTCACAAACTTTTCCACGGCTTCGCGCCCGTTGACGGCCTCAGCAACCACCCGCATGTCTGACTGGCGGTTGATGACCGCTACCAGCCCTTCTCGCACCATCGGATGGTCATCAGCGACTAAGATCGTCAAGGACCGGGCAGTCCTCTCTTCCCCCATAGATGAGGGTTCCGCCACATCAGGCACGGCGGATCTCGATTGACGACGTGTGTCGCGGGTAGCGCCGCCAGACTGTTTGTTGTTCTGCATAATATCGCTCTGCAAAGGGCTTTGAATTCCTGTTTCCACAACGCCGTTGCGGGCTTGGCTCGGAACTTCGTAGCATTGGCGTCCAGTGCGTAGACGATAGTCGATGGTTCTCTCAGCTGCAGGCATGACAACCTCCACTTTCGAAAGTACCCCAAGCACTCTCAGCTATGCTCCGACTTTAAAGACACAAGGCCAAAGAGATTCCCAGGCCCAAATGTTCAAGTGTCGTTGCTACGAAGTGGCCCGCAAAAACTCTCTGCCTAAATCGACTTGAGGACTGATCGAACGGCGTCAATCAGGGCCTCGTCGTTGAAAGGCTTGCTAAAAAAAGCGATTGCGCCGGCTTTCGTTGCCTCATACCGCGTCTCAGGTTCGTCGTGTGCCGACACGAATACGATCGGGAGGTGATCGTTGTCGATCACGAGTCGATGCTGTAGTTCCAGTCCGCTCATCCCCGGCAACCTCAGATCTAGAATGAGGCAAGCCGTTTCGCGATGATCGCCCGCTCTTATGAAGTCCTCCGCTGAGGCGAAAGTTTCTGTTCTTAAGCCTTCAGCCTTGATCAACCGTTCCAGGGATTTGCGCACCCACGGATCGTCGTCCACGATCGCGATCAAAGCGGCTTGTGATCCGGGCCCAACTCCCCGGTCCGACGATGCCCGCGACATTGGCGCCATTTCCCGATGCGTGCACCCTGGGAGTTCGTACCTTCCAACGCTCACAAACTGTGAACTCATATAGTTGGGCTCCTTCTGGAATCAAAATAACTCCCTGGCAAAGGGATGTCTATTGGACGATGGGCCAAGAGTTCTAGGATTTTGGGGAGGAGAGCCCTAGTTTTTCGCCGATGCGGATTAGATGGGCCAGTGATTCAGCCTTCATCTTGTGCATGACCTGGCCACGATGTACCTTAATAGTCTTTTCGCCTGTACCGAGCTGTGCAGCGATCTGCTTATTGAGTAAACCCGCGGCAACCAGCGGAAAGACTTCGCGCTCACGAGGTGTTAGGGAATCATAGAGAGCGCGGAATCCAGTGAGCTTGACGGACTCCTGCCGGGCTGCTCTGTGTTTTTCGATCCCGTGCTGAATGGCGTCTACCAGATCCTGGTCGCGGAAGGGCTTGGTCAGGAATTCGACCGCGCCGGCCTTTATGGCGCGCACCGACATGGGTATATCCCCGTGACCGGTGATAAAGATAATGGGCAGGTCGACCTTCGCATCCAGAAGCTCTTGCTGCAGATCGAGCCCGCTCAAGCCGGGAAGCCGGACATCAAGTACCAGGCAGCCAGGTCCATCCGGGCGTTTGGCGCGAAGAAACTCCTGCGCCGAGTTAAAGGTTTGCGCCTCTAGCCCCACGGATTTAACCAACCTCTTTAGAGACAGACAGATGGCGGGCTCGTCATCAACAACAAATACGATGGGGGAGCTTTCGCTCATTCCGTCTCTCAAGCGCAAACCGGAAGTGTGAGGTTGAAGATTGCGCCTTCACTCGCATCCGGAACAGGCCACAATCGGCCGCCATGAGCTTCAACGATGGAACGGCTGATCGCCAGGCCCATACCCATTCCTGCCGGCTTGGTGGTAAAGAACGTGTCGAAGATATGAGACATCGCTATGGCATCGATTCCGGTGCCCGAATCCTGCACCGCCACCAGCACATGCCCCGATTCTTTGGTTTGCGATCGGATCAGCAGCACTCGCGGCCGGTCCGAACTTGACGTCATGGATTCGATGCCATTCATAATCAGATTCAACAAGACCTGTTGCAGTTGTATCCGGTCGCCCAAAACTGGCAGAAGGCCCGGGCTCAATTCTGTCACAACGACGATTTTATGCGTGGCCATTTCAGCCGGAATCAGAGCGAGAACTTCGACGATCACCTGGTTGAGATCCACTTGTGTCTTCAGTGGAATTGCCTTCTTCACGAATGCCCGAATGCGAGAAATTATTTCGCCTGCTCTGGTTCCAAGATCGGCAATATCTGTCAGAGCCTGCCGAACCTCGTCCAGATCAGGCGAGGGCACGGCGAGCATCCGGCGACACGCGTTGGCATTGTTAACGATCGCACTCAGCGGTTGATTAATCTCGTGGGCAATGGACGCGGTCAGTTCGCCCATGGTGGTCACGCGGGTAACGTGTGCCAGATCGCCTTGCGCTGCGCGCAGCGCCTCTTCAGCCAGTTTTCGTTCGGTGATGTCGCGGCTGACTGTAGCCAGGGCTAGGCGGCGTTCGCTTCCAGGCTCTCCGGCAAAGAAAATGTGCTGATGCATGGAGATCGCTTTCCCGCTTTTGAAATGGCGGAATTGCATTTCTCCTTCCCAGTGGCCATCCCGCATGACGATTGGCAAGACTTGTCGCATCATCCTTTCTTGGTCCTCGCGCGCGACATAGTCAGGTATCGTGGTGGTGCGCGCCTGCTCATCCCCCTCTAAGCCGACCAATGCCTGCCCCGCAGGATTAACAAAGAGGACTTGACCATCGAGTGTCGCCAAACCGATAAAGTCGGAGCTATTTTCGACCAGCGAAGCTAGCTTTCTCTGCTCTTCTTCGGCCAATCTGCGCTCGCTGAGATCGCGGGTGATTTTCGAAAACCCAATCAGTTTTCCGTGCGGATCCCGCAACGCCGTGATGACGATGCTCGCCCAGAAGCGCGATCCATCCCGGCGTCCGCGCCAAGCCTCGTCCACGAAACGACCTTCCGCGGCAGCCACGTCGAGTTCCATCTTTGGTTTGCCGCGTTCCAGATCTTCCGCCAGAAAAAAGCGGGAGAAGTGCTGACCGATAATCTCTTCCGCTTCGTAGCCGTTCATGCGTTGTGCTCCCGCGTTCCAACTGGTGACAATACCGGCGGGACTTAGCATGACAATCGCGTAATCCTGAACACTCTCGACCAACAATCGGAATCGTTCCTCAGTGCGGCGCAACTCCTCTTCCGTCTGCTTCCGCTGTGCTACTTCGACGCTCAAAACCTGGTTCGCGTCCGTTAGCTCTGCCGTCCGCTGTCGGACACGGAGCTCCAGATCCTGTTTTGCGTTCTGAAGCGCTTCCTGCGCGCGCTGGCGTTCGACGATCTCACGCCGCAACGCTTCCGGACTAGGAAGGGCCAGGGCCTGCGGGATCAGGCGGACTAGCAGGATGGCGGTCCCGACAGAAGCCACGGCTGTGACGGCTTTCAAGGCGCCGGAGAGCCAGTAGCTGGCATGCCAGAGTGTCCACACCTCCATGAGATGGGTGCCACCGCAGGCCAGAATGAAAGCGCCAAAGCATACGAAGACCCAGTTGAACGGAACGTCTCGTCTCTTGCGGATAAAGTAGACCAGCGTGACCGGAATGGACAAATACGCCAGGGCGATCAAGGAATCTGAAATGACGTGCAGCCACACCAGCTTCGCATTCCATAAATAGCAATAGCCGTGCGGCATGTAGTCGTTGGAGGAGAGAAAGGCCTTGAGGAGTCCCATGATTCTCCCAGGTAACAAATCTTTAACAAACGCTTCTTAGGGCTGGGCAACGGTATATCAAGCGTGTTAGTTCGGCAAGAGGAGAATTCTTACAAACGCGCCTTGGAAACTAGGCACATGCTGTCGATGAGCAGTTGTACTAACGTGATACGAAAGTAGGCCATTCTCGAATCCAGGAAGTAATCGCATATCTTCTATATCAAGAGTCTTACGAGCGTCCCCCGCTTGGAGGCTGCCTGTTCCTACACTTCTCTTCGGACTTCAAATTCATTCGGATGAGGAATTGTCATCGGCACGGCCAATCGCTAGTTTGTGTCTATTGATCGGTCTGAACCTAAGACTCAAGCATAAGGAGGTAGCAATGACAGCGCAAAAGGAAACTCAATCGTCAACCACAGAGAAAACGCCTCAGGAAGAACCAAAGCGCCCACAAACCGCTCTTGCTAGGAGAAATGTGCTGCCTGCTCTGGCTCCCCTGTTAACGGATACATTCGAGCTCTTGAACACGTTTTCGCTGATGCGCAGAATGCACGAGGAACTGAACCGAGTCTTTTCGGCGACGGGAACTGGGAGTTCATCAGGCAGTGCAGTCAGTACCCCATGGATCCCGCCCGTCGAAGTTGCTTATAAGGACGGCAATTACGTTGCGGCGGCGGAACTTCCTGGTCTGACCGACGAAGATGTCACCGTCGAGATCGACGATGACGCGATTGTGATTCATGGCGAACGCCAAATCGAGCATACGGAAACAAAAGGTGGAATGACCAGAACCGAGCGCAGGTATGGCGAGTTCTACCGGGCGATTCCCTTGCCGGACGGAGCCGACGCGGAGAGAGCTCGCGCCGAGTTCAAGGACGGCATGCTGAAGGTAAGCGTTCCCTTCACACAAGCCAAGAGCAATGTGCGCCTGATTCCGATCCAGATATCGGCTTCGGCGCAGTCGACTCAGCCGCACCCCGCCACGTCGCAATCGGCCGAACCAGCCGCAACGAGTGAAGCGGCAAAGGACCAGAAGGCGGCCTGAATCGCAGGAACCTGAATCACGGAAAAGAAGCACTGTCGTTCGTGGCACCGGTAGCTGACGAGAGTTTGCTCGCTGCGGTGGGTCATCGGCGACCAGCCATGCTTTGGGCGACAAGGACAAGTCACAACAAATGAGGACCGAGCGCGATGACCGTGTCCCACAATCCACCGGCCTTTCTTTTTGACCTGGACGGCACATTGCTGGAGGGCAAGTGGCTGTCCAGTTTTCATGACCGCTTTCTTCATCGCTGGAGTAATTTCTATCGAATGCATCGAATGCACAGTTTGAAAATAGCCCTAGTCCTTCAGCAATTTCACCGCTGCAGCACCCGTTTTGAAAATAGGGTCAGCCAGTTTCGTTAGTCGTGTGAGTAATGCCCGCTGCAGCGTTCGGTTTATTCAATGTGCCGAACTTACTGCATCGCTGATTGTTTGGCTGGCGCGTTTCCACATCTGTCTTTACGCCCCAAACCGGGTCCAAGTGCGTCTTAGAAGGGGACCGCTCCGTACAACCGATGATCGCAGATAGAATGTCGGGCAGTCCTGCTTCGCCCGGTTGCGGCAAGCTGGGCGCGATGGTGGCTGGATGAATGATCTCTTCAAACACGCTGTTTCGCTTTCGCTCCTCGGGAAGTGCGTTGCCGCAGTTGTCGGAATCCTTTTTATTCAAGGCACGTTTCGCGTGCTCGAACAAACCCTGCCCCGGCGCTTTGGACGGGCCGATGCGCGCTATAAGGTTCGCAAGTTCCTCGTCTTTTCCGGGTACCTTTCGATTCTCCTTTTCCTCGCCATCCTCTTTGAAGATCGCCTGGGCCGCCTCAGCTTTGCCATTGGTGTCGTCGGCGCGGGTGTGGCAGTCGCCCTCCAGGACGTGGTGGCCAGCATTGCCGGCGCTTTCTCCATCGGTTTTTCAAAGCTGTATGCCGTGGGAGACAGAGTGCAGATCGGCGACACTCAAGGGGACGTGATCGACATCGGGCTGCTGCGCACCACGTTGATGGAAACGGGGAACTGGGTCAGCCGGGACTTGTACAACGGCCGCATCGCTCGCATCCCCAACAGCATCGTCTTGCGCGGGTCCGTTTTTAACTACTCGCAAGGATTCCGGTTTGTTTGGGACGAGATTAACGTTCGGTTTAAAATCAGCAGCGATTGCCAGCTGGCCAAAGCGATGCTTTTGCGGGCAGCCAACGAGGCGATTGGCGAGTACCTGGTCGAGGCGCAGAGCTCATGGAAAGTGATGAGTGACAATTATCAGAGCGCAAATCCTCCCTTGGAACCTACCCTCGCACTCGTCGTAAATGCCGGATCTCTGGAATTTACGGTCAGCTACGTGGTCGACTACACGAAACGAACC
>Ga0209420_1001148_pt1 | contig 12762 bp, 11 predicted proteins | sample BlaSpr_A8_OM1_O1_FD_187972 | JGI IMG/M metagenome (GOLD analysis project Ga0209420, IMG submission 187972) | Forest soil microbial communities from Thunder Bay, Ontario, Canada - Black Spruce, Ontario site 2_A8_OM1_O1 (SPAdes) (version 2) | ecosystem: Environmental > Terrestrial > Soil > Boreal... | reverse complement strand
CTCCTCCTCTGCCGCCAAGGATACGCTTGTTGCCGGCCAGTCGGCCGAGCAACCGCCCGCGGATTGGGATTTCTATAAGGCCGGCGATTCGCAGCCACCCGATGCGCATCTGGAAAAGCCCGCCAAGATCGTGCCCTCGAAAACCAAGCCGGCACCCTCCGCCAGCGTGCAGGCGCATCAGGTGGCGCCGCAGCAAACCGAGCCCGTGAAAATCTCCGCCAAGCCGCAACCGTCGCTGAACGCGCCATTATTGCCGCGCGGATCGATCCTATTGCAGATCGCGGCGCTCACCCGGCAATCCGATGCGCTCGCCATGGCGCAAGTGCTCCAGCAGAAAAGGTTCCCGGCGGTCGTTGTCCCTCCCGGCGCGGACCGCTTCTTTCACGTGCAGGTCGGTCCCTATCCGGATATGGCCGCGGCGAATCAGGCGCGGCAGGCACTTGAAAATGAGGGCTTCAAGAGCATTATTAAGAGGTGACGTTCGCCTCCGTAGCGCGACCCTCTAGAGTGGCACCAAAATCAGGCGTGATCGCCACGCCGGAGTTTCGCATCGCCGCTCATTGGCGGATTCTTCTGGCGGCTGCGTCGGGCCTGTTGCTCGTCCTTTCCTATCCCCAGTTTGATTTGTATCTCCTGGCCTGGATCGCCCCCTTTCTGCTGATGATCGCGGTGGCGGGTGCGCGGCTGAAGATGGCCTCGTTCTGCGGGTGGGTCTCCGGATTCCTCTTTTACATTTTCACGCTGAGCTGGCTGGACACCACGTTCCAGCTTCACGGCGGAGTGGGCCCGTTCATGGCGGCGTTTACGGTGGCGCTGATTTCAGCCGTCGCCGCGCTTTATCGGCTGGCGTTTGCGTGGTGCTTTGCGTGGCTGCTACGCCGGAATTTGGTGCTGGCTTGCATCGCCGCGCCATTCCTGTGGATTGCCTCGGAGTTTGGGCTTTACAGTATGCCGGCGATTGGCTTCCCGTGGAACCTGTTGGGCTACGCTGCCGCGCACAGTTTGGCGCTGCTGGAACTTGCGCCGATTGCCGGAGTCTGGGGACTGGGCTTTCTGATCGCCGGATTCAATGCGCTTCTCTTTTGGAGTTTGGTCGGGTGGCGCACCCGCCGGCGCTTGCCGGTAGCAATCGCGGTGTTCGCCACAGCACTTCTTGTGAGCATTGCTGCGTTTGGCGGTCGCTGGGTGCCGAATGCAATTCCCGATCACACCGCGCGCCTGGTACAAACGGATTTTCCGGAACCAGATAGCTTTCCGCCGGATTGGCTGCAGCAGCATGCCGGCGAAATGAACCAACTTCGCCAGATAAGCACCGAGCCGGCCACGCCGGGCGGCGCTCCGCCGGGTTTAGTGGTCTGGCCCGAAGTGCCCGCGCCATTTTCCATGCAGGAACCGCGGTTTGCGGCGCAAGCCGCCGCAATTGGCCACGGCACGTCCGATGGATTTCTGGTAGGCGTGGTGGATTGGAAAGTGCAGCCCGGCGGCCACTGGCACGCGTACAACAGCGCGGCGCTGATCGACCCGGGCGGCCGCGAAACTTTTCTGTATGATAAAATCCATCTCGTTCCGTTTGCCGAATACGTTCCGTTCAGCAACTGGTTTGCGTTCGTCCGGCGGATTTCGGTAGAGGTCGGCAATTTTCAGCCGGGAACGGATTATAAGGTTGGCACGCTCGCGGATGGTCACCGCTTCGGCGTTTACATTTGCTACGAGGCCATTTTCGGCGGAGAAGTGCGCCGCTTCGTCCGCAACGGCGCCGAATTGCTGATCAATATTTCGAACGACGGCTGGTTCGGGCGTTCCGCGGCTCCCGAGCAACATGTGGAGATGGCCCGTGTGCGCGCGGTGGAAAATCGCCGCTGGATGCTGCGCTCGACGAACAACGGCCACACGCTCGACGTCGATCCCTACGGCCGCGTGGTCGCGAGCTTGCCGGTGGATGTTCGCGCCAGTCTCGAGGCGCCCTACGCCTATCGCAGCGATTTGACGCTCTACGCGCGATGGGGCGATTGGCTGCCGGTGCTGGCGATGTTTGCGTCCCTTGGCTTTCTCGTGGTTAGCCAGTTCGGCAGACGCGAACGCGAAGCGCCGGTGAGCAAGCGTCGAGCACAAAATTAAACTGGAGAGCACGCCTCTAGCGCGCATCGCCACAGATCATGATCCTCGAAGACCTCGAACGACGTTACGCCGAACTTGGCAAGCGCATCGCGCTTGTGCGGAGCTATCTTTGACCCGGCCAAAGACCAGCAACGCATCGCCGAACTCGAGAAGAAAGCCGCGGCTCAGGATTTTTGGCAAAACCAGGAGCAAGCCCAGCGCATTCTGAAAGAACGCAAGCGGCTCGAAGCGCGCGTGGCATCCGAAGCGAAACTTCGCCGCGTTGGCGAAGATCTCGAAACCTACTTCCATCTCGCTCACGAGGAAAAAGACGCTGCCCAGCGGCAAAGCTTGGTGGAGGAAGCGGCGCGCGAACTCGATGCCGCCGAAAAATTCGTCGGCGATGTGGAGACATCCACTTTTCTCTCTGGCGAAAACGATTCGCTCAATGCCATCCTGACCATCAAGCCCGGCGCCGGCGGCACCGAGTCGCAGGATTGGGCGGAGATGCTGCTGCGTATGTATCTTCGCTGGGCGGAGGATCACAAGTTCCGCACCACGCTGATGGACTCGACCCCGGGAGAAGAAGCCGGCATCAAATCCGCCACGGTCCTGGTCGAGGGAGAAAATGCGCACGGGCTGCTTTCCGCCGAAAGCGGCGTGCACCGGCTGGTACGCATTTCACCCTTCGATCAAGCGGCGCGCCGTCACACTTCGTTTGCTTCCGTCTTCGTGATTCCTGAAATTGACGACAATATCGAGGTGGAGATCAAGCCGGACGATTTGAAGCTGGACACGTTCCGTTCGGGCGGGGCGGGCGGGCAAAACGTCAATAAAGTCGAGACCGCCGTACGCATCACCCACCTTCCCACTGGCGTGATCGCGCAATGCCAGACGGAACGCAGCCAGCACAAGAATCGCGAACTGGCCATGAAGCTCTTGCGCTCGCGTCTTTACGATCTGGAGCTCAAGAAGCGCCAGGAGGAAACCCGCAAGCGCGACGAAGCCAAGATGGACATCAGCTTCGGCAGCCAGATTCGCTCCTACGTTCTGCAGCCCTACCAGATGATCAAAGACCACCGTACGAAGCTTTCCACCGGTGACGTCAACCGCGTGCTAAATGGTGACCTCGACCCATTCATTCACGCCTTCCTGCTCTACCGCAAGACGGGCAAACAGGCCGCCGATGGCGCCGGAGGAGACGATGAGGAATAGTGGGGCACCGGGAATGGCTGTGGCGCTAGCGGTGCTTGCAACGTTGGGCCTGGTCGCTGCCGGTTTTGCCCAGACCGCTGCCACGCAAAATTCGGGCGAGACGCAAAGCCCTTGGACCGCGCGGCAGACGATGCAGCCGGAAACTTTGGCTGCGCAATTTCTTCAAAAGAATTCGGTGCCTCAGCCGATCGTGTGTGTTGGCTTTGGCACGCTTTACCGGCAGACGCATATCCATGGCGCGGAATTCCACGGGCCGGCCAGTACGCCGGACGGTTTGGCCGATCTGAAACAGTGGGCGGCGAATCTGCCGCGCAATCGCGAAATCGTAATCTATTGCGGCTGCTGCCCGTTTGCGCATTGCCCGAACGTCCGCCCGGCCTTCACGACGCTCCAGGAAATGGGATTCAAGTCCATACGCGTGCTTGTGCTGGAGACGGGGCTTGGTCAAGATTGGGCGGAGAAGGGTGCCGAAAGAGGCTATCTCACGGATCACCACGGCAATTCGTGAACTGTGCTTATCAGCCGGTGCTGCTATTCAGTCGCTGCTTTTCGCCGTTGAGGATGCGTTTTCGCCCGTTCGACAGCACCCTTAAGCCGCGTGGCATCAATGCGTTGACACTCGCTTTCAGCGCATGCTACGTTACTAAGCTTGTGCCAGACGTGTGCCAAATCTTGAACCCTTACATCTGATACTTGAGCGCTTGGGGCTTCCGCAACACTCTTGGGGGATCTTTTGAGTCAGGACAAACGAAAGTTTCTGTTTACCTCGGAATCCGTCACCGAGGGGCATCCCGATAAGATTGCCGACCAGGTTTCCGACCGCATCCTCGACGCGGTGCTGGCGGAGGACGCCATGGGGCGCGTGGCCTGCGAAACGCTGGTCACCACCGGTCTGGTAATGGTCGCCGGCGAGATCACTACAACCGCGCTGCTAGACTACTCCGACCTCGCGCGCGAAGTGATTCGCGATGTCGGCTATGACCGCGCCAAGTACGGTTTTGATGCCGACACTTGCGCCGTCATCTCCTCCATCAAGCGCCAGTCCCCCGATATCGCCATGGGTGTGGACACCGGCGGCGCGGGCGATCAAGGCTTGATGTTTGGCTTTGCCTGCGACGAAACCGATGAGCTGATGCCGCTGCCGATCATGCTCGCGCACAAGCTTGCGCGGCGTTTGAGCGAGGTTCGCAAGTCCGCCTGCGTGGATTTTCTCCGCCCCGATGGCAAGTCACAAGTCACCGTTGAATATGAAGGCCACCGTCCCGTGCGCGTGGATTGCGTGGTGATCTCCACGCAGCACAGCGATCGCGTCTCGAACGAAGACCTGCACGATTGCATTCGCAATGAAGTGATCACGCACGTCGTCCCCGCGGCTTTGATGGATAAGAACACCAAGTTCCACATCAATCCGACCGGACGCTTTGTCGTCGGCGGGCCCATGGGCGACGCGGGCCTCACCGGGCGCAAGATCATCGTGGATACGTACGGGGGCTATGGGCGTCACGGCGGTGGCGCGCTTTCCGGCAAGGATCCAACGAAAGTCGATCGCTCGGCGTGCTATATGGCGCGCTACGTCGCAAAGAATATCGTCGCGTCCGGGCTGGCGCGTCGCGTCGAGGTGCAACTCGCTTACGCCATCGGCGTGGCCGAGCCCGTTTCCGTGATGGCGGATACGTTTGGCACCGGCAGCATCCCCGACGAAAAGCTCACTGACTTGATCCGCGCGAATTTCAAGCTGAACCCGCGCGGGATCATCGAGACTCTCAACTTGCGGCGTCCGATTTATCGCCCCACCGCCGCCTATGGGCACTTCGGCCGCAACGAGCCCGGCTTCACTTGGGAAAATACCGATCGTGCGGGTGCATTGCGCCGCGATGCCGGCGCACCGGCCGCTGCCCAGACCGAGGTCGCTGCCCGCCGCTAAGTGCGGAGCAGTCAACCGATCTGCGGCGATCGTTTCGTCGCACCAATATTTCGAACGCAGAAATTTCAAAATAGGGATTCGAAACAAGGAGCATACGCTTGACGACTACCACAAAGCTTTCCGGCGACGTGAAAGACCTGGCCCTCGCCGACGCGGGCAAACGCAAGATCGAATGGGCCAATCAGCAGATGCCCGTGCTGCAATTGATCCGCAAGCGTTTCATCAAGGAGCAGCCGCTGAAGGGCATCCGCGTTTCGGCGTGCCTGCACGTCACCAGTGAGACGGCCAACCTGATGATCGCCTTGCGCGATGGCGGCGCCGATATCGTGCTCTGCGCCTCGAATCCTTTGTCGACGCAGGATGAAGTGGCGGCCAGCCTCGTGCGCGATTACAACATTCCCACGTATTCCATCAAGGGCGAGGATAATTCCACCTATTACGCGCACATCAGCGCCGCGCTCGATCACAAGCCGCAAATGACGATGGACGACGGCGCCGACCTCGTAACCGCGCTGCTCACCAAGCGTACGGATCTGATTGACGGCGTGATCGGCGGCACCGAGGAAACCACCACCGGCGTGATTCGTCTTCGGGCGATGGCCAAAGACGGCACGCTGAAGTATCCGGTGATCGCGGTAAACGACGCCGAGACCAAGCATTTCTTTGACAATCGCTATGGCACCGGCCAATCCACGATTGACGGCATCATTCGCGCCACGAACCTGCTGATCGCGGGCCTCAAGGTCGTGATCGCCGGCTACGGCTGGTGCGGGCGCGGCGTGGCCATGCGCGCCAAGGGACTCGGCGCCGATGTGATCATCACGGAAATCAATCCCGTGAAGGCCATTGAAGCCGTGATGGATGGTTTCCGCGTAATGCCGATGCACGAAGCGGCAAAGGTTGGCGATATTTTCGTCACCGTCACCGGCAACAAGAGCGTGCTCACCGCCGAGCATTTCGAGAAAATGAAGGAAGGCGCGGTGATGTGCAATTCCGGCCACTTCAACGTGGAAATCGATATTCCCGCGCTCGAAAAAATGTCCGGCTCGCAGCGCGCCGTGCGTCCTTTTGTGGATGAATTCGCCATGCGCGATGGGCGCAAGCTGTACCTGCTCGGTGAAGGCCGCCTGATCAACCTCGCCGCGGCCGAAGGACACCCGGCCGCCGTGATGGACATGAGTTTTGCGAACCAGGCGCTCTCCGCCGAATACATGCTGAAGCATGCGAGCGAATTGAAGCATCAGGTTTACAGCGTGCCTGAGGCCATTGATCGGCACATCGCCAAGCTCAAGCTCGAATCCATGGGATTCCAGATCGATAAGCTTACGCCCGAGCAGGAGCAATACCTCGCGTCGTGGGACGAAGGCACGTAGTCGTTCGGCTGCCCGTCGCGCGGCTCCACTTTCCACGGTCATCCCGAGCGCAGCGAGGGATCTGCTGTTCGGCCTTCTGTGTAACGCCGGCCCGCGAACTGCGGATATAGCCGGCCTTCGCGCGAATAGCTTCGAAAGTCACTGAGGCAAGATGCAGGACTGGGCCGGCTGGGCACTCGACACCGCTAAATCCAAGGGCGCCGCTTACGCCGATGTTCGCGTCATGGACATCCGCCAACGCGACCTTTCCACCAAAAATGGCGAAGTAGGGAACCTCGCGGAAAGCCAAACGCTCGGCTTGGGCATTCGTGCGCTCGCCAACGGCTCCTGGGGCTTTGCCGCCACCGACCGTCTGACGCGCGAAGGCATCTCCGCCTGCGCCGCCGAAGCCGTAGCCATCGCCAAAGCTTCCACGCTCGCCAAGACGCACGACGTCGTTATGACGCCTGAAAAGCCCTATGTGGACGTTTGGCAAAATCCTTATCTCAAAGATCCGTTTCGCATCCCCGTCGAGCGCCAACTCGATCTGTTACTTGCCGCCGACGCGGAAATGCGCAGGGTGAAGGGCGTCACGCTCGCCGAAACCTCGATGGCTTTCAAGCGCATCGAACAATTCTTCGCCTCCACCATCGGCTCACGCATCCACCAGACAAAAGTGCAATCCGGTGCCGGCATCGTGGCCACCAGCTTCGCGGGAAGTGAGATTCAGAAGCGTTCCTACCCGAACAGCTTTGGCGGCCAGCACATGCTCGCAGGCTACGAACTGATCGAATCGCTGGACCTGCCCGGCAATGCGCGACGCGTGGGCGAAGAATGCGTCGCGCTGCATAAGGCCGCGCAGTGCCCGGAAGGATCGAGCACGATCATTCTGGAAAGCGCGCAGCTTGGACTGCAGATTCACGAATCCATCGGGCACCCCATCGAACTCGATCGCGTCCTGGGCATGGAAGCCAACTTTGCGGGCATGAGCTTTCTCACGCTCGATAAGCTGAATAAGCTTCGCTACGGCTCCGATATCGTCAATGTGGTGGCGGACGCGCAGCTCTCGCATGGCTCAGGCCTCGGTACTTTCGGCTATGACGACGAAGGGGTTCCCGCGCAGTGCACCGACATCATTCGCGAAGGCCTCTTTACCGGCTATCTTTCGAATCGCGAAACCGCTGCGGACATCGGCCTCAATCGCAGCGGCGGCACCATGCGCACCGAGAGCTGGAATCGCCTGCCGATCATCCGCATGACGAACGTCAGCCTCAAGCCCGGCACGTGGAAATTTGACGATCTGATTGCCGATACCGACGATGCCATTTACATGGAAACGAACCGTTCCTGGTCTATTGACGACCGCCGCTACCATTTTCAGTTTTCCACCGAAATCGGCTGGGAGATTAAAGGCGGCAAAAAGGGCCGCATGATCAAGAACCCCAGCTACAGCGGCATCACCACCGAATTCTGGAACAGTTGCGATGCCATTTGCTCGCGTGATTACTGGACTCTGTGGGGCACGCCGAATTGTGGCAAAGGCCAGCCGCAGCAGGTGATGGGTACGGGCCACGGCGCCGCGCCCGCGCGTTTTCGAAACGTGCGCGTCGGCGTGGCGTTTTCGAAATAGACGGCGAGCGAGATCGATGAGCCCCATTCGAAAAACTCGAGCGCAGCGCCCATCCGCGGGCCGCAAGATGGTTACGGGAAGTTCGCGAGAGGGTTTGCTCGGCGCGTCCGAGATTCGCCGCATCTCGGAGCGCGTTTTCAAGCTCAGCGAGGCGGACGAAACCGAAGTTACGGTAGATGTTACCTCGGACGCCCTGACGCGCTTCGCGAACAACACCATTCACCAGAACGTCGCTGAGCAAGTGCTGAGTATTTCCGTCCGCACCGTCTTTGACGGACGCACCGCTCGCGCCACCACGAATCGCACGGACGATGAATCGCTCGCACGCGCCGTAGCGTCCTCAGCGGCTCTGGCGCACAGCCAGCCAAAAAATCCACATCTGCTGCCGATGCCGGGGGCGCAGAAATATCAGCGCGTCTCGCGCTATTTCGAATCGACTGCCGCAGCCACCCCCCGCGACCGGGCGAAAGCTGTGGCGCGCATCGCCGCCGAAAGCGAAAAGCGCGAGCAGACCGCCGCCGGCATTTTTTCCACCGGTGCGATGCAGTCCGCGCTCGCCAATAGCCGCGGCCTTTTCGTGACACACGCGCAAACGCGCTCCGAATTTTCGATCACCGTGATGGAAAAGGATTCCTCCGGCTGGGCCAAAGCCAATTCGCCCGATCTCGCCGACCTCGATCCCGCAGCGCTGGCTGCGCGCGCCTCGGAAAAGGCGCAAGCCTCAAGCAAGCCCGTGGAACTCGCGCCGGGTCATTACACGGTGATTCTCGAGCCGTCCGCCGTGCTCGATATCGTGGGTTTTCTCTTTTACGATTTTGCCGCCACGGCCGTGGCCGACAAGCGCTCCTGTTTCAACGATCGCATCGGCAAACAGGTGATGGGTTCGAATATCACGCTATGGGACGACGCCTATCATCCGCTGCAAAGCGGCGCGCCTTACGACGGCGAAGGAATGCCACGGCAGAAAATTGCGCTCGTGAAAAGCGGCGTTCCGCGCCATCTGGTCTATTCGCGCGCCACCGCCAGGCAGATGAAAGCGAAGCCCACGGGACACGGTTTTCCTCTCCCTAACGAATATGGCGAAGCGCCGATGAACCTGGTGTTTGCGGGAGGCAGTTCCTCAATCGAGGAAATGATTGCGGCCACCGATCGCGGCGTTCTCGTCACGCGCCTGTGGTATATCCGCGAGGTCGATCCATATGAAAAGATTCTGACGGGGATGACGCGCGACGGCACGTTCCTGGTGGAAAATGGCGGCATCGCCGGTGGCATTCGCAATTTCCGCTTCAATCAAAGCGTGCTCGAAATGCTCTCGAATGTCGAGGCGCTAGGCCCATCGGTGCGCGCCGCGGGCGAAGAATCGTTCGAAATGGTTGTCCCCGCGATGAAGGTGCGCAACTTCCACTTCAGCGAGGTCACCAAGTTTTAGCCGCGTGGACCGCTGCGTTCTCCACGATCATTTTCGCCGCGAACGGAGAGGAACTGAATTCTGCCCCACACATCTAACAAGTAGCGCGCAACACACGCTGCACCCGCCTCTATAGTCCGAGCGGGGAAGGAGCGCCCGTGATCTCACGTTTCCTCTTGGCCACATCGCTGCTGTTCGTCGCGGCAGGCGCAGTTTTCGCGCAAACACCTTTCTCCGGCGAAATGCAATGCACGCCACCATCGCCGAGTTACAGTGTGGATATTCCGGACACCGACGGCCACAGCGCCATCCTGCAGCAGACCACGTGCAACTGGACGCAACAGGTGCAGATCGGTCCCACCAAGACCGCGCAAAGCGTAGCCACCCTCTCCGCCGACGTGATGCCGACCAAGCTCACCGGCAACGGCGTCAACGTGATCACCATGGGCAATGGCGATCGCGTCGTTATCGTCTTCCACACGGTCATCGCCGCCAGCAATAAACTTCCGCAGAGCGCCGAAGGAACCTTCACGATCACCGGCGGCACCGGCCAGATGAGTGGCATCACCGGCAAGGGTACGTTCACTGGACTCTTCAACACTGATGGCTCCGCAACCTACCGCCTGCAAGGTGAGTTTGTGTTGCCCAAACCCGCGGGTCAGTAGAAGCGCACCGTAGCCCACAGTTGGAATTGCCGCTGACGTCAGGTTGACTTTTCTCGATACAAGGGACAGTATGGCGCCACGTCCGCGGTGGCCTCGCACATTTCGGCTGCCCAGACATTTCCAGTTAATCGGAACCCCAAAAATTACATCGGAGGAGTGTTCATGAAGACACGATTCTTGTGGGCTGCATCGCTGATCCTGCTCGCGGCAGGTTCAGCCGCGGCGCAGACGAAAATTTCAGGCACCGTTCAAAATGCGAAGCCCGATCCCGCCTACAGCATTGATGCCGGCGACCATCCGGGACACACCGTGATGTTGCAGAAAACCGCCGTCACCTGGTCCACGCCCATGGAGATTGCCGGCGAGAAAACAAAGGACGGCTTTGACGTTGCTACCGTCGAGATGTGGGCGACGAAATCCACCGACAGCGGCACGCACGTCAGCAATATGGATAATGGCGATAAGTTGTTCGTCAGCTTTCACGGCGCCAGCACGGTGAAAGACGGCAAGCCCGGCACCGAGCAGGGAACCTGGTACTTTACGGGCGGCACCGGAAAGCTCAAGGGGCTAAAGGGCAAGGGAACCTACACAGGTACTTTCAACGATGACGGCACAGCGACCGTCCAAGTAGAAGGCGAATACACCTTGCCCGCCGGAAAATGAACTAGCAGGCTGTCTAATCTAGAGGGAATTGCGAAACGGGCGGTCAGTCTCCGCATGCAGCTTCGGGCAAAATCCTGTTCGCTGCGGAGGCGGGCCGCTCGAAGAAATTGCGCAGCCTCTCGCGCAACTTCAGCCGTCCGCGAAAGAGACGCGTGCGTACCGTCTGCGGCGTCAATCCCAACTGCGTCGCGGTTTCTTCGGTGGATAGGTTTTGCACGTCTCGCAAGAGGCACACGCTGCGCAGCGATGGTTCCAATTCTGCTAAAGCCTGCGCCAGGATGCGGCGCTGTTCCAATCGCACGTAAAGCTGTTCTGGGTTTTCGCGCGCCGATTTCGGCTCTGGGTGGTTGCCGTCCGCGTCGCTTGCGGACACGTCTTCCCACGCGAACACTTGCCGGTCGCGCCGTCTCCGCAGCAGGCTGATCGATTCGTTGGCTGCAATCTGCGTGATCCATGCTGCAAACCGGAAACCGTCGCGAAATTGGTCGAAGTGCGCAAAAGCCTTCAGCAACGTTTGCTGCCGTACATCTTCGGCGTCCGCGGTGTTTCCGGTGATTCGCAGCGCCACGCGATAGATGGCGGCGTCATAGCTTGAGGTCAGTTCCGAGAAAGCCTGCCGGCTTCCCGCGCGCACCATATTCAGCAGTACCGGATCGTTGAGTCGGACCTGCATGACGGCTGTGGCCATGGTGCATGTAGATTGGCAGGCAGGATGCCACTTGCCGTGCCTGTAAGCAACTCAGATTCAGCAAGATAGAGAGCCTTAAATCTTCGCTCGAAAAGTGGAGTGCCCGATTCCGAGGAAGGCCGTCCCAAAATCGGTCACATTTGGCGCTGTGGGATGCCTCCGCCAGGGCTCGGCACTTAGGTCTGTTACGATACGCATCGCATGCGTTCTGACGCTGATTCGGGTAGCACCAATCTAGGGCAGGTGTGGAATATCGCGCATCGCGGCGCGTCAGGCCATGCGCCGGAAAATACGCTCGGGGCTTTTCGTTTGGCCGCGAAAATGGGGGCTCGATTCATCGAGACCGATCTGCGCCTCACGCGCGATGGCCACGTCGTCGCGGTTCATGACGCCACCGTAAATCGCACTACCAACGGGCGCGGCTGGGTTAGCCGCATGAGCCTCGCGAAGATTCGCGAACTCGACGCTGGAGCGCATTTTGCAGGGGCGAAACGCTCGCCGCTCGCTGAACGCATTCCAACACTTGAGGAGATTTTGGGCTTCGCACGCGAAGCAAGGACTGGGTGTTACCTGGAATTGAAATCGCGTGCCCGCCAAGGCTTGGAAGAAAAGGTCATTCGCGCATTGCGCGCCACGAAGATGTCTTCACGAAGCGTGATTATTTCCTTCCGCGCCACAACGCTACGCACCGTGCGCGACTTGGATCCCAGTATCACCACCGGCTTCATTGTGGAAAGGCCCACGGCACGTTTCATCTTTCTAGCGCAGCGAATTGGCGCCCGCCAGTTGCTCCCTCGCGCCGATCGGACCACGGCATCGCTGGTTGCCGCCGCCCGACGCGCGAAGCTTGCAGTGGTGCCATGGACGGTGAACGATCCGACCAGCATGCGCCGCCTGATCGCCGCCGGCGTCCAGGGCATCATCACCAACTACCCTGATCGCCTCGCTTTGTTGCAGCAGCTCCAGCGCAGCCCGCATACCGAGGTAGCAATCCGTCACTAGCGACAAGAACATGGTTCGAGAAAGATGGTGAGCGCTATATGGCTCTCCGCGTTTGATCGAAGACCAAAATGCCACTCTAATTCGCGATTGTCATTCCGAGGAGGGAGCAGCGCGATTT
>Ga0209420_1001147_pt1 | contig 12766 bp, 15 predicted proteins | sample BlaSpr_A8_OM1_O1_FD_187972 | JGI IMG/M metagenome (GOLD analysis project Ga0209420, IMG submission 187972) | Forest soil microbial communities from Thunder Bay, Ontario, Canada - Black Spruce, Ontario site 2_A8_OM1_O1 (SPAdes) (version 2) | ecosystem: Environmental > Terrestrial > Soil > Boreal... | reverse complement strand
CCCGCATGAGCACTCGATGACTCGATGTAGTATTCCCGCCGAACCATGACGTGCATAATCTCTAGGTCCACATCGCAGCTTCACTTCTTAGCCGATTCACTTTGTGACGCCTCGCCGGTCCCGAGAAATATGCGCGGAAGATGAGGAAACACTGAAAACGCTCAACACTTGTTTTTGTTGCCTCGGCAACCGCAGAGGCGCGGGCTTGCAGGCCTTGGGGCTTATTGCAGCGACGCTAGTTGGCGTTCTAGCGGGTGAAGGACCCATCCAACCACGACGTACCAGTCGCCGGCTCGCATTCCGGGCTTTAATCGCTTGCCCAGCGCGTTCTCATTTGGCCAATACAGTTTGGCCAGACTCTCACTCACAACCGCAACCCGCGGGGACGCTCCAGCATCGTGCTCGATGAACTCTCGTCCACCTAATAAGGATGTCTGAAGACCGCTGAAGTAGTTAGGGCCGATGGCGCAGCAAGAAGACTCGGGAAAGAAGTAATGGCGGAAGCAAGCCGGGATGATTTCTGCGCATCAATTTAGACTCCTTTAAGCGGCGAATCAGGGATTCTGCGACCGAAGCTCTCCGAGCTTCGTCACGCTTCCGACGCTACTCAACCTTTAAATTCGAAAAGTACGCCTCAGTATCGGAGCCAGCCCAAAGCGCGACCTGGCCGTGAGTCTCGCCTAGTTTCAGGTCGTTCACAATCAGGCAGGGCTGGTCAGAGTTATTCACATAGAGTTGGGCCTTGGTACCGGACACCACGATCTTAATCCGGGTCCATGCACCGTCTACCAGATCGACGTAGGATTCGTACACCCCAGGCTTTTCGTCGCGCAGCCGATGCCACGGAAAGTCCGGGTGGGACACATACTGTGTCGCGTGATTGCGCCGCACCTGATCGTCCGCACGGCCGTTGGTCATTCGCAGGTAGAACGCTTCAAACCGCGAGCCGTGATCCTGAACACGGAATGCAATGCCGATAAACCCACGCGTGTCTGGCTTAGCTCCCTTGCGCGGAAAGCCAGCCACTTCGGCTTCAATGGTGCCATTTCCGAAATCGGAGTTCTTCACGATTGCGAGAACCTGGTCCCCAGTTGCGGTCGCGGTGGGGCCGTCGTCATCGACAATCCCAACTGCGCGGCGACCGCGATAGCTCTCGACTTTCGTCTGGATTCTTACCGGGTGTGCTCCGTCCTCATTTATGCCCTGAACTTCCAACCCATCCAGCGAGTCCAACAGGAGCGTCAAGACCGGCATCTTGGTTCTGTGATCATCCCCCATGTTCTTGGCACCGGACGCTCGTATGCTCTTTCCGCTAGCAACCAATAAGCATGCCAGCGCCGGAACAGCAACCACAGCCCGCTTCAAATTATTCATGTCCTTTGGGCTCCGCCACCGCGTTCTTCATGGAATCAACTCCCAATTTCGTTCTTTCCTTCACGCTCGCATGCCCACTCATCTTCACCCATCGACATGCTTGCCACGGCGTTGAGAAAAAACCCACTTCACCAGCGCTGGTTCGGTAAAGGCCAATCTTGGCGTACTATCGTGATCGGCGCCGGGGTACTCGGTGTATAGCGGACGACCGCCAGCTTTCCGCCTGGCCGCTATCCGATCGCGGGCGGAGGACACGGGAACGACTTCGTCAGCGTCTCCGTGGAAGTTCCACAATGGTGTTTCAACCGACCCAGTGCCATCATCGGGAGAGACGCCTCCACAAGTGATCACCGCGGCGGCGAAAAAGTGCGGACGATTCGCAAGCATGTTCCACACGCCCGCGCCTCCCATAGAGTTGCCCGCTATATAGATGCGATGCTCATCGATAGCGAACTCGCGGCACAAAGCGTCGACGATCTCCAGCGCTAATCGATCCGCGTCTCCGAATCCGGGGAGCTCCAGCGCCGGCTGCTGGGAAAAATCGTATCGGATCCATCCCCGATCGGTCTGCGGTGCGACGACGTAACAGGGGAAACGCCTCTGGTTTTCCGGAAGCAACCAGACGCGCGTACCGAACCGGTTGCCGAGAGTCAGCTGCTTCAGGTTGTCGTCGCCTAACCCTCCGCTGCCATGCAGATAAATGACCAAGGGCACTCTTCGGGTCGTCGATGGCCGAAACAAGCGATAGGGCATCACCCAGTCACCCTTGTGAGTACGCGCCTCGAACTTGTCTTGCAGCCCTTCGGATCGCGTCTTGAACGCCTCAATCAATGCGACCCTCTCTGGCGACTTAGGGTCACCAGGCGCGAAAGGAGGAGGGGAATCATGCTTCGACGCGGAGGCATGTGGTACGACGGAGAAGTTGAAGCCGATCTGGGTCGCCGCGAACCACGTTCCGGCTGAGGCCGCGCTCAACATGCGAACAGCATCTCGTCGAGTAATCATTCGAGTTGTAACCTCCCGTCTTGCTTTCTTTAAGACTTGGACATTTCAACGGTTTTGCCCAAGAACCGACCGCACGCCGGCAAGTTCCCATATTGCATGCAGGCAAACTGTCCGATGTAGATAGCGGGAGTGTACAACCGCCCAATGGAGCGCCGACCACATTGCGTCCCTAATGACAATGTATTCGACCCTCCGCTTCGTCTGGCTGGCTGGCTGGAAGGCTGCAATCCTCGCGTCGACTACTGCCATTTCTATGAGGTACCCATGGTCAAGAACAGGCGCCCAACGGAAGGCCCACGAATCGTTTCCATAGTCTGCGAATGCTGCATCCCCAAATCCTTCCGGCGCCTACCTCGGAGCAGCGCAGACCGCACAAATGTGGCACGGAACGTTGGCATGGATGGCGCGTGGCGTGGCTCATACCAGCCATCCAATCGAGCGATCCGCGCAAAAATCCTGGCGGAGCGCATCGAGGCGCTGAACGCGGCGTCAGAGTGGACGGAGTGCCAGAGGAGAGCTGCAACGGCCGCTTGGAGGTGCGAAAAGTTGGATGGCGGTGTGGGACGATGTGATCGATTTCGACAACGTTGGCAACTGGCCAATGGAACTGACTGGCTGGCTGAGGCTGCTTGACCGATCCGCCGATCATGGCCAACACGCACGCGTCGCTGAACGTCTGCGAGAGAATTTGCAGATGCGGCATAACTTCGCGTGAGTCGTCAGCGGTTTTGTAGGGCTGCAGAGAATTCGCAGCGGCACTGACATGAATCCGGACCCATAGGAGTATCCTGCTGGACGGGTTCCCCAATGTCAGTACAACACATCTTCGTGCTCATGCTTGAGAACCGGGCCTTCGACCACATGCTTGGCTTCTCGATGATTAACGGTCGTGACGCCCAAACCGGCCTGCCGACTCAAGTGAGTGGCCTGACGGGAAGCGAATCGAATGTCTTTAACGGTTTGACTTACTCGGTTTCAAAGGGTGCCGACATGGTGATGCCGACCGACCCCGGCCACGAGTTCGCAAACGTCCTCGAACAACTCTGCGGGTCGGCTGCGAGTTATCCGCCGGGCGGTGCCTACCCAGCTATCGACAAAAGCGGATTCGTGGCCTCGTATGCAGCCAGTGGAGGAAGCGCCGCTCCGGGAGACATCTTGAAGTGTTTCGCGCCCGAGCAACTTCCGGTCCTTACGGCTTTGGCGCAGGAGTTCGCGATCTGCGACAACTGGCATGCGTCAATGCCGGGCCCCACCTGGCCGAATCGCATGTTTGTCCACGCAGGCTCGTCCGGCGGCCTCGATCATAGTCCGACCAACCAAGAAATCGTAGGATGGGAGACCGTTGGAGGGTTTCAGTTCAAGGCGGGTAGTATTTTCGACGCCTTAAAGAACAAAGGAGTAGCTCACCGGCTCTATGCGGGGGATGACTTTCCGATGGTGGCCGCAATCAAGGGAATCAGCCTGTTCGACATTCACCACTATAGCGAACTTGGTGCCGATCTCAGTCAGGGCGCATTTCCGTACGGCTATATTTTCATTGAGCCCAGCTACGATGTGTTGAACGAGTATCGGAACAGCACGTCCCAGCATCCTCTCACCGACATAACTCTGGGAGAGGCATTGATCAAAGAAACCTATGAAGCCATCCGAAATTCCGCTCTCTGGGAAACGAGTGTTTTGATTATCACCTGGGATGAACACGGCGGATTTTACGACCACGTGAGTCCACCTGCCGCAGTGGCGCCGGGGGACTCACAACCAAAATATAACCAATACGGCTTCACGTTCGAGCTATATGGTCCCCGCGTGCCCGCGATCGTAATCTCGCCACTCATCCCGAAGAATACGATCGATCATCGGTTGTACGATCATGCTTCCATTCCGGCCATGATCAAAGCAGTATTCGGGGCCGGCCCCCTCACCGCTCGCGACTCTCATGCCAACAGTCCGGACGAGTTGCTTTCCTTACAGACCGCCGGGCAGGATGCGCCTGTGACCTTGCCGTCTCCTGCCGCGACTGCTGCACCCCCGGTGATGAGCATGGCGGTCAGAGACCTGAACACGGCTGTGGCCAGCCGGCCGGATGAAACCGTCAATCAGGGAACGCTGCCGGTGATCGTCAATTCCGCGCTTCGTCAAGACCTCGAAATGTCACCAGGGCAACGAACTCAGATTTTGAAGCGGGTAGAATCCATCAAAACGCGCGAGCAGGCCAGGAAGTACCTGGCAGACGTTCAGACAGCGCTCCGCACTCATCGACGCGCTCGGGATTAGCAGTTCATCTCTTCGCAGTATCGGGTATCTCTCGCTGCCCATTTTCACGGTAATTCTCGCCGCATTTTGGCGCCATTTCAAATTCGACGTTGTTACATTTCACCGAAGAACGAGAGCCGTCGCCATCCCCTTCCCTCGCAACAACAAGGTTCTTGATCCGATCGAATACCTTTTCCGCGATGGTCCACGATCTTCTATGCCTCTTCATCCGTCAATCTGAGTTCGTGGCATCCGGGCGAAAACTCTTTGGCCTCGTGGCTTACTCCATCTCAGTCACCAATGGCAAAGTGCCGCATCCGCGATCGGAATGTATTAAATATCGGAGAGTCGACACGCGCGGACCAATGGACGACCGTTACATCAACTGGCACATCGGAGACAACTTCAAAGTCTCAGGGCCGGTGCGATGGAATACAGAAAAACAGGTCGGGATCTCTCGAACTGCATCCGGCCGAAAGTACAGAGGTCGTTTCGAAATGAAAAAACCACTCTCAGATGCTGGTTGAATACCGAATATTCATTCTGCGCTTCCATTTGGCTGGCATGAGAAGTCACCGTGCAGTGAGCGGATCTGGCACGGTTTTGGCACGGCCGGAAATCATCAATTGGAGTGGTCGTAAGGTTGGAAAGTGCTTTAGAATCAATTCTGCTAGTTATGTCGGGGCGTAGCGCAGCCTGGTAGCGCACCTGCCTTGGGCGCAGGGGGTCGTAGGTTCAAATCCTATCGCCCCGACCATTAAACTTCTGAGCATAAAAGAGTTACCCCGCCTTCGATGTCCCGAAATGTCCAGTTGTCTTGCTTTCGCTTCCGGTCTTCAGAGGAAGCACGATCCGGACAACACTAGAGTGTGCACTCCGCTTTTGCTCGCTGACGGCCTGAGTGTACACGTTCATGGTGGTTCGAATATCGGCGTGGCGCAAAAGTTCCTGCTGAACTTTCACGTCAACCCCGAGTTGACGCAGCATGCAAGAGTAGGTGTGGCGAAACGTGTGCCAGCCGATGCCTTCTCCCAGTTCTGCGGCTGCTGGCTTGATCTGGTCTTCTAGCATCTTGCTCGACCGGAAGGGAAGCTCGCCAGCCTTCTGGAAACTAGCGAAGACCCAATCCGCTTCATGACCAAACATCGACGCGCGCTTCCAGGTGAACAGCACCTCGGCGAGTGCGGGATCGAGAGGCAGCCCGGATTCTGAATACTTCGTTTTCACGTCCCCGACTACGCCGTCCACGATCGCTCGTCGCACCAACACCGTCATTTGTTCCCAGTTGAAATCGAGCCACTTGAGTGCGAACAACTCACTGCATCTCAAGCCAGTGCTGAGGGCGACAATCACCGCGGTCCGACAGGGTTCTGCCAAACCGGAGATTAGCGTCTGAATCTCATCGCTGTTCAAGATGCGCGGCTCTGTCTGCCTTCGGCTAATGCCCTTCACCCGAACCAAGGCGACAGGGTTTACTCCCAGATCGAGCAGACCCCAGCGCATTGCGCAGTTGAAGATCACCGCCATGACATTGCGAATGTTGCCTTTGGTTTTCGGCGCAAGCGCGAGCGTTTTTAACCACTGCTCGATCGTGAACGGGGTGCCCTTGCTCGTTAGCTTGCGCAAGGCCCAGTCCTCCCACTTCGGCCGGATGTGCGTTTCGATGTAGGACCGGTACGCCAACTTCGTGGAGTGACGCTCTGGCATTTCCTCCGCAATGTAGCGATCCAAGAGAGCCCCGAACCCAATGGCCCGGGACGTAGGGTTTTCAGAATTGGCCGTCAACTGCAGATGCTCGCATGCTCTGAGAGCCTCCGCTTTCGTGGGGTACTGGTCGATCGCGCCCACCATTTCGCCGCGGCGATTCATCTTGCCATTGGCCCCATACTCGCGCCAGCGATATACCCACACATCTGGCCCGTTTTTGCGTTTGTCGAGTTGCAAGTTTCCGTGCTGATATCGAGTCCTCATTGGAGCAATTCTCCTTTTGGACTCGGGTGGCCCGAACACTGTAACTGTGCAGACATCCAGGCGTCTAGCGAGGATTCTCGGAACCGCCAGACCCGACCGATCTTCATTCCCGGAAGTGCGCCCGCTTGCGCCAAGCGCTTAACTGTTTTCGGATGCAGCTTCAGCAGTTCTGCAGCCCGATCCGCAGTTATGAGCGGTTCGCATCTGATCGAGTTTTGCTGTTCCGAAATCATCTGTTTCTCGAACACCTTTCTGCCCTTTGACGGGTGCGTAGGCTCAACAGCCTACAAGCCCCACTCCCGCCGGGTTATTGGAACACGCCGATCGCGTTCCACTCGCCCTCCAACTGCGACCTCAGGAGAGAACGGCGATCGTGTGTTTGCCAGGACGAAAATAGCCAGCGATTCTGAGGTTATTCGGACAGCACGTCCCACTTTCACAACTTCCAGATTTTCCCCTCGATGAATCCAGGCCCACACCGTGGATGGTTTTACGCTAAGTACTTCCGCAGCTTCATTCACCGTCAGTAGTCCTGCCATTGCTCAGTCCTCCGTTACCAAATCTCAACCGTATCGAGAAGTCGCTTTGTAATTTATTTTCACTGGCTGGCTGCCGCTCCCAGCATGGCGGGATTGTCCGCGCAATCTGTTCGGTCAAAGAACTGCAGCCGTTTTTCATCGAAGTAAACCGGAAGCGACCCAACTCCGCCGTTCCGGTTCTTGCCAATGATCAACAGCTCGTCCTCAGGGATTGGCCTGCCATCATCTCCGACGGGCAAATAAGGCAACAGAACGACGTGACTGTGGGCCTCAATGTCACCGCTCTCTTTAAGATCCAGCATGGACGGCCGAGCGTTTATCCTGCCCTCGGGGCGCCGGAGCTGAGAAAGAAGCACGACTCCGACGCGCTCACTCTTTGCCAGTTGCCGCAAAGCATTGGCCACGTAGCCCACTCGGTCGCGCAACTCGCGACCTTGACCTTCCACGAGGCGGAGATAATCGACGACAATCAACTTCATGCCGTGGCGACGAATGTAGAGCCGAGCGCTGGCAAGCAATTCCTGAACTTTTAGAGATGGCCGATCGTCCACGTAGATCGGACACTCAGCAATCTCGCCCGCGGCCCGGAGAAGCTCTGGCCAGCGAGTGTTCTTAATCGTTTGAGGGTTGCGTATTTGAATCGCCGGCAGGGTGGACCTAGCGGCTAAGAATCGCTTTCCGATCTCAAGGGCTTGCATTTCGAGCGAGAAGACATAGGTTGGTGTTCGCGCGTAAGCACTCGCTAACACGATCTGAATGCCGAGTGCGGTTTTGCCCTTGCCCGGCAGTGCGCCGATAGTCCACAGTTCGCCCGGGCGAATCCCACCGGTTGTCAAGTCTAAGCAGGGTATCCCGGTGGTCATTCCGACCAAGCCCTGATTTTGTGACTGCGTCTCAAGCTCGCGCAAAACTTCGGACATGAACTCTCTCACATGCCGGGCGGCCGTTCGCCCTGATGCAGCCTCGATCTCGAGGAGAGATTCTTGAACCCGCTCGATACAGTCACCGGTGGGTACCGAGATGTCGTCAGTTGCATTGACCAAACATGGGCCGGCGGCCCGGGCCTGGCGCCGTCGCGATTTATCGAGGATCATCTCCGCATAGTGTTCGACGTTGGCGATCCTCGCGAGGTCGGAAGTGACGTTGTCACCGAGCGTCACGATGTATGCAACACCGCCGACGGCGTCCAGTTGCCCCTTTGCGATCAAGGCGTCGGTCAGGGTCATATCGTCGACTGGCTTGCCGGCTTCAGCGAGCCCTGCAATGGCGTGGTAGATACGGCGATGAGAATCCAACGAGAAGTCTTGTGCTTTCACCAGCGGCAACACGCGGTAAAGGCATCCGGAATCCAACAGAACGCAGCCGAGCATCGTCTTTTCGGCGTCGATGTGGGTGAGGGCTTCCATCTAGTCGCTCTCCATCTGCGCCAGGGCGCGGGTTGCTGGGTTGTCGGTGAGAATGTTCACGGGTGCGCAGAGTCGCTCAGGAATGGATCCGCGCGATCGGTCGCACCAGTCCTTTTCGTCGTCCCAGAATGATCCTGCATTGAACCAACTGGCCGGATACGGAATGAAGTTTTGATCACGACCTTGGACGGACTGTGCGTAGAGCGTTATGCGCTGGGCAATGTAATTGAGCGCATCATCGAGTTGCATCGCTGGATGGTCCGCATCTCCGGCCATTACCACGCCAACCGCTTTCCGAATCGCTTTCTTGGCATCAAGCTTGTCACGCTTCCGAGGAAAGAGACCGTAGAGCTGGTCGGTCTGCGCCTCGGTTGTTTGGAGTTTCTTCGTTCGTGCGAGGGACCGTCATGCAGGTCCGCAAACGAATTTTGCGGAAAGGTTTTTAGATCCTGTTCTTGTTCCTGTTCTTGTTCTTGGCTTCGATGGGGCATCGAAGCCCCTTCGGAGGGCCTCCTGTTCTCGCGTCGGCTCGTTAGATGAAAAGCGGTCGCATATTTTTCATAAAACATTGCAAGGAAAGGGTTGTTTGGCAGTCCGTCATAGTCTCGTTGTAGACCGGCGTATTGCTTGTCGGTGGGCACTAACTGGTCCGCGATCTGATAGCGGGCCATCTCATGAACAAACACCATCTCGGATGACTCATCGTAGGAGCAAAAACCCGCTTCGATGGCCCATCGAAGCCCCTTCGATGCCCCTTCCGACGCAAGGCCGGTTTCGTGTGCGATGAGCGAGGTGGGCAGATAGTAGAGGCCGAGCATGTTCGCGTGCGGGTTGCTGAGAAGATAGAGCGCGACCAACAGCGCCTCACTGCCCGCTTCACGCAACTGCCGGCCAGTATCTCCGATCCACAACTGCGGACTAATTTTGGCGTATCTAAGCATCAGTCCACACCATAGCTTGCCGGCGCAAGGTTCCCGAACTCCGGAAATGAGTTCGCGCCTTCGTTATTCACCGACTCTTTGCTGTCAGGGGTGCTGGTGGTTGCCGGTTGGGACTCGAGCCGAAACCAAGAGCAGCGACGTCCGCCCACTTCGCTGGTTCGGTTCGTGATTCGGAAGCCCAGGCGCCGAAGTTCAAAGATCCGGGCGTTATATTGGGCCGCACATTCAGTGATCTTTGGGAGGGGAACCCAGCCGCCGCGAGCACCAACCAGCAGGCTTAGGATCTCATCGCGTTGAGTGGCGTGAGAACTCACAGCGCCGCCCCCGGAGCACTCTGCCCGCGCAACGCCCGGGCGATTCGCTCCAGTTCCGCCAGCAGTTCACGCAGCCGTTTTTTGTTCCCACCAATGCCGGGCTCTTTGAGCTCTAGTTGCACTTCTTTCTGCCGCCGACGCAAGGCGTTGACCGAGACTTCCAGCATGCGGAGAAAGCGCCCTGTGGGGACAATCCAATGAATTGGACTTGACGGCTCGAGCGGATTAGGCCTAATCTGCGACTGTATCAATTCCATTTTCGGCTCCTAAGTGGCGAGTTTCCTTGACCGGGCTCGCCATTGTTGTTTCTGATTTCAGACGGCCACCGGCTCCCGACTCGAAAGCACGTGCTCAATCTGGGCCGCTCGGGACTTGATAATCTCTAGCAACACTTTGCGAACAGCACTGTCTTCATCCGGGCGTAGCTGTAGCTGCTCGCACTCCGCTAGGCTTAATCGCATTCTGCTAACTCCGCATCGCTGAGCCAGCTCAAATTGGGTCAGGTCCGCCATTCCGCGCATTTGTTTGAGTTTCATATATCGGGGCAGCCTCCTAATTCAGCATTCAGCAATTTTGCCGCTTGCCACACCTTAGCAAAATATGTACTCTACTTTCTACGATAACAATTGTAGAGCAGGCACTTAAGGCACTCGATGATCTCTCCAGATTTCCCTCCGATGACGTGGGCTTCTAATATCCAGGTTGAAGTGTCAGGTCGAGATCTGTCAGTCCACGGGGATGCTTCGTTTCCAGATCAGCAACCCGAGAGAGACCTGTTCCGGAACTATCGCGACTGGATGGTAGCTAAGACAACGAAGCGCACCGGCCTGAACGCACCGCACATTCGGTTCGGCAATGCTGACACGGATCAGCGGCTGATTGCCTTCGTGAGAGCGTTTGGACCCATTTGCGCAGAGTCTGTTGCAGAACGCGACACCGACGATTCCGTGGTTCGTACTGCCAAACAGTCTCTCGAAACGCTTCGCCGTGAACGGCGAACGTATGCAGCGGCATTGAATTTATTGGTTGAACTTGACAAGGAGAAAGCGGCTACTCCTCAGAGTATTCAAGCGTACGTTTCCGACATCGTCGACGGGTGCAAGGATTGGGCGTCAGAATGGCGGAGGGAACGGGCGTGGCGTAGGTCGCAGGGCCACCTCCCTCCAAGCTGGCATTTCGAGGAATCGGAATGGGAAAACCTTGTCCGCCTGAGCGTACAAGCTAGACAACCTCCAGACCTCGACGCCCTCTCACGGTTGGTTCGGGGTGGTAGCCCCTTAAATTCTGGACATCAGGTAATTTGCGCACTCGCCAATGCATTCAGAATTGAAGTGACCCACTTCGGAAATACTCGTTGCGAAGCGCCCCCTGGGTACGCTCTGGTCTTCGGCGTTCGGCCCGTTCTGTACTACCTCTTGCGCTTAGAGTATCTGCACAGTGGGGCACAGAAGTGTGCAAATGAGTTCTGCCGCCAGTTCTTCCTGCGTGATCGGGAAGGCCAACAGTATTGCTCAGAGGAGTGTTCCAGAAAACAACGCCAACGAGAGTATTGGCAGACTAGCGGCTCAAAACTGCGGCGAAAGCGCAATTACGAGAAGCAACGGACGTAACGACAACTCCCTGACGGATCTACCAGCAGCTATCCGGTGCTGAAGCGATTGTAGCGTGCGAGTCCAAATCCGTCTGGTGTGAATCCTCCAAAGAGTCTGCTTTACCCGCGGAAACATTGATGGTCAGCGCGCCACGAGATCCGAACTGGCCGATCTTTTAAGGATGGTTAACATCGCCTAGAATTACCGTGGAAATGTGAAACTGACCGAATTTTTAGGTTCGTCTGCGTCGAAGACCTTGTCCCAGGAGGTGCGAAAGGCCTCCGCCGTCTCTTTCCATGACAGTCGCCTCGCCCAACGGGCTAGGAAGAGCATGTGGGCTTTGGTCAGTGTGCGTTTGCCGTCGCCCCAGGGAACTTCTTCGAAAGCTACAACGCCACAGCGGCGGCAGTCAACGCGCCGCACGGTGTACAGAAGTGAAGACGAGAAAACCCCACAGGGGAATGAAGTCAAAGCGCCGCTTCAGAGAGTTGGTCGTAACCGGGCGCCGGCAAATGGCAGCGCGAGCAGACCGCGGTCGAACCCTTGCGCGGTCGCACGGCGACTTCGATGCTCTTCTCGTCGGCACCGAAGTGGGCGTGCTGGTAGACAAAACCCCGAAAACGATGGCAGCGGTCTAAGATCGTGATCAGTTCCATGGCGCGGAGGCGAGCGGCGACGAAACCTCCACCATAAACCGCTCCGAGGCCCAGTTCGCGTTTCCGCCCCGATGAGCTGTGCCCCTTCGGAGAGACCGTCAAGGATCTTAATGAGGGTTCTGGGAGCACCACATTGAACCACGGCGGGGGCCGCGGGATGGGTAAACACTGGGCGACCAGGGAGGATCTACTACTTCTTACCACAATGCTGGTCGAGAAATCGGAAGACATCGTCGGCCCAGACGGCGGATCCAAAGTAACCGAACGCGTGGCCGTCTTGCGGGGAGTTCCCATAGGGGGGATAGATCTTCACCTCGTACGGTTTCCTCGCGTCCTTCATCACTGCGGAGAGGACCTTGCTCGGCGACAGGTCATAATCGTTCTCGGCCTGGAAAAAAAATATCGGCGCGTGCGCATTTCGAACCGAAGCCGTCATCAACGATTGCAGCGCCGGCGCGTCCGCCCAGCTTTGGGCGCCTCCCGCTGAATCGATGGCTGCACAATAAGATCCGCGTTCCGCACCCAGCACGACCTCGATGCCGCCGAACGAAGTCCCGGCGACGGCGATACGATTCGCTTGGACGAAACTCTGCTTTCGCAGCCACGCAAGCGCGGCGAGCTGATCGTTCAGGTGATCCGTCGTCAGCAACCGCACCATGGTTTCGGCGCCTGCCGCGATGCCACCATTCTTTTCGGCTGCCGCGATCTGGTCACC
>Ga0209420_1001146_pt1 | contig 12771 bp, 10 predicted proteins | sample BlaSpr_A8_OM1_O1_FD_187972 | JGI IMG/M metagenome (GOLD analysis project Ga0209420, IMG submission 187972) | Forest soil microbial communities from Thunder Bay, Ontario, Canada - Black Spruce, Ontario site 2_A8_OM1_O1 (SPAdes) (version 2) | ecosystem: Environmental > Terrestrial > Soil > Boreal... | reverse complement strand
CCGGCGGTGACAGCACGCCAATCCTGGTCGAGGCTTCGACCTCATCGATTATTGACGGTACCGATGCGGTGGCCGCGCCGACCGCGGGCGCAGCGGTGCTGGCGGAACTGCTGCTACTACCGCCGCTGAACAATCCGGCCAACGCCGCGCATCCGGTCATCGCGAAAAGGGCAACAAGGGTTATCAGGAATTTCAGGAATCTCCGTGCCATTGAACACCTCCATTAGGTTGGCGCAAGTGAGAAAGTGTTTTAGGTCTTGGCTCTCGCCGTTAGCCGCGCAATTCTGCCTCCAGGTTTTTGTAAGACGTAATCGGCATCGAGCAGGTCCGTTCTCGACAAACGTAGGCGGTCAGTTTTCCATCGATCTGATCCTTGCCGCGCGCCTGCTCGGGGATGAACTCCGTGCCCGGATGTTTTGGATCGATTGCATAAATCGCGAGATTTGGAACATAGAGCAGCCCGATTCGCTCGGACCATTCGCGAAACTCCGGCGACTCCCGATCTCCGACCAGCACGATTTCGGTCGGCCCGCGAAGATAAAGATCGACCGCCTCGAGTAAATGCGAAAACGCGAACGGCTGCTTCTCCATGAACTCGCGCAGCAACTTGATGGTGCGTTCGGCCTCGTCAAAGTAGCGTTCGTCGCCGGTATAGCTATGCAGGCGCAACAGCGCCATGACCGCCGCGCTGTTTCCCGAGGGCGTAGATCCATCGAAGGCGCCTTTGAACCGGGTGATGAGCTCCTCGTGATCGTCGGAGGTAAAGAAAAAGCCGCCGCGCTCCTTATCGATGAAACGCTCGAGGATGATGTCGGCCAGCGTTTTCGCGTGGGCGAGATAGCGCGCATCGAGTGAGGCTTCATAAGTGTCGAGCATCGCGCCCGCGAGGATGGCATAGTCTTCAAGATAGGCATTGAATCGCGCGATGCCGTCCTTGAACGACCGCTTGAGCGCGCGTCCATCCCACAGCTTCGTCATCACGAATTCGACCGCGCCTCGGGCTGCCGCGAGGTATCTAAGGTCATGGAGCGCACGATAGCCGTCGGCGAACGCGGATATCATCATGCCGTTCCACGCAGCGAGTATCTTTTCGTCGCGGCCCGGCTTGATACGTTTTTCGCGAACGGCAAAAAGCTTTTCCTTGATGGTGCGAATCGCATCAGCCATCGCATCGGGCGAGAGATTAAATTGCTTGGCGGCATCGGCGAGCTCGATTGTGCGATGCAGAATGTTGCTGCCCTCGAAATTACCTTCCTCGGTCACATCGAAATAGCGCCGCGCGATTGGGGCGAGCTTTTCGCCAAGAATCGAATCAACTTCGGCAGGCGTCCAGATGAAGAACTTGCCTTCCTCACCCTCACTATCGGCATCCTGGGTCGAATAGAAACCGTGTTCGGGGCTGGTCATCTCGCGCAGAACGTAATCGAGAATCTCTCTAGCGATGTTCAGGAACTCCGGTTCATTCAGCGCGCGGCCGGCATCAAGGTAGAGCTTGGCGAGCAGCGCGTTGTCATAGAGCATTTTTTCGAAATGCGGAACCAGCCATCGCTCATCGACGCTATAGCGATGGAAGCCACCGCCTATCTGATCGTAGATGCCACCCTTCGCCATTTTGCTTAGGGTATCGCGCACCATGTCGGCGAAAGTTGAATCGTCATCCGCGTCATAAGAACGTAGAAAAAGCGATAACACAAAAGTGTTGGGAAATTTCGGCGCACCACCGAGGCCGCCGTGCACGCTATCGTATGCGCGCGCGAGTTCGTGCGCCGCGAGTATCGGAAGATCGCGCCTTATCTCGCCCTCCGCGGCGGTGTAGGTGCCGAGCGCGCCAAGGGCCTCGGTTAGCTTCTCGACGTTGTGCGCCACCTCGTGAGCGCCGCGCCGATACGCGTCCGCTGCGGCCATCAGCACACGCGGAAATCCGGGCATCCCCTGGCGATCGACCGGCGGAAAATAAGTACCGCCGAAAAACGGCTTCGCCTCGGGAGTGAGAAACATCGTAAGCGGCCATCCACCGCGTCCGGCGATCATTTGCACCGCTTCCATGTAAATCTGATCGAGGTCGGGCCGTTCCTCGCGATCGACTTTTATCGCGACGAAGTTTTCGTTCATCAGGCGCGCGATGTTCTCGTCCTCGAACGATTCGCGCTCCATCACGTGGCACCAATGACACGCCGAATAGCCAATCGAGAGCAGGATGGGTTTGTTCTCGGCCTTTGCGCGAGCCAGCGCCTCGTCGCCCCACGCATACCAATCGACAGGATTGTAGGCGTGCTGCCGTAGATACGGACTCTGCTCGTTGATCAAACGGTTGGGCATGCGGCCACCGTTATTTTTGTTGCTATCGCTCATTTGAAAAAACGGGGTACGCGCATCGAGCCGAAGGCAAGTTGATCGTTCGCGCGTGCGTTATTTCAACGGTAGCATGAGCCGACGCGTATCGAAACGCGGTGGCCGAATTGGAATGGTGTCTTCTGATCACATGGTTAGTTTTAGATGAATGCCGCGCCGGATACTGCGGAAAAAACCGCTGAACATTCTCGAAACGAATTGTCAGATTGGCGATTAGCCGGATGCGGTGTCATCGCTGCAACGGCAATTTTATTTTTCACCCGGCTCGGCGCCCGCGCATTGTGGTCCTCGGAATTTAGGTGGGCCGAGATCGCACGCGAAATGCTTCGCACCGGGAATTATTTCTGGCCGACCATCAACGGCCATCTGTATTACGACAAGCCGCTCGGCTCTTATTGGCTGGTGCTCGCCTCCACGTGGGTTACCGGTGGCCTGAACGAAACGGCGGCGCGGCTGCCATGCGCGATCGCAGGGCTCTTCGCAGTCGGCTTGCTGATACTGCTAGCGCGTCGCCTCTACGATCTTCGCGTCGGCGTGATTTCCGGATTGATCCTCGCGACCAGTTTCAGTTTCGTCTTTTTCTCGCGCCACGCTTCCGCTGATGTCGAAACCATTACTGGCGAACTGGCCGCTCTGCTGCTGTTCCTGAAGCACGAGGACCGGCCGGTCGGATGGTGGGTCGTCGGGCTGTGGGTGATCATGGCAATCACTTCACTGACCAAAGGGCTGCTCGGTTTCGTGCTGCCGATTATGGTTATCGGACTCTACGCGACGCTTTCGGACGGATGGGCGATATTCGGCGAGCAGATTTTGCATGGCGCGTTCGTCGATCGTCTTCGATGGATGATCGATCGCAATCGATGGCTTTTCAATTGGCGTTCCATTATCGCGATTCCGGTTGGCCTCGCAATCTACACCGCGCCTTTTCGTATTTCGCGCGCCATTATGGGTTCGAGTGCAGGCCTGAACATGGTCTATCGCGAAAACGTGGTCCGATTCTTCGAGCCTTTCGATCATCGCGGGCCTGTCTATCTCTACCTCTATGTGATTTTCGGGCTGATGGCGCCGTGGTCCGTCTTGCTGCCGGCCGCGATGGTGAATGCTCATCACCAGCGCGCCATCGATGCCGAGCCTGCCCGAAGCGATCGCTTCGGGTTGATTTTCTTCTGGGCAACTTTCGTTTTCTTTACGATTTCAGGCTCACGCCGCAGCTATTACATTTTGCCGATTCTGCCCGCCGCGGCGATACTCGTCGCGCGGCTTCTCACTTCGCCATGGGAACGCGTCTCCACATGGACGCGCCGGCTGACGATTACCGGCTATGGAGTGTTCGTCGCAATTGTCTTCCTCGGTTTTGCGCTGCTGATTCCGCCAGCGGCGATACTTCCCGGCCTGCTGGCAAAACTTCCGTCCGCCCCTGATCGCGCGGTCTTCATTGTGATGTGGGCAATCGTCCTTGCCACGGTGATTCATGCTCTGCGAAAGTCCAGCGTAGATAGCGTTACAATTTCGATTGGAGCGGCGGCATATGCGGCGATGATTTACATTTACATCTTCGCAATGCCGGCGGCCGAGGCCTATCGCGGTGAGAAGCCGTTTGCGTTCGACGTCTTCAACCGCGTCGGTTCCACATCGCAACTCGGCCTGTATAAAACAGCGGGACCGCTATTTTACCTGGACCCTCCGACCCCGTTGCCGGAGTTCGACCATCAGAAAGATCTCGCAAGTGCTGTAGGCGCCGGAAAGGTTCAATGGGTGATCGTGCGGCGCCGAGACATGGACAGCATCGGATTACCGACACAGATCGTCGCGGAAGAGGCTTCGTATCCGTGGGAATCGGAATACCAGCATCGTAACAAAGTGGTGCTGGTCAAAATCAGCGGCGCGACCGCGACGCCTGATGCGCACTAGAGGCGCATGGGCATTACGACGTAGCTGAATTCGCTGTCGGATGCCGGTGTGCGCACCAGGCAGGGGCTCGCCTCGTCGGAGAGGCCCAGCTCAATTTCGCTTTCAGCCGCGATCACGCTGAGCGCTTGCAACAGATACGACGCGTTGAAACCCACCGCAAATTCGTCACCACGATACTCAACGTCGATGGTTTCACTCGCTTCACCCATTTCGGGGCTGGTCGATGAAACAGTAAGCGCCCCCGACGATAGCGCAAGTTTCACGCCGTGATATCGCTCATTGGAAAAAATTGCCGCGCGCTTTATCGAGGCCTGCAGCGCGTCGCGAGTGACGTTGATACGATACTTGGTCTGCTTAGGAACCACGCCGCGATAGTCGGGGAATTCTCCTTCGACCAATCGCATCGATACTTCTGTGCTGCCGCGCTTCAGCGAGGCAAGTTGCCCGTCGAGCAGAAGCCTGACTTCCGATTCACCGCCCTGGTCGAGAAGCTTTCGCAACTCGGTGAGTCCTTTCCTCGGGATGATGGTGCCGCCTTCCATCGCGAACCCCGGCACCGCGCGATCGATCATCGAGAGCCGGTGGCCGTCGGTGGCGACCATTCGGGCCATCCCGGCGTCGTGCGATTCGAGGAAAACTCCGCTCAAGTTGTAACGCGCTTCATCGGGACTGACCGAGAAAATGGTTTTGTCGATCATAGTCGCGAGCACAGCCGCGCTTATCGTCAACGCGGCCTTAACTGATTTTTTGGGACCCTCGCTTTTGGTCGATTGACTAGGCATGGCTGGGAAGCTGCGCGGATCCAGGCCCATCATTTTGAATCGCGAACGGCCGCACTTGAGCTCGATCCAATCGTTCTCGAGCGAGTTGATCGAAAATTCTTCGCCTTCGGTTTCGCGTACGATTTCAAACAGCTTTCGCGCGTTAAGCGTGAGCGGTTTTTCCTTGCCTGACTTGCACGGGACTTGCGTACTGATGCCGACCTCGAGATCGGTGGCAGCGAGCCGAATGCTATTGCCTTCGGGTTCTATCAAAACGTGCCCAAGGATCGGCACGGTGTTGCGGCGTTCCACGATCCCCTGGACCAGCGAGAGACCGTTCATAAGCGATTGACGTTCTACAACGATTCCCATTTGTGAAGACCCGATCCTACTACTCCTATATTAATTTCTTTCTAGGAAAAAATAAGTAGTAATAGTAGGCGCTGTGCATGTGTTGATGATGGTTCCAAGGTCTCAAAAATAGACGGTAATCGCCAGCTATAAAACTGTTCGCGAAACGACCACTGAATCACAAGGTTCGGCGCGGCGCGCGGGAGGCTGTCCATAACGCCAAAGCTTTGCACACGCTGTAAACATCGTTCTCAATACCCTGTTTCTTCGCGCGTTGCTCAGGCCGCGTGTCTGATCGCTTTTAGTTCGCGCTCAATCTTTTCGATTGACATCCTGAACGCCGAGTCGCCGCTCACCCGCCGCGCGATAAGATTGTAGGCGTGAATGACGGTCGAATGATCGCGGCTGAAATGATCGCCAATCGCGGGAAACGAGCAATCGGTGAGCTTGCGGCAGAGGTACATCGCGACTTGGCGGCAGAACGCGATATGCTGGGTGCGCTTCTTGGATTTCAAATCCGCCAGCTTGATGTGAAAGAAGTCGGACACGGTTCGCTGGATGGCTTCGACATCGGGCTTCAATTCCTGCTTGCGAATAAGATCGTGCAAAGCGTGCCGTGCAAACTCCAACGTGATCTCCGAGTTGTTTAACGATGCGAGCGCGGAAAGCCGAGTCAGGCATCCTTCCAGCTCGCGAACATTGGTCGAAACGTTCTGCGCGATATACAGGCCGACCTCGGAGGAAAATCGCAAATGCTCGACCGCGGCTTTCTTCTGAATGATCGCGACCCGGGTTTCCAGATCGGGCGGCGAGATGTCCGCGATGAGGCCTGACTCGAAGCGATTGCGTAGCCGTTCCTCGAGTCCCGGAATATCCTTGGGAACTTTATCCGAGGTGAGAATGATCTGATGGTGATCGCTGTGTAGCGAATTGAAGGTGTGGAAAAACTCTTCCTGGGTACGCTCGCGGCCGGCCAGAAACTGCACGTCATCGAGGATTAGGCAATCGACGCGCCGAAATTTATCGCGAAACTCACCGGTCTTGTCGCGCCGAATCGAATTGATCAGTTCGTTCATGAAGACTTCTGCCGGCATGAACAAAACTCTTTTGCTGCGCTCGCTCTGTTGCCAGATCTGATGCCCGATCGCGGTCACCAGATGGGTTTTTCCAAGTCCAACCCCCCCGTAAATGAATAGGGGGTTGTACTTTTCGCCCGGTTGATGCGCGACTGCCAGCGCGGCCGCATGCGCAAACTGGTTTCCGGAGCCGACCACAAATTCGGCGAAAGTATAACGTGCGTTCAACTGCGAATGACCGTCGCGAGGCGGCGTCTCGGCTCGCGAATTCATGATTGGCGGAGATTTGTGATGTCCATTGCCGTTTCCGTTAGCGTGGCTGTTCACGTTTCCATTGTAGGGCTTCAAAACCATCGCGCCGGTTTCGCCGAGCGTGAGTTTAACGTCGACCGGTGAGCCTATTTCCGTCGAGAGCGATTCCCGGAGCAAGGCAAGATAGCGTTCGTTTACCCAATCCTTAAAAAAACGATTGGGTGCTTCGATAGTCGCGGTCTTACCGTCGATGCCGAGAAAATTGAGAGGTCCTATCCACGTTTCAAAGCCAACTTGGCCGAGCTGATCGCGCATGCGATCGCCAGCCCGTTCCCATAGACCGTCCATTTTGGTCCCCTCCCAAGGAGCCGGACAACACCCCATTGTCCGGTTGCGGGTCATGCGAAACAGAGATTAATTACACACAGCCTTATCCACATCTGTGGATAAGGGGTTTTTCCTTCGGCAGAGACAGCACCTGCGCAATCGGAATCGGCAAACTATCAACTCGCGATCGCACGGATGAGTTTTTGGTCCTCGAATTTCAGTGAGAGCAACGGCGATCGAACCATGCGTATAGGCCATAAATGTTGCGCCGAGAACTCGACTCAGGTTACGAGTCAGGTTGTGAAGTTGCGAAGATCTCTGCGGTCAAACGAAGTTGATAAGCTCTTTCGGCAATTGGCTCAAGCGAGCGAATCGGAAATCGGAGAAGCGCGCGATTTTGCACAAGAATCTCTCCGCGAAAATGTGATCGCTTCGTGTCGTGATTTTGCGATCGATCGCAATGAATCCGCTGGATGGCTCTGGTAGCCTATGCGCGTAACTCAACGAATTGTGTCGGAAGAGTAAACAATTAAATTTGCATGACGCAAATTCGAATCGCGAATCGGAGGCACTGTTAGCGAGTGATGCATTAAGATGAATGAGCGTGATCAAAAATCGCGACAACTTCTTGAGCGCGCATTAAAAAAAATTCCCGGCGCGGTGAACTCGCCGGTCCGTGCGTGGTTCGCCGTCAAAGGCTCAACTCGGTTCATCGAGCGCGCCCAAGGAGCCTACGTTTTCGATGTCGATGGCAATCGTTTTATAGACTATGTTGGTTCCTTTGGCCCCGCGATTCTCGGCCACGCGGAACCGCACGTCGTCGAAGCTATCGCCGCGCAAGCGAAAAAAGGTTTTAGCTTCGGCGCGCCCACCGAGCTCGAAATCGAGCTCGCGGAGGCAATCAGTGCCGCGATTCAATGCGCGGAGAAAGTCCGCCTGGTAAATTCGGGAACCGAAGCCGGGATGACCGCGATCCGAATCGCGCGTGCGGCTACCCACCGAGAAAAAATCATCAAGTTCGACGGATGCTATCACGGCCATAGCGATGGGTTGCTGGTCCGCGCCGGTTCTGGAGGCATGACGCTCGGGATTCCCGACAGCGCGGGCGTTCCAACCGCGCTCGCGGCAATGACACTTATCGCTCGTTACAATTCGCTGGAAAGCGTTGCAATATGTTTCGAGGCGAATCGAGGCGAGGTTGCCGCCGTCATCGTCGAACCGATTGCCGCGAACATGGGCGTCGTTCCCCCGCTGCCCCAATTCATTCATGAGATCGCGGAGTTGGCGCATCGCAATGGAGCGTTGCTCATCTGCGATGAAGTGATATGCGGCTTTCGCCTTCGCTACGGTTCGATCGCCGAACAGATGGGCGTCACGCCAGACCTCATTATGTTGGGAAAAATCATCGGCGGTGGATTGCCGATCGGCGCGGTCGCCGGAAGATCGCAGTTGATTGATCTGCTCGCGCCGGCCGGACCCGTTTACCAAGCGGGAACGCTTTCAGGAAATCCGATTTCGGTGCGCGCCGGATTGGAAACGCTGAAAATGCTTACGCGGCCGGGAACTTATGAGCAACTCGAAACCTCGAGCGAGAAATTAGCGAAAGGACTTTCCGATGCAATATCTTCGGCCGGCGAGAACGCTTGCGTGAATCGAGTCGGCTCGTTGGTGACGATGTTCCTCGGCGCTAATTCGGTTGTGGATGCCGACGAGGCGCGAAGGTGTGACACCGTAAAGTTCGCGAAGTATTTCCATCGGATGCTGGATCGCGGCATCTATCTTCCACCGTCGCAATTCGAAGCGATGTTTCTTTCGCTCGCGCACAGCGTTGCCGATATCGATGCCACTATCGACGCCGCGCGCGAGTCATTGCGCGACTTGTCCGCCGCCTGAGAGAATTTTCCTAGTCGTATGGCGGATGAAAACGACACCGGTGGCGGTCGAAACGGTTGGCTCTACCTGGCCGCGGCGACGCAGTTCACTACTTCGCCGATCGCTGGAGGCGCGGTCGGCTACTTCGCCGATATTTATTTCAAAACTGCGCCGACGCTCGCGCTAATCGGATTCGTGTTGGGCTTCATCGCGGGCACGATTAATCTGGTCCGCCTCCTCAAGATTCCCCAAAAGATTCCGTAGCCGATGCCGACACTGCGATCGATTCAAATCACCAACCTCGTGTTGGTCTTCGTCAGCGCAGGGCTGCTTGCCTATTTCGTTTCCAACGCCGCGGCTATAGGCTGCCTTATCGGCGGCGCGGTCGTGGTCGGCAATATGGTTCTGCTCGCCGCGCTCGGACGATTCGCGCTAGCCTCGGCCGGAAAGCATGGCGGCGCGACCCGGCTCGGCATGGCGGCGTTGCCGCTAAAGCTACTGGTGTTCGCCGGGCTGATATACATTGTCTTCGCGCAAATCCACATCGATGGATTGGGGTTTGCGCTCGGTGTACTGACTCAGGTAAGCGCGATAATTATTGAAACCGGACGCATTTCGATGCGCGCAAAAGCTGATTCCGGAGTTCCGGAGGAACTTTGAAGCCAATCAATTTTCTCGCCTTGCTCGGCGGCGGAAAAATTCCCGAGGTGCTGCTGGGCACGTGGATCGTGATGGGAATCCTGTTGGTGTTTGGATTCCTCGCTGGCAATGCGATCAAACGCGCCTCCGATCCGTTAGTCCCCGATGAGGGCGTGTCACTGCGCTCGATCGGCGAGGCGATGGTGGAATTCCTCGACGGCTTCGTGCATGACGTTCTGGAGCAGCATGGCTATCGCACGATGGTGCCGTTCTTTGGCAGCATCTTCATGTTCATCTTGGTGGCGAATTTCTTCGGCCTGATTCCCGGAATGGAACCGCCAACTTCAGATACCGATCTCACCTTCGCGCTGGGCGCGATCTGTTTCATTTTTTACATCGTGCAGGGTTTTCGCTCGAACGGAGTCTGGTACCTGCGAAGTTTTCTGGGACCGGTTTTATTTCTGGCTCCGCTGATGCTGCCTATCGAATTAGCTGACAACATGTTTCGTCCATTTTCGCTTGGAGTTCGTCTGTACGCGAACATGTTCGCCGATCACACCGTGCTCGGAATTTTCACCAGACTGACTTACCTGGTAGCCCCGTTGGCTTTTTATGCGTTGGGTGCGATCGTGTGCATCATCCAAGCGGTGATCTTCATGGTTCTTGCGATGAGCTACGTGAGACTTGCCGCGAGCCACGAGCATTAGAAGACCCGGCGGCGATTGCACGGGATTTTCAAAAGGATTTTTCGCAGTCTTTCGCAACGGCTTGAGCAAATGGTGGTGGTAGAGGAAGAGGAGAAGGGCTGCGGCTGGGCGGGAAGGCGCGATCAACAAGGAGGACTGGTTTGATGGTTCGCAAATTCTCAACTGTGCTCGGGACGGTCGCGATCATGCTGCTCGCGTCGCCGTTGCTGGCGATGGCGCAAGAAGGTGCGGCGACTGGCGGTGGTCATGCGGCGGCCGCGGGACTCATCGCGTTTGCCGCGAATATCGGTATCGGTATTGCCGCATTCGGTAGCGCACTCGGTCAGGGAAAAGTCGGCGCCGCCGCGATGGAATCGATCGGCCGCAACCCCAACAGCACTGGGCAACTTTTCACCCCGATGATCATCGCACTCGCGTTCATCGAGGCCTTGACACTCTATGCGTTCGTCGTCGCGTTCTTGCTGCAAGGCAAAATTTAAGCGATCGCGAAGTTTCGCGAAGCGGGGTTTCGACAATCGGAACCCCGTTTCATTTCCATTGAGGAAAGTTCAGTCGCGGTGTTTGGCGCCTTGCAGGACGTCGAATGCTGCCCGACGCCGGTCGCGGCGCAGCAGAACGTACATCGCGCCCGCGCCGCCATCCTGAGGACGAGCGCTGGTGAATGCGTGAACGTGCGCGCCGATTTCGCCATGTGATAGCCACTGCGCCGCCGCATGCTTCAATACCGGCCGGCCTCCGGGAGAACCTAGGCCGCGTCCATGAACCACTAGCACCGTGCGCATGCCCTTATGGACAGATTTCAAGACGAACTCCTGCAACGCGAGTTTCGCGGCGGGCTGAATCATTCCGTGTAGATCGATATGGTCCTGCATCGCGAATTCTCCGCGCCGAAGCCGGCTAACGAGTCGAGGATCGAGGCCGACCCGCATCCCTTCCACGTATTCGTCGGTCTCGGTCAGGTCGAAATGCCCGAGGCCCGATACCAAATCCGATAGGGCGGCAAGCACCTCTGCCTCTTCGCTCACGATGGTGCGCCGGACATCCTTAACCACCGGCATTCGGGTCGCGCTGACCTTTCCGAGCGGAGTGACGCCCGCGTATGCCTCGCGGAGAATGGAAGCCTCGTCGAGGGGCTCGGAGTCTGATCTCGCAATCGGCTTCGCGGCGCTCGAATTATTCGCCTTCGCAGCGGCAATCGGTTTCAGCGGCGCGGGTTCTTTCGCGACCGCAGCGCTTCTATCAGCCAGCAGCTTTTTCAGGTCCTTGAAAGGTGTAAAAGAAACCGGCTTCTGCTGCGGCGCTTTGTCGAGGTCTTCGCCGCCGCCGCGGCGGTGTGAGGATTTTTTCTTCTTCGCCATTTAGATTTCGAGGATCCTCACCCAGCCAAATGCGGACCAGCCAGTATCGGTATCGGAATTGTATCGTAAAGAGATGAGATAGGGACGCGCTTGGATTACACTTCCCATCGAAGTCTCGGTTAACTTGTTGCGCGCATCGGGAACCTTATGAGCCAAGCCCTGAAGATTGTGGGCGGCGTGGTCGCGACGATAGTAATCGTTACCGGCGCGGTCCTGCTGTACGCCGCGCGCAACCTCAACTCGATCATCGAAGAGCGCCAAGGGTATCTGCTCGCGAGGGTCAGTGACGCGCTCGATCGTAAGGTCGAGGTCTCGGAAATTAGGGTTAGGCTCGGATGGGGCATGATGGCGGATCTTTCCGGGTTGAAAATCGGAGATGATCCCGCGATCTCAGACCGCCCATTCGTCGAGGCCACTGATGCATACGCCAAGGTCGATTTGATCCCGCTGCTATCGCGCCACGTTCATGTGACCGAGGTAACTCTGAAAAATCCTGAGTTCCACGTCATCCGCACCGAGCAGGGCGGGTATAACGTTTCAACGATCGGGAAGAAACGTCCTGAAAATTTGGAGGGCTCCGAGCCGCAGAATCCAAGCAGTGGCAACCTCGGCACAGGTGCGGCCGAGGCGGCTCACAGACGGCATGGCGGCCAAAATCTGCGTGCGTTTTATATCAACCGACTGGTAATCGATAAAGGAGTTATCGTTTACGAAGAGCGCGGTCCAAAGCATCAGACGGTGAATATCGAGGATGTGGATCTATCGATCACAAATTTCAGCCTGGTCCGCGCATTCGATTTATCCCTAACGCTCGCGCTGCTCTCCGATAAGCACAACGTGGAAATCTCGGGGTCGCTCGGTCCGCTAGCCCAAAACGGCGTCTTCGACCCGAGGGATGCGCCGTTTAGTATCAAGGCGAAGCTCGGCCCTCTCGATATCGCGAGGTTGCGGGCGATCGGCGCAATCGGACCGGTGATTCCGGAGGCGCTGTCGGTTCCGGATCCGGTTTCATTGGAAGCGACGGCGGAGGGAACTCCCTCACAGATCAAGTTTCACCTCGATAGCGACTTGAGCGGGGATCGCGTAGCATTGGCAGATGCTTTCGATAAGCCAGCGTCGGTCCCGTTGAAGCTGAGTGCAGATGGGTCGGGTTCGGAGGCCGGCC
>Ga0209420_1001145_pt1 | contig 12779 bp, 15 predicted proteins | sample BlaSpr_A8_OM1_O1_FD_187972 | JGI IMG/M metagenome (GOLD analysis project Ga0209420, IMG submission 187972) | Forest soil microbial communities from Thunder Bay, Ontario, Canada - Black Spruce, Ontario site 2_A8_OM1_O1 (SPAdes) (version 2) | ecosystem: Environmental > Terrestrial > Soil > Boreal... | reverse complement strand
TCGGCAGTGCACTAGCCCGGACCGCTCTGGGCGCCTTCCTTCGCGCAGCTCGAGAGATGCAGGAGCATGGGACTTTCACGTTCGCGAAGGATGCTGCCAGCCCGCGGGAGATTGGAGCCATGTTCGAGGCGGTGAAGGATCAAGGAGGTCCTTCATCAATTTGTTCTCTATCCCCAAGCCTCTGCGGAACGCATGCCAGCCGTGCCACAAGACTCCAGTGCGCTTGAGGATGAGTGCCATGTCTCAATCTCAGTGGTTACCAAACCTCTTTCGCGCATCGAGTAAGCACGCGCGGCCATCTGCCCTGTGGACTCGCTGCAAAGCATGGCCGCATTTGCGGTGTTCACCGAAGCCCTTGGTCTTTTTGCCAAAATCTAATTTCGGCTGATTCTATAATCTGACTCACTTTCGCTGGACTTTCGGCCTACCCTCTTGATTCTCAGATGTTTTTCATTCTTGACGTTGGCACCCTGGCTGGAGTCCACTACCTGGTTTCGGAGTTTCTTGAGGGGTGGCCTTGCGTGATCCCCTTAGCAGTGGTGGGTTGCCGTGGAGATCATACCTATGAATCTTCTCCGAATTGTCTTTTCAGTCTTGGCGCTGATCGCTGCGCTGCCGGCGCAAGAGGGAGCCCAAACGCAATCCTCCTTCTATCCGGTGTCCGTTTGGTATAGCGGCGGGAAGGCCCGGGCGCCGATGCTGGAGGAAGTGAGCGGGGATTCGGCGAGATTGTGGAATGAAGATTTGCTGAAGATCAAAGGGTTGGGATTCAATACCGTGCGGACCTGGGTGGAATGGAGTGTAGGCGAGCCCCGCGAGGGGGAATATCACCTGGAAAATCTGGACTTACTGTTACGCCTGGCGCATGCAGTCGGTCTGAAAGTGATTGTGCAGGTGTATGTGGATTCGGCGCCGGAGTGGATGGAAACGAAATATCCCGAGGGACGGTACGCGGCGCAGGACAGCCTGCCGATTCCGTCCCAGGCGGCGCAGGGATTTTGCTTTGACAATAAGAACGTTCGTAAGGCAGTGTTGGCGTTTTTTCAGGAAGTGGCGCGACACGCCGAGAAGAGCACGGCGTTTTACGGGTGGGATTTGTGGAGCGAACCAGCAGCGCTGAACTGGGCGCGGGTCGGATATAAGTCGGAACCGATGTTTTGCTATTGTCCGGCGAGCGTAGAACGCTTTCGTGAGTGGCTGCAGATGAAATACGGGACGCTAGAGAAGTTGAACGTGGCATGGCACCGGACGTTCACGGATTGGAAACAGGTGGAACCACCCCGATATGGAACAATCCTGACGTACACGGATTTTATGGATTGGAGGGTGTACTACGGATACAAACTGGCAGAAGACCTGAAGATGAGGAACGACGCGGTGAAAGCGATCGACGCCACGCATGTGACGACGAGTCACGCGCCGAATCCTTCTCCGATGGACCGTACGCTGGCGGATCCGTACGACCCCACAGACGATTTCTTGATGAAGGATTCAGTCGATTACTTCGGCACCAGTTTTTATCCAAAGCTGACGGCTGCGGAGCACAACTGGAAGCTCGAACGCCGGGTTTTGGCCATGGATCTGACGGCAGCGATGACCGGGGGACGCGGATTCTACGTGGGGGAACTTCAGAGCGGGTTCGGCGTGCATGGAACAACCATTGGATCGGAAGTGACGGCGAGCGACTTGGAACTGTGGACCTGGGGGATGGTGTCGCGCGGGGCGCGAGCAATCAACTACTACGCGTTTTATCCGATGAATGCAGGATATGAGAGCGGCGGCTATGGCATGATTCATCTGGAAGGGACGTTGACCGAGCGCAGCCGTCGCGCGGGAGAAACGGCGAAGAAAATCGCAGCGAATGCGGATTTACTGTTGCAGGCTAAACCAAAGCAGGCGCAAACGGCGATTGTGTTCAGCCCACTAGTGCCGCTGCTGGGCGGCTACGATGAGGAAAACTCTCGAAACGCGATGCATAAGGCGCTGGCGGGATACCACCGGATGTTTTTCGAGCGGAATTTGCCCGTGGATGTGCTCAGTTCTCGGGAACTGGTGGGGCTGGATTTGCAGAAATACAAACTAATTGTGCTGCCGTATCTGTTGATGATGACGAAGGATGAAACGGCAGCACTGAAGACGTATGTCGAGAACGGCGGCCATTTGTTCGTGGAGGCGCGGCCGGGATGGGTGAACGAGGACGGACACGCCGAGGGTACCGTACCGGGATTTGGATGGACGGAAATGCTGGGCGTGCGGGAAAGTTCGATCGACCCAGGGAAGCAAGTTGAAGTGAAGTGGGGCACGCAAGAGTTTACTGGCACGAGCTTCGCGGAGCACTTTAGCGTGCTCGATGAGAAGGCGAAGCCGCTGGCGACATTTGCGGATGGAACGCCGGCCGGCTACGAGCATGCGTATGGAAAAGGTAGCGCGATTCTGCTGGGGACCTTTGTGGGGCAGTCGAACGAGGCGAAACCGGTGGCGATGCACCCGTTGGGAAGAATCCTGGCGAAATGGGCGGGGCTGACGGAGCCGGCACTGAAGGCTCCCACATTCGTGGAACTGCGGGAGATGGACGGAGAGAAAGGCCGATTCGTGTTTTTCTTTAATCACGGAGAGAAGGCGGCGGAAGTGGAGTTTACGGAGGAGTTAGATCGGTCGGCCGGGAACGTGCGGGAAATCGTGATTGGAGAGACGCGAAAAGTGGAGGGCAAAAGACTTGCAGTGAAGACGGAAGTCCCGGCACTGGGGGTGAGGATTTACAGGATTGATTATTGAGAAGTGGCAGAAGAGATGGCTTTAACGCTGTGGAGAGTGAAATTCACAGCCCGCTCTCAAAAGGGGAGGCACCCGCAGTGCGGATCTGCCAGATCGTTTATGGCCGAGCAGCAAGAACATCATGGGAGGGAATTGTGAGCGCCAGTGTTTATCGGGAGCGGATTGGTGGAGTGCTGGGAAAGATCTGGGAAACGCAGATGGGGAATATTGAGAAGGCATCCGCGGCGATGGCGGAGACAATCGCGAAGGACGGGCTGGTGCACATGTTCGGAAGCGGTCACTCGGTGCTGCCGGTGCAGGACATGTTTCCGCGATATGGTGCGTTTCCGGGTTTCCGTCCGCTGATGGACATGCGCCTGATGTGGACCAGCGTGATTGGAAGTGGCGGCGCGAAGGGATTGCTGTGGCTGGAGCGGAGAGAGGGTTACGCGCAGGTCCTGTTTGAGAACGAACCGATCCGTAAGGGTGACGTGATGCTCGTGTTCTCCCACGGCGGATTAAACGCAGCCGGGATTGAAGTATTGATGGAGGCCAAGAAGCGCGGGCTGACAACCGTGGGCGTGACCTCGTTGGACAATTACCGAAAACGAGAGGCGGTGCATTCCTCGGGGAAAAAGCTGGCGGACGTCGCGGACATCGTGATCGACAACTGCACGCCGGCGGAAGATGCGCTGGTGGCGATTGAGGGATGGAAAGCCCCGGTGGCGGCGGGTTCGACGGTGGCGTGCATTACGATTGCAATGTCGATCATTGCGCAGGTGGCGGCGAACCTGGCGGCGCAAGGGCAAACACCACCGGTATTTGTGTCGCCCAACGTGCAGGGAATTCCCGTGGACAATACAAACCGGGTGTACGAGGAATATGAGCGACGATTGAAAAGGTGAAGCTCGGAGAAGGGAGAGAGCGGATCATGTCTTCTACCACACGGCGCAACTTCCTAATGGCAACTGGTGGCAGTGTAGCAGCCGTTTCAATGGGAACTGACTTCTTAAATGCTGGGCAATTGCCAGGACAAACACCAAGTGAGACTACGGGTTGGCAAGATGGAAACTTTTTCAATGTAATGGCGATTGCCGCACATCCGGGAGACGCTTTTTTTGCCATGGGTGCTCCGGTGGGCGTCGCTACTCATTTCGGAGGGCAAGGATCCTTGCTGAGTCTCTCACTGGGAGAGAAAGGTTCTCGCTCAATTCCCCCCGAGCAATACGGATCATCTCAACGGGAAGCGGCGCAGAACGCTGCGGAATTGCTCGGTGCAAAAGCGCTGTTCCTCCACTATCCTGATGGAGAAATTCCAGTCAATGACGAGGCAAAGTTTGCTGTGTGTGATTTGATTCGAAAATACAAGCCGGTGACAATCGTAACCCACTGGAAAGGGAGTTGGCATAAGGATCACCAGGCCTGTTATGACATCGTTGAAGATGCAATCTTCTACGCTGGACTCCCAAGTCTCGTTCGGAAAGAGCCAGCCCATGAAGTGAGGAAGCTACTGTTTGCTGACAACTGGGAAGATGCAACCGGCTTCATGGCGGATACTTATCTGGATATAACCTCTGTATTCGACCGATGGTTGAATGCATGTGGCGCATTTCCGATGTGGCGGGGCGAAACCGGATTCCGTTATAACGATTACTATGGCAGCCTCGCTATTACGCGTGGCTGTTTGAGCAATTTTAAGCGCGCGGTCGCATTGATGTCGCCCGCGGAGCAACGTGTCCAGCATATTCGCACGCCATAGCGGCCTGGCGATACCCGCTCTTGATACTCTGCACTAAGGGCAACTTTCGTTCTTGAAATGCAACATTCCAACATTCTGCAATGTTGCTTTGTCGTGGGATCTCGTTGGGAGGACTCATTTCGGCAGACGACATAATCTCCAAAGGTCTCCTGGGACCAATTACCAACTAACGAACGGCGATTGAAGAGGTGAAGCGTCTTGAAGACCAGTCGGCGCAGGATTCTGTTCGGCGGGGCGGCAACGGGGATATTTGTCTTTGGCATCGTGATGGCAGTGCTGGGGACCCTGTTTGGGTTGCCGGCGATGCGCCAGCGATTGAAGATCGACTTGTCGCAGCAGGGAAATGTGTTCCTTTTGCTCTATGTGGGAATTCTGCTGGCGACGCTCATCGCTGGGCCGGTGATTGATTCGGTTGGGAACAAGGTCATTCTGCTGACGTCGGCGGCTCTAGTGGCGTCGGGTATGGCGGGGTTCGCCTACGCCCATTCGTTTGGCAGCGCCGCGATACCAGCGGTGCTGCTGGGATTAGGCGGCGGAGGACTGAACACTTCGACGAACGCACTGGTGTCCGATTTGTACGACGAGGATCGAGGGCCGATGTTGAACGTGCTGGGAATTTTCTACGGGATTGGCGCGCTAGGCATTCCGTTGCTGGCGGCGGTAATCGCAGGGCATTTCCCGATTGCACCACAACTGCTGATCTGCGCGGGGTTGGCGGGAGCCTGCGCGCTCCTGTTTTTGGGGATGCAATTTCCGGAGGCGAGCGCGGCACAGAGTTTCTCGTGGCGCGAGGTAGTACAGGTTGCGCGGTTCCGCGGCGTGTTGGTGTTGGGATTTTTGTTGTTCTGTGAGTCGGGCAACGAAGCGAGCATCGGCGGTTGGACCTCGACGTATGCTGCAGAAATGGGGCTGGGAGCGAGGACAGCTACGTTGACCTTGGCGGGGTATTGGGCGGCGTTGATGGTGGGAAGGCTGTTGGTGGCGCGCATATTGAAGGACGTAGGGAAACGACAACTGGTGCTGGGAAGCGGACTGGGCGCGCTTGTAGGAGGAGCAGTTTTGTTGGCGAGCCGACTAGAAGTGACGTTGGTGGCGGGGGTGTTATTGATTGGTTTGTCGTACGCTGGCGTGTTTCCAACGGTATTGGCGATTGCCGGGGACACCTACAGGAAGATGACGGGGACGGTGTTCGGATTGTTGTTTGCGATTGCGCTCGTGGGCGGAATGTCCTTCCCATGGGCGGTGGGGCAGATTTCACAAAGACTGGGAGTGCGCTATGGCATGGTGGTGCCGCTCGCGGGAGCGGCTGGAATTTGCCTATTGGCGGGAAGGGTTTTGTGGACGGAGCAGAGGGGAGAAAGTTAGTGAGAAGGTGAAAAATCGAATGGTGGCGACCTGCGTACTGGCGGTGGACTTGGGTGGGACGAAACTGGCGGCGGCGCTGGTGGACTCCGATGGAAAAGTTTTGACGCGGAAGAGCGTGCAAGTGGACCGGCGCTCCGCCCTGGCACCAGTGAAGCAAATCATTGTATTGGCGCGGGAATTGGTGGGCGGCAAGAGTTTACGAGGTAGGGTCGCGGCGACCGGGGTTGCGGTACCGGGACTTGTGCGGCGAGACGGAAGCGTGTGGGCGCCGAATTTGCCGGGATGGAAGAAAATGGCGTTGGCGCGGCGATTGAAGGGCGCGCTTGGAGTAACCGTGGTCGTAGAAAGCGACCGGAACGCGGCTGTGCTGGGGGAAGGATGGCGCGGGGCCGCACGCGGGAAAAGGGACGCGATCGTGTTGATGTTGGGAACGGGGATTGGCGCGGGCATTTTAAGCGGGGGAAGATTGGTGCGGGGCGCGCATGAGTTATCCGGGTGCGCCGGATGGATGGTGGTCACAGACGAACCCGGGCCGGAGGTGCAACGCCTGGGCCAGTTGGAATCGCTAGCGGCGGGTCCCGCGATTGCGCGCGCAGCGAAAAAGGAGTTGGCGCGGGGCAAAGGCGGATTGTTGAAAGAAATTTCGGCGGACAGAATCGACGCGTACAAAGTGGCGGAGGCAGCACGACGCGGCGATATAGTGGGGATCGAGGTGTATCTAAAAGTGGGCCGACTGCTGGGATATGGCGTGGCGAACCTGGTGAGCTTGTTCGATCCGGAGATAGTAGTCATTGGGGGAGGATTGGCCGGTGCCAGCGACTTGTTTCTGGACGCACTGCGCAGGGGAATGAAAGAACGAGCGCAGCCGATTGCTGCGAAAAAGGTGAAGATCGCGGTGAGCCGCTTGGGTGGCGACGCGAATCTGTTGGGAGTGGCCTGGGCGGCGATGGGAAAGGGTTATCAGCAACCAGGAAACGGCGAGCACTGAACATCGATCAGGGAGTGCCAGTGCTCGTGGATTTAATGGCCACGGCGGAATCATGTCGGAGTTCCGCCATCGTCGTTAGTACCTGAAGAAATGCCATTCTGAGGGGGAGGATGAACTCGGATCGCCACTCGCTACCTCGCGCTCGACTCCATCCGTTTCGTTGCAGCAACACACAAATGGACGAGTGAACGGATAACTCCCCAACCCTGATTTCCAAACATTCCTTTCGATCATGCCCGAGTGACGGGCATGACCGGCAGTAATCCGCCGTGAACGGAGGACGAAGACTGGCCGCCTGAGAATTTGCTGATCAAGTGGTGAAGTGAAGCTGGCTGCGGATTAATGTGTCAACCTGCGCTCCGATGAGGCGACGAAATGATTATGGAAGGGTTGCTCAATTTATTGCTATCACGCCCGCCGTGAACGACCTTGTGAATGGCAGCATCCATCATGGGTCACTGCGCAAAGGCTACACCTTGCCCGCTATCAGGATGAACGTGGTCACCAGTTCGTTCATCATCACGACCGACAGCACAGCCGCCCTTGAATACCGGACCATCCAGTTTGATTGCCTTGCGGTGGATTACCTTGATGCGCTTCGCCTGAAGGATGCGGTCAAATCAGTGCTCCACGGATTATTCCGCCGTGCTGGCTGAGGGCACGGTGATCCGTGCATCCTTCCTCAAGAACGAAATGGACAACCCCTTGGCTGAAGGCAAGGGCGGCTATGTATTCCGCTCTATCTTGGACATCCAATTTGCCTATGACGCCAACAACTCTGGCTAAGTAACTGGTTAAGAAGGGTAAGATCGCACAGGGCCCCTTTTTTGGCTGCGACACTAACTGTCGGTGTTACGTGCGGGAGTGTGCGATCTTGACCACTCCTATTCAGCGGTTTGAGGTACTATTCACCGTGGAAAAGCGCCCCAAACCAAAACAGGTACTCGCTATCCGTTGTCCGACTTGTCGCGCTGCTTCTGGTCAGAAATGCGAACTGAGAACCGGCCGACCCCGTTCTGAGCCGCATCCGGCGCGTCGAATCGGCGCAAAACTAAGGCCAATCTGAGGCCGGGGGGAACCAAATGGGAACCGTGTCGAACATTGTGAAGCAGTTGAAGAAAGAACGCGACCTCGTAGAGCGGCAGTTGTCAGGATTAAATGCAGCCCTATCCGCCTTCGCAGGGGTGTACGCAGGAGCAAAACCAGCACGCAAACGGCGCAAGCTGTCAGCAGCCGGCCGCAAGAGAATTGCAGCCGCGCAGCGTGCGAGGTGGGCAAAGATTCGAGCGAAGAAAGCCAAGTAAACAACACCATGGACCAATACATGGCAGTACCCTGAACATAGTCGAGACGGTGCCTGTGCGGTACCGTTCAAACACGCAATTTCTTACTCTTCGGTCGGTGAAAAGCCCCTCGGACGAGTTGCTTGTTTCTGTGTTACGTTGCGAAGCGAAATCCGAGCTACGGAGCATTCCTCATGGACAGGTTTTCCAAACTCATCGAATTTGCATTCGCTGATGGGGATTGCATTGTTGCATATGCAGCATTTGATAGTGTGAAGTGCCAAGGCGGTTGGCCTCCTGAGCGTGCTACATCTGCACAAGAGACCGTCCCTCCGGGGATGGGCGGCGGTAGGTTGTGTAAAAGCAGTTTAACACATCTGTCAAACGAGAATGTTAATAGCGTAGTTCAAACGACATAAGAATTTGGTAGGACACATTGAGGAAAACAACATGATTGAAACCTTAATCCTCAGGAAGTAGCGGCCATACTGCGATCCGCCCTTACCGCACGCCGTTTGGCGGCTTTTTAGGTAGTTTCTTTTCACCAAGCGGGCTGAGCTAGTTGCGTTTCCCAGCAGCGGACAGCTTGCATAAGCTGCAGATCTACCTCGTCCGCGATGACCGCAATATCCAAAAGCAGTTGGTCATGATCGAGTTCACCGTGATGAAGGTGTAGCGTTTGGAACGTGACCACTTGGAACAGCCTTGACTCCTCAACAAGCATCGAGGCCGTGTAACCTTGGTGTCGTCGCCTTCGTCCGTGGTCAGTTGCGGCTGTAGAGACGGGTAGCTTGGCACCATCGCCAAGGCGTAAACGGCAAACCACGTCATGGAACAGCTTGGGCAGATGGAGCGTGCGGTCCCCATCGCTGAGCGAAATACATGTGAGTTCTGGGAGCAGATTAACCCGCCTCAGCCACTCTTTGATTGCGGTTTCGCATTCTCGCTCCAGTATGGTCCCTACGCTTTTTGGCTTTTTCTTCATCCTGTGCGCCTTGCGTTCTCCAATTAACCGTCAGGTCGCGCTCGTTCTTGTAGCGTCGCACACCAAGTTACTTCAATTCAATGGGTGTTCAAAACAGAACACAATAGATGTGCTGTTTGTTTAACGATTACGCTAATCGTTAGGAACGGCATTACTCGCCGGGCTGGTTGCTTTGCAAACTGGCCTGTTGAACCTGAGGGACGGCGTGGTGGGCTTTGCCGTTACCGCCTCCATTGTCGCCGGTACCTTGACGCCGTAGACGACAGGGATGTTCTAAGCTTCGGGCGCTGCAATAACCCATCTACGTAATCCCTAAGCATGATGGGTTCAACCCATCGCTTGTAAGGGGAAAACATTCATAGCAACAGATGCAGTAGTTGGCAGCGGTTTTCAGTTAAGCGTAAGTGTTGGCACTTCTCCCGTAGTAATCACAGAAATTGGTCAACTCCGTACCGCCGAGCGGTCTGGCAATAAAGTAAAAATGGTGGACATCACGAACACGGACAGCCCACGTGTGGTATCAGGCGGGCCGATCTACGAGGAAACATTGCCCACCATCGTATCGCCGGGCGACGTTGACTTCAGCGGCGTGTTTGGTCCGGACGATGCCAGTCAGATACTCCTTCAGGAAGCACAGGACCAAGGCAGCCTCAACGTGTGGACCATCACCCTGCCAAATTCACGCGGATTTTGGACATTCTCGGCTTACGTCAGCGAAATCTCCATGGATGTCCAGTACGACAAAGAGGTTACATTCGCTGGCAAGCTCTCGATTTCCGGGCCCTGCATCTATACCGCAGGCTCCTAAGTTTCCCCGCGCGACAGAAGGGCGGGATCAAGCGATTGGTTCCGCCTACCTCTGACCCTCAGTAACCCACCGCCCACGGGGTTTATACGTGGCACCTGCTTTACCAATTCCATTCTATTAGAGGTTCTATGTCTACCACTCCGGAAGCAATGTTGGATGAGGAGATTTGCCCATCTGTGACCATCGCCCTTGGCAAGAAAGAGTACCGCTTGGCTTTCTCGATGGGTTCAGTCATAGCGCACGTGAATTTGGGCTTGAGCAAGAAGGACTTTCTGGCGATGAGTCCCAAGGAATTTCATGCGCCGACCAAGTGCTATTGGGAGCGCATAGAGCACCTATCACCACGCATCTCCCGCCCAGCGGGACGGTGCTCGCTTACCAAGTCGGGAGTTCTTCAGCTTCGCCGGGTGGAACTAAGCCGTTCGACTTTGCGCAAGTGCAAGTCTGGTCAGACCGATAGTGGCAAACGTCATTCCACCAGAGCGAAGGGTCTACGATCTGGCTTCCCCGTCGTTCAGTTCACGGTGTACTCGTTGTCCGTGGTAATACATGTTGTTGAGCAATCCCTAAATTTGCCCGGTATCGGAGGGCAATATAGTTAGCGACGGGCGTTTCTTCGCTCTTTAAGAACTCAAGAATAGTGGCAATCATTGCAACAATTTGATGCTCATCCATATCCCCCTCTTTCCAGTCGGCTGTGCCGAACACCTACCTTAAACACCAGATTTTCGGAAAGCAAGTCGAAGCGTGCTGTACTCCGAAACATTGGAGTGTACAGTTTGGCGTTTGGCGTAAACATAAGAGGATGTCGGACATGGCCATCATCGATTTGTTCTCGAAACGGCAGAAGGTACTTCGCAACGAAGTGCTGGATGTCTACGAGTACTCCCAAATACCACGTCCTTTACGAGTCCAGATTGCCCACCTCCTGCGTGACCTCTTCGGTCGCTCCGTGTCGTATGACACCAACGGCTGTGTCGCATTATTCGCAGGCGTCGAAGAATTGCCGGACATTTCATTTACTAAGAAAAGGGGTCATTTCTAATGTCGTAAGAATGGGGACATTTCTTCTATGAGAAGGTCATAAAAGTCAACGCCGACGTGGCGGCCCTCCTTATATTTGATCTCCGCCACATTTCCACAGAAAAGTGTGCGTTAGGATCGCTCAGGAGCGACGATTGGCAACTTGGACGACCCACAGCATCCCCCCTTTTGTCTGTCTTCCGGTGAAACCTTGCGAATTTTCTTCCGTGCTGCATAGATCTCGGCTGGTGCGTTGCGAGGCTGTCAAGGGCGCCGCCGAATGGCGGCGTTCATCTTGACCCTTGACAGCCTCGCAACGCACTTCAGACGATCGAGATGGGGCGAAGCTCACCTCGCTTAGGCTTTTCTCCGACGCTCGTTGCTGCGGGTTTTTTCGGATCCAGCTTTTCCTTCAGTTTTCCCACTAGTTCCGCCAGCACTTGCTTTGTATCCCGCCGCATCGGGTCTCGCGGCTTTGCCCGCTTCCTTGCGGTTCACTCTTCTTTCCAGAATTGTTATGCTTGTTCAAGGTCGATCTCCTTATCCGCTGTGATTGCACCTAGAGTGCGTTGATCACCGGTAGCTTAACGCCATCCGTGATCGGGGGTCGACCTTCTCATCCCATCTATTGTCGGTTGACAGCTACAGGATTGTGCGTAGTAAAAACCAGCAATGATGTAAGATTTCGCACTGTTGGGATGTAAGTCTCGTGAAATCAGTGCAAGTAGCTTTGGATTCTGTAGCTGAATAGAGTCCCTCCCTCTCCGCCAGACTTATCAATCCCAACCACTTACGCCGCATAACGTCGCTATTGGATGGTCTGATCTCCTGCTGCTTCGTTGCGGTTCTGGTGTCCTTAGATGTCCCGAACGGCTCGCGCTTTCCCCGTCGAGCAAGAGGAGCCAATCTGACGATATCCAAAAAGAAAAAGGCATGGAGTCCGCTTATAGACTAGAAATAGTCGTGAGGTCGTTCGTTCGCCGGCGACGGCCCGAATCTGGAAGTCCCGGGTACCAGGACTGCTGCCATGTTGACACAAAATGAAAAGGGACGTGCTTTTCGCGTGCTCCACCAGCGGGACCGTGCCTTCATTATTCCCAACCCGTGGGACGTGGGAAGCGCGCGGATTCTGGCGCAACTAGGGTTTGAGGCTTTGGCGACCACGAGCATGGGCTATGCTTTCTCGAAGGGGCGGCGCGATGGGAAAATCACGCGCGATGAGACTCTCGCGCACGCGCGCGAGATCGTGGCTACTACGGAGCTTCCGGTGAGCGCCGATCTGGAGAATTGTTTTGGCGACGAGCCGGAAGTCGCTGCAGAAACCATCCGCTTGGCGGGTGAAACCGGGCTGGTGGGTGGTTCGATCGAGGACTATAGCGGTCGGATCGATAGGCCGATCTATGAACTGGAACATGCGGCGGAGCGCGTCAGGGCCGCTGCGAAAGCCGCTCATACCCTTCCTTTTGCTTTTACGCTAACGGCTCGGACAGAGAACTATCTGCACGGTCGCCCCGATATTAAGGACACGATCAGGCGCTTGCAGGCATTTCAGGAAGCGGGTGCCGATGTTCTCTACGCTCCCGGTCTGATAACGAAGGAGGACATTGCTGCTGTGGTCAGCTCGGTTGACCGGCCTGTCAATGTAGTCATGGGACTTCGGGGTGTTCAGCTCACGTTGGCGGAACTTTCGGCAATGGGCGTGAAGCGCATCAGCGTCGGCAGTGCACTAGCCCGGACCGCTCTGGGCGCCTTCCTTCGCGCAGCTCGAGAGATGCAGGAGCATGGGACTTTCACGTTCGCGAAGGATGCTGCCA
>Ga0209420_1001142_pt1 | contig 12804 bp, 13 predicted proteins | sample BlaSpr_A8_OM1_O1_FD_187972 | JGI IMG/M metagenome (GOLD analysis project Ga0209420, IMG submission 187972) | Forest soil microbial communities from Thunder Bay, Ontario, Canada - Black Spruce, Ontario site 2_A8_OM1_O1 (SPAdes) (version 2) | ecosystem: Environmental > Terrestrial > Soil > Boreal... | reverse complement strand
CTTGTCGGAACACTGATGGTAGACGACCCGGCCCTCAGGGGCGGTAATGGCGTAGGCGTAGATCTCGTCGTCGCCGTGGAAGTGCGGCGCGAGCACAACCAGCAGCACGATGATCACCGCGTTCCACACCGCGGGCGAGATCGCCGGGATCGTGAAGTGGTCATAGGACTGCAGCACCCCCACCAGCAGGCCGTTGAGCCCCAGCAGCAGGATCACCGGAAACAGCACCCGCGACAGGCCCACCGTCAAGCCGGTCTCCTTGACCAGCTTGGGGCCGATGAACAGAGGCATCACGAAGCCCGCCGCCAGGATGAACAACGCCATCAGCGCCCCCAGGCCGATCAGCATGATCCAGAACAGCGTCGACGCCAGCCGGATCGCCTCTTTGCGCCGCCCCTTCTGCAGCAGGTCGGTGAACACCGGCACGAACGCCGCCGACAGCGCCGACTGTGCGAACAGGTTCGCAACCAGGTTGGGCACCAGGTAGGCCAGCGTGTAGGCCGACGCGACCGGCGTCGTGCCGAAGTAGCTCGCGAACACGATTTCGCGCGCCAGCCCCACCACCCGCGAGATGCCGGTGGCGATCGAGAAGATCAGCGTGTTGCGCGCCACCCCGCCACCCCCCGGAGGCGGCGGGGCGACCGGCTCCTCGGCGAAGGCTTCAGCGCTGGCGGACAAGGCCGCTATAGTACGGCGCGCCGCGGGCACGTCCTCGTTTGTTCGCGTCCCTTTTTCACGATGGCCAACATCCACTCCCAGAAGAAGCGAATCCTGCGTTCCGAGCGCGAGCGCCTGGAGAACCGTCGCTACACGTCTACGATCAAGACGTACTTCCGGCGTCTTGAGTCTCTGGCCGGCGGCGACGCCGAGGCCACCGAGACCGCCCACCGCGAGCTGGTCAGCATGATCGACAAGGCCGTCAAGCGAGGCGCGCTGCACAAGAACACCGGCGCTCGCAAGAAGTCCCGGGCCGCGCGCCTTCGCGCGGGCTCGTCTAGCTCGTAGCCTGCGAGATCGGCCGGCTAGGCCGTGATTGTCTGGATCGCTTGCAAGGCGAGCGTGTCCTCGTCCAGGCCCGCGAACGGCGTGCGGCTGGACGACAGCGGCGCGCCCCCGCGTGAGTCGAGCTCGAGATCGGCCAGCGCGGCCAGCGCCCGGCGCAGGCGTTCGGGCTCTGAGCGCGCCGCGTCCGCCACGAACCGCTCGGCCGCCCGCGCGGGCATGCGCAGGCCTCGCTTGATCTCCGCCGCCGGCACGCCGGCCTGCAGGCGGATCGCGATCGCCAGCGCGTCGCGCAGGCGCTGGGCCATCAGGTAGGTCAGCCCCGACACGCGCTCGCCCTGCTGGCGCAGGCGCACGTAAGCGAGCGTCGCCTCGCGAGTGTGACCGCCGACGAGCGCATCGGCCAGCGCGTATGCGCGCCACTCGCTCGAGTGCGCCGCGCGGCTCTCGATCTCACCGGCGTCGATCTCGCGCGGGCCCTCGCCTTCCAGGGCCAGCTTCTCCAGCTCGCGCAGCAGGCGCTGCTGGCGCTCGCCCACCTGGGCGACCAGCGCCTTGGCCGCCGCCGCGTCGAGCGACAGGCCCAGGCGGTCGGCCTGCTCGCGCGTCCACTTGGCCAGCTCCCACGGCTTGACCGTCGTCTGGGCCACCACCTGGCCGCCCGCGCGCTTGACCGCCTCGTGCAGCGCCGCCGGGGCCTTCGCGCGAGCCTCCTCGCGTGCGAACAGCGCCACGGTGGTCGCCGGCGGCATCGACTCCAGCGCCGGTACCAGATGCTTCTCCACGTCCGCCTGGCGCCAGCGCTCGATCCCTTCCACGATGATCACGCGCCCCACGCCTTCCAGATCTGGGCCGCCGAGCGCGAGCGTCATCGTGGAAAGCGCCTCGGCCACGCCCAGCGGCGTCGCCTGATCGCCCTCCAGCACCTCCACGCTCGCCCCAGCCCCCTCCCCCGCTTCCGCCAGCGCGCGCAGCCCCGCGCGGCGCTCGGCCACCGCGCCGTGGTCGTCGCCGTGGATCAGGTACGCGGGCTTGAGCGCCGCCATCAGCGCGCTACGAGATTCACAAGCTTGCCCGGTACCACGATCTCCTTGACTATCTCCTTGCCGTCAAGGTGCGCCCTGACGTTGGGCGCCGCCCTGCACAGCTCCTTCAGCGCCTCGGGGGTCGCGTCGGCGCTGGCCTGCACGCGGTCGCGGACCTTGCCGTTGACCTGGCAGACGAGCTCGTAGGAGTCGCGCTCGAGCATCGCCTCGTCCGCTTCGGGCCAGCGCTGCTCCCACACCCGCTCGCCGGTCAGGCGGTCGTAGATGTCCGCGCACACGTGCGGCGCGAACGGGAACAGCAGCGAGGCCGCCTGAGCCAGGGCGAAGCGCTGTGTCTGCACGCCCACCGACTCGCGCAGCCGCGACGCTTCGTTGAGCAGCTCCATCACCGCCGCGATCGCCGTGTTGAACGCGAACCGCCGCATGTCGCCGGTGACCTTGTCGATCGCCCAGTGGGTCTTGCGCAGCAGCGCCAGGTCGTCGCCCTGCGGATCCGCCGGCGAGGACAGCTCGGCCGCTGGCGCTGCATGCCCGTTTGCGGTGCCCCGATCGGGCGTCGCGGTGCCCGCCCGCTGGGCTGTCTCGGCGGCCAGGCGCCACAGCCTGCCCAGGAAGCGGTGCACTCCCTCCATGCCCTCGTCAGACCAGTCCGCATCCTGGTCGGGAGGGCCGATGAACAGGATGTAGCAGCGCGCCGTGTCCGCGCCCAGGCGCTCCACGATCGCCGCCGGCGAGACCACGTTGCCCTTCGACTTGCTCATCTTCGCGCCGTCCTTGGTCACCATACCCTGCGTGAACAGCGCCGCGAACGGCTCCTGGAAGTCGACGTGGCCGAGGTCGGCCAGCGCCTTGGTGAAAAAGCGCGCGTACATCAGGTGCAAGATCGCGTGCTCAACGCCGCCGATGTACTGGTCCACCGGCATCCACTCGCGCAGCGCCGCCGGGTCCCACGCCGCGCGTTCGTTGCGCGCGTCGCAGTAGCGCATGAAATACCACGACGAGTCCACAAACGTGTCCATCGTGTCGGTCTCGCGCCGGGCCGCGCCGCCGCACTGCGGACAGTCCGTGCGCACCCAGTCCTCCGCCGCCGCCAGCGGCGAGCGGCCCTTGGGCGTGAAGTCGTCGATATCCGGCAGCACCACCGGCAGGCGATCGTCTGGCACCGGCACAATGCCGCAGCGCTCGCAGTACACGATCGGGATCGGGCAGCCCCAGTAGCGCTGGCGGGAGATCAGCCAGTCGCGCAGGCGGTAGTTGACCGACGCGTGGCCCTTGCCCTCGCGGTCCAGCCAGGCCACGATCGCGCCCAGCGCCTGGCGGTTGTTCATCCCGTCGAAGTCAGGATGGGAGTTCACGAGCACGCCATCGCCCGTGTACGGCAGCTCACCGACCCCGCCCCCCGCCGAAGGCGGCTCATCAAAATCGTCGTTCTGCGCCGGGGCTTCGATCACGCGCTTGATCGGCAGGTCGAACGCCTGGGCGAACGCGTAGTCGCGCTCGTCGTGCGCCGGCACCGCCATGATCGCGCCGGTGCCGTACTCCATCAGCACGTAGTCGGCCACAAACATCGGCAGCTGCTCCTCGTTGACCGGGTTTGTCACCGTGCGTCCCAGCGCCACGCCCGTCTTGGGCTTATCCGCGTTGCCGCGCTCCTCGTTGCCCTCCGTCAGCGCGTGGGCCACGTACTCGCGCACCGCCTCCTCGTTGCCGGTTCCCTGCGCCAGGCGCATCACGTCCGGATGCTCGGGAGCCATCACGAAGAAGGTCGCGCCGAACAGCGTGTCCGGGCGCGTCGTGAACACCGGGTAGTCGATCGGGTGGGCGGGATCCAAGTCCTCGCAGCGGAACGTCACCTCGGCCCCCTCGCTGCGCCCGATCCAGTTGCGCTGCATCGTCTTCACATGCTCGGGCCAGTCGATCGAGTCGAGGTCGCCCAGCAGGCGCTCGGCGTAGTCGGTGATGCGAAAGAACCACTGCTCCAGCTGGCGCACTTCCACGAGCGCGCCGCAGCGCTCGCAGCACCCGTCCGCGTCGACCTGCTCGTTGGCCAGCACCGTCTGGTCGTTGGGGCACCACTTGACCGCCGCGTCCTTGCGGTAGGCCAGGCCCGCGCGGAACAGCTCCAGGAAGATCCACTGCGTCCAGCGGTAGTAGGACGGTTCGTGTGTGGCCAGCTCGCGCGACCAGTCGATCGAGATCCCCCACGAGCGAAACTGACGCTGGAAGGACGCGATCGACTCCTCGGTGGACTTGCGCGGGTGCACGCCCGTCTTGATCGCGTAATTCTCCGCCGGCAGCCCGAAGGAGTCATAGCCCATCGGGTGCAGCACGCGTTGGCCCAGGCGGCGGTGATAGTGGGCGATCGCGTCGCCTACCGAGTACACCTTCAGGTGGCCGATGTGCGGCTCGCCGCTGGGGTAGGGCAGCATCTCCAGCACATATGCATTAGGTCCTCGCCCACCCGAGCGGGCGCCCTCGTTGGTCACCTCCCAGGTGCGCTCCCGCGCCCACACCGCCTGCCAGCGCGGCTCGATCTCCTGCGGGTCATAGCGCTGCTCTGTCATCGGCAGTCGCAGGTTAGCGGGCAACCTCCCGCTCCTGGACGCGCGGGCTGTTGGCGCGCACCAGCCGCACCACCTCCGCCGGGGCCTTCTGCGGCGAGCCGGCGTCGAACGGCGGCTGCGGGTCGTACTCGATGCCCAGCTGGATCGCCTGGGCGACCGTGTCGCCGGCCACGCGCGCGGCCAGCGTCAGCGCCATGTCGATGCCCGCCGACACGCCCGCAGCGGTCACCAGCTTGCCGTCGAACACCACGCGCTCGGCCACCGCCTCGGCGCCCAGGCCGCGCAGTTCGTCGAGTGCAAGCCAGTGGCTGGTCGCGCGCCTGCCCGCCAGCAGCCCAGACGCGGCGAGGATCAGCGAGCCGGTGCACACCGACGTCGTCCACGTGGTCGTCTCGTCGACCGTTCTCAGCCAGTCGAGCACGGCCGGCCCCGCGTTGGCCACCACGTCTCCCGGTCCGCCGGGCACCAGCACGATGTCCGGCTGGCCTGCCTGCTCCAGCGACCGCTCGGCCACGAGCGTGAGCATGCCGTTGTCGGTGCGCACGGGGCCCGCCTGCGCCGCCACGAACGTCACGCGCGCCCCCGGCAGCCGGCTGAGCACCTCATACGGGCCGATCGCGTCCAGCGCGGTGAATTTGTCGTACAGCACTATCGCGGTGTTCATGTCACTGTCTCCTCGGGTTGTGGGGCGTTGAAGCGGCGGCGATACTCCGCGGGGCCGACCGCGAGCGCGCGCAGGAACACGCGGCGCATCGTCTCCGCGCTGCCCAGGCCGCAAGCCGCCGCGACCGCCGACAGCGGCTCGGCCGTGTCCTCCAGGCGCCTGCGCGCCGCCTCCAGGCGCACGCGCTCGACATAGCGGGCGGGTGTCACGCCGGTCTGCGCGCGAAACATGCGGGCAAAGTGGCGCGGGCTCATATGGGCGCGCGCGGCCATCGCCTCGACCGAGTGGTCGGCCGCCACGTCCTCCAGCAGCGTGCGCTGCAGCTCTCGCAACGGCGCCAGAGCCGGCTGCTGGGTGACCAGCGTGGCGCTGAACTGCGACTGGTTGCCGGGGCGGCGCAGGAACAAGACGAGATGGCGCGCGATCGTCAGGGCGGCGTCGCGGTCGAGATCCTCCTCGACGAGCGCTAGCGCGAGGTCCATGCCCGCGGTCACGCCCGCTGACGTCCACATGCGCCCGTCGCGCACGAAGATCGGCTCGGGGTCGACCAGGACGTCGGGATATGTCCGCTGCAGCTCCTCGGCGGCGGACCAGTGCGTGGTGGCGCGACGGCCGTCCAACAGGCCCGCGCGGGCCAGCAGGAAGGCACCCGTGCAGACCGAGGTCGTGCGCCGCGCCGCGGCGGCCGTGCTCGCAATCCAGTCGATCAGCGCATCGTCCTGCGAGGCGGTTGTGTGGCCGTATCCCCCCGCCACGATCAGCGTGTCGATCTTCGACGGCGCATCGGGCAGGCCGGCGTGCGGAGCGATCGTCAGGCCGCTGGATGTGACAACCGGCGCGCCGTCGCGCCCGACCACGCGCACCTCATAGCCGCGATCTGCGCGATCGCTGGCTTCGATCAGCCGCTGGGCGCCCGCGAACACCTCCAGCGGCCCGGTCACGTCGAGGCTCTGCACTCCCTCATAGACGAGGATCGCGACCTGGCGCGGGGTGTTCTTGGCTGGACTCATGACTGCGATGATCCCTCAGCCGGGCCTTGTCCGCAAGGACGTATTTCCCACCTTTCCTGCCATGCCGTCCATCCTCGCGGCGGGGGTCGGGAGCGCCCGACGTGGGTGCCTGGCAGGCCGCCATACATCGGTCTGCGCATCCGTCTACGATGCCGGCAATGGCGGAGTTCGAGTACGACGCGGACGAGTTCGACTACGAAGAAGAGTCACAGCTCGCCCAGGATGTCGACCCGGACGCCCTGAGCGCAGCGCCCGGTCGCGTGGCCTCTATCGTGGCCGCCGCCGAACAGGCCGCCGGGGACCTGCGCGAGCAGGCCGAGGCGCGCAGTAGGGAGCGCATCGCCGAGGCCGACCGTGCGGCCGACAATCGCGTGCGCGCGGCCGAGGAAGAGGCCGAGGACATCCTCGGCAACGCCCGCTCAGAGGCCGAAAGCACCAGAAACGAGGTGCTCGCAGACGTCACCAGACTCAAGGACGAGGCCGAGCGCGCGCGCGATGAGGCGGCGGGAACGCTCGACGAGGCACGCCAGGAAGCGCAGCGCACGCGCGACGAGGCCGACGCGACGCTCGGCGACGCGCGCCTGGAGGCCGAGCGCATGCTCAACGAGACGCGCGAGGAGGCAGACCGGACGCTCGACCTCGCCCGCGAGGACGCCGCGCAGGTGCGCACGATGGCCGACGAGGCGTCCGAGCGCATCCGCGCCGCCGCCAGCGAGGAATCCGAAAAGGTCAGGGGCGCCGCCGAGGACGAGTCCACGCAGCTGCTCGCCAGGTCACGCGATGAGGCCGAGCGGATCGGCAAGGACGCTCGCGAGGAGACCGAGCGCCTGCTCGCCGAGCGAGAGGAGAAATTCGCGCAGATGCAGGAGGAGGCCGAGGCGCAGGCGCGCGAGGCCAAGGCGCATGCCCGCGCCGAAGCTCGCGACATCACCAGCGAGGCGCGCGTCGTCGCGCAGGACATCCTCGGCGAGGGCAGCGAGATCTCACGCAACCTCCACGAGCTGTCCGTGTCGCTGCGCAACAACGCAGAGCGCCTGCTGCGCGACGTGCGCCTGACCCACGGCGGCATGACCGCGCGCCTGGATCAGATCGCGCCGGGAGACGACGAGGAAGCCACGGCGAAGACGCGGGCGGGCGGCAAGTCCGGGGGCAGCAAGGACGAGCCCGGCGGCGGCGACGATCTCGACGTGCCCGAGTTCATTCCGCGGACCTGAGGGGAGGGGTCAGCGAGGGGCGTGCGCTGCTCGAAAGTTGGCACTGGCGCGTCACAAAGTTGGCACATAGGGCGCACACAGGGCACAGGTTGGGGCCTAGGGTTGGGGCATGAACGAGCTCACGCCTAGCCAGAAGGGAGCCGCGGCGGAGGCGGAGATCGCGGCGGCGCTCATTCGCCTCAAGCATGTGGTTCTACGTCCCGTGTGCGAGGGAGGCCGGTACGACCTGGCGATCGACACCGGCGCCGGCATTCTGCGTGTGCAGTGCAAGTGGGCGTCAAGGCGTGGCAATGTGCTCACCGCCCGCTGCATCACCAGCCGGCATACGCCGCGCGGCTATCTGAGGAGCACATATTCGGCAGAGGAGATCGACGCGATCGCGGTGTACGCCCCCGATACGGACCGTTGCTACCTGATCCCCGTCGAGGAGACCGAAGGCCACGTCACGCTGAGCCTGCGCCTGACCCCGACCCGCAACAATCAGGCCGAGCGAGTCCGTTGGGCGCATGACTACGAGCTCGAGAGCTCGCTCGAGCGCCACTGGGCGGTCGGAGCGCGAGAATCCGGCCTTGGAGCGGACGCTTCCGAGCCGATAGGATGAGGTCACCTGGGGCTATAGCTCAGCTGGGAGAGCGCCGCCATGGCATGGCGGAGGTCGTCGGTTCGAGCCCGACTAGCTCCATTCGACGTACAGTGGTCGAACCGACCGGTGGAGGTGCCGCGCGGGGCCTAAGCTAAGCCGCCATCCGGGTTAGCCGTCACGCCGGCGCTTCGCTTTGCCCCCGTCGCCTACCGGATTCAAACTTCACCGCAGTCGATGATGTCCACCAGCGGCCATCATCTGCGCGCCATACGGATGCCACATCGTGCGAATCCAGGAACGCGACATAGGCGTCACCAATTGGCTCGCTGAAGAGAGCGAGGAGTCTGGGTTGTCGCCCTTGGTAGGGAAAAAGCGATACATGAGCACCTGTGCCAAAGCAGCTCTAACTGCGCCTGTCGCATCGCCCATGTAGAGCACCTTTGCCTCAACCAACCATTCCTCTCCAGGTCGGCGCAGCACTAGATCTCGAGGATGCACCGTCGTATCAATGGCGAAGCCGAGGCTGGCACACCATGCGCCGAAGTCCGCGATGAGCGCCTCGTGCGAGCGCCGCTTGATCAGTTCACGCCCCTCCACACAAAGGGAAGCAGTAGGCCATCCCTCACCATGCGGTCGCGTTGCCAGGAGACTCGATTTCTCCACTTGGTCTCGAACGGACGCGAGGGCGGCGAATCGAGATCGTCAGTAGTGAAATGCGAGCCAAAGGTGGACTCGATCCTTGCAAGCGCCTTCGCGCGCGATGCGCTGTCACCCATCTCGCCCAACACCAAGATCAGCCACTGCTGTAGCTGGCTGTGGGAGTGAGATCCATCCGCGACAAATAGCCTACGACCTGCTCACGGCCAGAGTAGGTCGAGGGCTCGCGCCGTGGTGCTGAGCTTCATGATCAGCCGACACGGGTCTGTCGGGGAGGGCTGGAAGTCGTGGGCGCGGTAGAAGTCCGCTGCGTTGCTGTCCACCGCGTCGCCTACGACAAGGCGCCCGCCGGCTGAGCGAGCAGCCGCGACGATCGTAGTTAGGGCGTAAACCAGCAGCTCGGCGCCGAGCCCTTGGCCGTGCAGATCGCTACGCAGGGCCAGCTTCGCGGGGAGGATCGCGGGGATGCGCTTTGGCGCTCCGCGGCCGACACCCGGTGGAGCGGTATCCCGCTCGACTAGATAAGGGGCGATCGCGAAGTAGCCGGCGACAGCGCCAGTAGCTTCCTCGACGAGCAGATATGTACGAGTGCCCTGCCCTGTGGCATTCCGGGCGTGTCGCTGTAGCCAGTCCGTGAGGGCATCGTGCCCGCAATCGAAGGCGTCGAGGTCGTGGCCGGCGGCAAGCAGCTCGACCCAGTAGCTCATGTTGACTTGATTCGCCTGCGCCGCGGTTCGACTTGAGCGCCCATTCCACAGGACGCGCACCGAGGTCCGCCGCTTCCAGCTCGGGGCGGTCACCCAGGACAGTCGATCCAGCGGTACACGAGCCCGTCACGAACCTCGTGGTATGAGGGCGGGGCTGGCGGCGGGTCGTTGGAGAGCCGCGCGACGACCTCGTCAGCGCCGTGTAGATGTTCCTCGACCGCTGTGGTCCAGTGGATGTCGGGATGGAGCAGCCGCCGCAGCCGCTTCCAGCTGCGACGCTCGATCGCGTCGAGCACATCGCATACGGCCTGGACCTGCTCAGCCATGGGCAGAACGCTAGAGCACGAGCAGGCAATCTCCACCGACGCGCGCAACATGCGCCGGCCCCCTACCGGAGTTCCTGGCGTTCCTCAGCAGTCGACATGCAGCGCTGGAAGCGCATTGGGGCTGATCCCCTGTTCGATGCACCCCAGGTATGCGATCCCGCGATGTATGCCGTCGATTGCGAGCAGAGTGCCGCCAAACACACCTATCCGCATGACCAGATCGGACTTCCACCTATTGCTCGCCATGTCGTCTATGAAGCGCTCAACCCGCAAATCGTCTGCGTCGTCCTCAGCTGCGTCGAGCGCGAGCCTACGCTCCCGATATATCGCTCGCAGTTGCCCAAACGTCCTGTAACTCGTGCCCATCGAGCCCATGAAGCTGGCGAACAGTGTCGGCGTCTGCGCCAGTTCCGTCGCCGATAGGGGCTTGAGAGCCATGCCGAGCATCGTCCCTCTGGAGAGGGCGTGCCCCTATGGTCCGCCGGCCAAAGAGTGTCATCCCCCTTTGTCACGTCCGTCCAGGAAGTGTCGATCAGCACAAAGTTGCCCGCGGCGCCCTGCGGTGCGACAGGCGTCGGCAAGTCCCGCCGTCGCCCCGCAGCATCAGGGCCCCACAACGAGCGAGATGTTCTACGGTGCGACCTCATGACCACACTCCACCCACTGGCTGTGGGATTTGCAGACGTCGCCGACGCGTATGAGCGCGGGCGACCCGAGTACGCGCCGGCCGTGGTTGGCGCGATCGCCGCAGAGCTGGCCATCCCCCCCGCCGGCCCCGTGCTCGATCTGGCCGCTGGCACGGGCAAGCTCACCCGCGCCCTGCTGAGGCAAGGACTCGATGTCATAGCCGTCGAGCCGCAGGCGTCGCTTCGCGAGATCCTTGCCGCGAACGTCGGACGCGAGCACGTGCGCGAGGGCTTTGCCGAGGCGATCCCGCTGCCCGACGGATCCGTCGCCGCGGTGACGGTCGCCGACGCCTTTCATTGGTTCGATCACGCGGCGGCCCTGGCGGAGATCCGGCGCGTGCTGCACCCCGGCGGCGGACTTGCGGTGCTCACGACCGTGCCCGACTGGGGCAGCGCGTCGTGGGCGCACGAGGTCGGCACGCTGATGGCCAGCCTGCGCCCCGAGCACCCGCAGTTCGACGGGCCACCATGGCAGGACGCCGTGCACGCGGCCCCCGGCTGGACCACGCCGCGTGAGATCCGCGTGACCACCTCACAGCCCGTCGTTCCCGAGCGGTTCGTCGACTACCTAGCGTCGGTGAGCTGGATGGCGGCGCTGCCGGCCGACCAACGCGAAGAGACGCTGGCGCAGGTCGCCGCGATCGTCAGCGCGGGCGACACTCCAGCGGAGCTGCCCGCGCACGTGGTCATCGGCCTGGCCGCCCTCGCCTGAGCCGATCGCCCGTGTCAGGCTTTGAGCGTGGCCGAGGACCTTCCCCAGTTGCTCGTCGTCGACGCACGCGACTGGCGCGCGTGGTTGGGCGAGCACCACGAGGGCTCGTCGGGGGTTTGGCTGCGACTGGCCAAGAAGGGCACCACCGAGCCGACCAGCCTCACCTACAGCGAGGCACTCGAGGAGGCGCTCTGCCACGGCTGGATCGACGGACAGGTCCGCCGCTTCGATGAGCTCACCTTCAGGCAGCGCTTCACCCCACGGCGCCCCCGCAGCGCGTGGTCGCAGAACAACGTTGCCAAGGTCGAGCGTCTGCTGCAAGAAGGGCGGATGCTGGCCGCCGGCCTGGCCGTCTTCGAGCGCGCCAAACAGGACGGCCGGGTACAGGAGGCCTATCCGGGCCAGGCGAGCATCGACGTCCCCGCCGACCTGACCGCCGCGCTGCGCGCCGATCCGGCCGCGCGGGCGATGTTCGACGTCCTCACACGCCAGAACCGCTACGCGGTGCTGCTGCGCATCAGCCAGGCCAAGCGCACCGACACACGCGCGCGTCGCATCGAGCGCTTCGTAGAGATGCTCGCCCGCGGCGAGACGCCCCACCCGCAGAGACGTACAGAGCGGTGAGCCGCGTGGCCGACAAGACCCCGCGGGCGCGAGCGGGCTCGCTGCGCCGCCCGACGGGGACGAGCCGACCGAGCGCGCACAGGCCGTCGCAGGCCGTCGCGGTTGCCATGCTCGTCGCCGCATCGGCGTGTTGGGGCCTGGCAACGGCCCTCAGCAAGGTCGCGCTCGCGCAACTGACTCCACTCGACCTGTTCGGCTGCGAGGTGTGCGTTGGCGCGGTCTGTCTTGGCGCGCTCGCGCTGTCGCGCGGCGCCAGGCCGAGCCGGCCGAGCTTGACGCTGCTCGCGCTCGGCGCTCTCGAGCCGGGCATCGCCTTCGTCCTGTTCGACTTCGGCATCTACCACACCGCCGCAACGCACGCCTCCCTGCTGCTCTCGACTGAGACCCTCTTCACCGTCTCGCTCGCCGCCCTGCTGCTGCGCGAGCGTCTCACCGGGCGCCTGGCGGTGGCCCTCGCCGCCGGCGTCGCCGGCTCGGTGCTCGTCGCCTGGCATGCCGGCGGCGAGCACGCGTCGCTGCTCGGCGATTGCCTCGTGGTGATGGCGTCGCTGGCCGCAGCCGGCTATGCGGTGCTCGCACGCCACATCGCTCCCGAACAGGATCCGGTCGTCGTCAGCGCCGTGCAGATGCTCGGTGCGCTGCTGATCGCCGCGCCGCTCACGGGCGGCTCGATCGTCGTGGGCGCCACTCATCTCGACAGCGCCGACCTGGGCCACCTGGCGCTGGCCGTCACGGTGGGGCTGACGGCGACCGTCGTGCCATTCCTCTTGTTCAACACCGCCGTCGCGCATATCCCCGCCATGCGCGCCGGCTTGATCCTCGCGCTCGTGCCGCTGTTCGGCGCGGCCGCATCCATCGCTGTGGTGGGAGAGACGCTTGGCGCCATGCAGGCCGCGGGCGGCGTCCTGGTGATCGCCGCTGCCGCGCTCGCCGCCAGCCGGTTCGAGCTCGCCTGACAGACGCCAACAGCGACGCGGCTCAGCGCAGCCCTATCAGCCGGGATGCGACC
>Ga0209420_1001141_pt1 | contig 12807 bp, 10 predicted proteins | sample BlaSpr_A8_OM1_O1_FD_187972 | JGI IMG/M metagenome (GOLD analysis project Ga0209420, IMG submission 187972) | Forest soil microbial communities from Thunder Bay, Ontario, Canada - Black Spruce, Ontario site 2_A8_OM1_O1 (SPAdes) (version 2) | ecosystem: Environmental > Terrestrial > Soil > Boreal... | reverse complement strand
AAACGCAAATGCGCGGTACCTCGCGACCAGACTTGCCAGCAAACAAACAGGGGGTATAATTCCCCCGAATTGCGGGCCCCACCCAAGTTTGTCCAAGATGAGATCGCTCAAGCGCGTAATCCCAGGAGGAATCCGTGGCAATCACGTTTGGGAGCGGGACAGTTGGCCTCAAGAAAGGCCATACAGCGTCGTTCCTTTTGATCTTCAATAGCACCGATTTCACGGCCGGCGGCGACTATATGGGTCCTGTGGCATTTGCTGCATTCACTGCGAATAGAAACGGGATACTCATCACCGTACTTTCTAACGGACTGGAATTCATTCAGCAAACCAGTTCGTTGACTACTTCTTGCGTCTATCACGTCGCGATGCAAAACAACGGGAACGCGGACGCGCAGATCCGGATCGACTCCTTCTACGACGGATAAAGGAGCATGGAGTGATTCGGGTTACACACAATTCTTGGACGGACTTGCCTCGAAAAGGAAGGAAGGTAAGTTATGAAGATCAGCGTAGTTGCGGACGAATCCGGAATGGTGGTTGCCGCTGTGATCCCTCCGATTGAGCCAGCCCACGGGCGTCCGTTCTGCTTGATTCAGCCGAAAGCCTCGGGAACGCACACGGTTCATCAGCCCGACTTGCCGGAAGAGTTGTTCGCACACCTCGGTAAGGAAACCTTGATACCTGAGCTGTTCAAATACCGGGTCGAAAAGAAGGGCAAACACGTCGCCTTGAAGCGTGACTAAGGCGCTACCGCCGCAGCATCAATCCGCTCAGTAGCTCCCGCCCGAAGGCCCACTGCGTCTCACCTGGCGCGGCCCCTCACCGTCGCCAATACAGCGAACCTCGATTCGCAGTAGACCAATCCCACAGGCCGCCCCCAAATAACGAGCACTGAGGGGGAAAGCACACACGCGCAACGCAGTCTCAAAACGGGATAGACCCTTTGAAAAGTTTGGTGCCCGAAAGAGGACTCGAACCTCCAAGGCCGTGAGGCCACTAGAACCTGAATCTAGCGCGTCTGCCAGTTCCGCCATTCGGGCACAGAGTGCTAATCTTACAATACTTTCAGTTGATTAGCTGCTGCTCAGCACTGTAATTCGCCTCAGCCGTAGCAACTGCTTAGGCTATTCTCGCGGCTGCGCTCAATCTTCTTGGCAGCATCGGCGAGGTCTACCTCGCTTGCGATATTATACCGATCAAAGATCGCCCAGGTCTTATGACCGGAAATCGTCATTGCGACTCGCTCCGGCTGATGATCCAGCAACTCGTCAACGCTCTTGCTACAAAGCTTCCGTTATTTCGAGGACATAGCTCGATCTGAGGATGCGCCCTCGCACTGTACCCGCGTCAGGTCGGCGATAGTCGAGGACCTCGAGAGCAGACAGCGTACAATTGAGTCCGCTTGGTCGTCAGACCGAAGGCTCTTGGAAAGCAGGCTAGGCTCATGCACGACATAGTCGACTGGCAGCAACCGCCGCGACGGTTTCTCCCTCGCCGTCTGTTTCTCCTTGCTCTGGCCATCCTTGTCATCGTCATTTTCAGCAGCCGGACGGCGTTGTCGTATTACGTTGACGCCCTCTGGTTCGCGTCGCTTGGTTACGGGGACGTGTTCTGGAAGACGCTTACCCTTCAATGGGCAGTCTTTGCGGCATTTTTTGCTGTCACATTTCTCTTTCTCTACGGGTGGTTCCTGGCGTTGAGGAGGGCTTACCAGTCCGATCTGCCGGACGAATACAGGATCGTCATCGGTGGCCAGCCGTTGAAGCTACCAGTTGCGCGCATCCTTCATCTCCTCGGTGTCGGGGTCTCGCTCGCCGTCGCCATCGTGACCGGCGCCAGCATGATGACTGAGTGGCCTACCTTCGCGCTTTATTGGTACGCAGTACGCGCGCCCGGTGGCGCCGTGGATCCGATCTTCGGCAAGGCGATCAACTTTTATCTTTTCGCCCTGCCCGCATGGCAGATCATTGCGGGCTGGCTGCTGCTGTTGGCTGTAATTGCCTGTGCAATCGCTGCTTTCTTCATTTTCGTTACTGGCAGCACCCGAATGCTCACGGGATTCCGAGGGAGATACACTTCCGGGCCTTGGCGCGGGTTCTCCATTGCGTTTGGGCTCTTGTTGGTCATTCTCGCGATGCGCGCGTATATCGCCCGATTCGAGCGATTGTTCGACGAACATACGATCTTTGGCGGGGTGACGTACACGGACGCGCACGTCATGCTTCCCGGAATGCTCGTCGTCTGTGCCGCGCTCGTTCTGGGTGCTGGGATTGCGATCATCAATATCGTGGCGGTGCCGCGCCCGCGCTGGCTTGTGGCAGCAGTCGTTCCAGCCGCGGTCTGTTATCTCCTGCTTCAAATATGCGGCTGGTACGTCAGCAGTTTTATTGTGAAGCCCAACGAACTGGTTCGCGAGCGACCTTACATTGCCTACAACATTGATCTGACGCGGCAGGCCTACGGACTGGACCGACTCGCGCAGCGTGAATTTCCCGCCGAGACGACCGTCGAGGCCGCCGATCCGGCGAACAATCAGGCTACGCTGCAGAACATCCGGCTGTGGGACTGGCGCGCACTGCAGGACACGTTGCGTCAGATTCAGGAAATTCGAACGTACTACGACTTTCCCGATATCGATATCGATCGCTATGAAATCAACGGCACAGTGCGTCAGGTGATGCTTGCCGCTCGCGAGCTAAACGTCGAGAAGCTCCCAGAAAGCAGCCGCAATTGGATCAACGAGAAACTCATTTACACGCACGGCTACGGTGTCACCATGAACCCTGTGAATGGGTTCACTCCGGAAGGACTGCCGACACTGATTCTGAGTAACATGCCCATCCAGAGCACCGTAAAGAGCATGGTTGTAAAGCGCCCGGAGATTTATTTCGGGGAGCTCACCAACACCGACGTATACGTGAAGACCCGGCAACAGGAATTCAACTACCCGCAGGGCCAGACCAACAGTCTGACGTCCTACGAGGGCAACGGTGGCATCCTGCTCGGAGGGTTCCTTCGCCGACTCCTCATCGCGTCCGACCGAGGTGACCTGACGAAGCTCCCGTTTAGTGACGATATTAACCTAGAGAGCCGGCTGCTCATGCGTCGCAACGTGCGCGATCGCGTGGCAACGCTCGCGCCATTCCTCACTTACGAATCGGATCCCTACATCGTCGTCGGCGACGATGGTCGGCTGTCGTGGATTATGGACGCGTTTACGACCTCCGACAGCTATCCCTACTCCCGCCACTATGCACTCGGCGACACCCTGGTTAACTACATGCGGAACAGCATTAAGGTGGTCATCGACGCCTACGATGGCACTACAACATTCTATGTGTATGACTCGCAGGATCCGATCATCATGGAGTATCGCCGGATTTTTCCCGCTTTGTTCCAAGATGCAGCGGCCATGCCGCCAGCGCTTCGCAAACACGTGCGCTATCCGGAATTGTTGCTTAAGCTGCAGGCGGCCGTGTACGGCCTTTATCACATGACCGATCCACAAGTTTTCTACAACCGAGAGGACCTGTGGACGGTCGCTTCGGAAGTGGGCATGGACGAGTCCGGTCAGCAGAAGACGCAGTCGATGGAGCCGAACTTCGTGCTGATGAGACTGCCGGGCGAGACTGCCGTCGAGTTCGTGGAAATTCTGCCGTTCACGCCGGCGAACCGAAACAATCTGATTGGCTGGATAGCGGGAAGGAGCGACGGTGAAAAATACGGTACGTCGGTGGTCTACGACTTCCCGAAAACGAAACTCGTCGACGGCCCTCTGCAAATCGAAGCCCGAATCGACCAGAACGCACAGCTATCGGGGCAATTGACACTGTGGAATCAGCAGGGTTCCCACGTGCGGCGCGGCACTCTGCTGGTCATTCCGTGTGGGCACGCGTTGTTGTACGCGGAACCGATTTATCTCCAGGCCGAACGCAGTCCGATGCCGGAGCTGCGTCTGGTGGTGCTTGCGCTGCAAGACCGGCTCGCTTACGGACCGACATTCGAGTCGGCGATGAGAGCTCTGTTTGGGGGAGAGGTCTCGTCGCTAAGTGGCGCAACGGCCCCCGCGGAACCGGAACGAGGCGCGGCAGCGCCGGCTTCCACTACCAAGCCTACAGCGGACGTGAACGCACTCATCACGGGAGCGGCCAAAGATCTCGCCGACTACCAGCGACTTACGGCAGAAGGTAAGCTCGGTGAGGCGGGACAGAAGCTTGAACAGTTAAAGCACAAGCTCGAAGAGTTGAGCGCGCATCAAAAGTGATGGTTCAGTTTCAGAATTCCTGGTTTGAAACGGTCTTGTGGCTGATCGTTCGTCCACAAGCACTAACGATTTCTGGTCAAACATCTTTCTTTCGTCCCTGAAATACATCTTTGGCTGCCGGTGGCTACCCGATTTTTGGCGCACAGTTGCTCCACAATACGTTGCAAACAGCAAAGTGCGGCACTCAACAACGCAAAATCAGCGGTGGCGGAGGCGCAGGGATTCCCAGCTGCCGTCGGCGGTCCAGCCTCCATCGACGGCGAGCGCGTGGCCGTTCACAAAAGCACTCTCCTGCGGATCGGCGAGGAAGGCGATGGCTTTGGCGATGTCGTCGGGGCTGGCGAACCGGCCCATCGGTACGCGGTTTGTGATGTCGGCGTCCGTGTAGCTGCCGCCGGCTTGGTCGGCGAGGTCCATTTCGGTTTTGACCCAGCCGGGGCAGACGGCGTTGACGCGCAGGCCTCGCCCTCCCCACTCCGCCGCCAGGGTGCGCGTCAGACCGATCAGGCCGTGCTTTGAGGCATTGTAGGCGGCGCGGTCCGAGACCCCCACCAATCCGGCGACGGAAGAAACGTTGATGATACTGCCGGAGCCCTGAGACAGCATGATCGCACCGAAGGCCTTTGCGAGCAGAAACGGGGCGACCAGATTCACCTCGAGGACGCGACGATAGTCCGCCGCAGAGAGGCCTTCGGCGGGCGCGATCATGCTGATGCCGGCATTGTTCACCAGGACATCCGCGCGGCCCCAGCGGTGCCGGACCGCCGCGGCGAAGCCGGATACCACTCCTTCGTCGGCTATATCGCCAAGAAATTCAATCACTTCGGCGCCATGGGCGGCCACCGCACGCACGGTATCGGAAGGCGAGCGTAGATCGCTGAGCGCCAAGCTGTACCCGCGCTCCGCCAGCAACTCCGCGGTGCGCTTGCCAATCCCCTGCGCCGCCCCGGTCACGATCGCGACACGATTTTTGGTCACCATAGAATCCTCATCCCGGTCCAATTTCAGCGAATCAGCCGCTCAAAATCCACAGCTTTCCGGTAGCTTTCCCGGACTTGTTTCTTCGATGCAAAGCAGTGGAAATACAAATCCATGGTGCTATACTCCCGGAAGATTAGCGAAACACCCCTTGTTTGCCGTTTCCCCCCTCGTGGCAAACACCGCGGTTGGGATCCAACGGGAGGTCACGATGGAATCGCCGGCGCTTACGGGGCCAATCCTTTATCTGCTGTTTGCCTGGGGAGCACTCACCACCGTCTTTATCGGTTTGCTAATTTGGCGGAGCCTGCTCGTCAGCCACGAGGATGATCAGATCTTCCTCGATGCGGCTCAGGAACACATGGCAAGAGAGCAGCGCGAACTGATCGCCAGGATCGGATCATTGACGAAGCCGATCAGGACCAGCGGCATTGCTGCAGGAGCACTGCTTCTGGTGATTGTCGGCATGTGGCTGTGGGAAGGTTTGAAGAGCTTCTAGCCGATCCCCTTGCGGCGGAACGCGACGGACCGCGCTTCAGGGCGGTGAACGTCTGTCCTAGTGTGGCTGCGCGGGCGCGCCGGAATCTCCCGGGCGTGCTTCGGCTGCTGAGGTGTGGTTCAAGACGATGAGCCACTTCCCATTCCGTTTCTCCGTCACCAGAGTCGTGTGCCCTTGGGAGCCAACCTGCTGCCCATCGACGATCCCGGAGAAATCCCACTGATAGGTGGCCCAGGCGGAAGTTCCGTTCACCTTGATCAGGGTGTTGGATCTGTCCATGCGGACTTGCTGCATGCGCGCTCGCTGCTGCTGATATAGAGGAAGGTAAGTGGTCCAGCCGATCGCCGGAGGACTGTACGCCGCGCTGACGATGGCTACGTCGTCGGCATAGCACGAATGCAATTTCTCGATGTCCCCCACCTGCCAGGCTCCCAGCATGGTCGAAATCATGTAGTCGACCTGCTGTTCGTCGTTCATGGGCACTACCGGGCCGTTGTCCGGTGCCGGCGTGTCTTTTTTGTTTTTTTTCTGCTGCGCTGCGGCCTGACCCGCGGCTCCAAATAGAACTGCAACGCAGAGCACCAGTCCCAGACCTGTGCGAAACGCGCGCGCGGCATTCGGCCGCATTCCTTCTTTCATGTACGTCTCCTTTTCAGCCAGAGTGAGTTTCGCTTGCGAAAGGATAGCACGCGGTCCGCGAGGCAAGATTTTGCTTCGTCGACGATTTCGCATCCTGCAACGATGCGCGCCGCGTGGAAGCTGTGCGGTCGGCCGCGCACGCGGAATACGAGTGGCTAGCGAGCGTTCCGCGAAGGACTCAGCAGATTGACGAACAAGCGATAGGCCCCCGGCACACCTTCAGGAAGCTGCCGGAAGAACGCAATACCCGTGTAGATGTAGGTTCCCTTGCCGAAGTGCGCGTAGACCAGCGCGCCGTTTTGATCCGGCTCGCCAGGATCGTTCATCGCCAGCAACGGCGTATACTTCGGGTCGAACTGCGTCCACATGTACAGCGAACGCTCCTGCACCCAGCCTTTGAAATCATCCTGGGTAATTTTGTTCGGCGTGTTCAGCAGTGGATCATCCGGCTTTAGAAATTTCACGGGCGAATCTTCGTCCGTGATGCGCGGCAGAGGACTGCCGGCAGGCGGGGTGATCTTCGCGGGATAGGGGGCGTACGGCGCGCGGTCCCACGCAAAATCGCGCTCGTATTGCACGACGAGCGTCCCGCCATTCGAAACGTAATCCAACAGGCGCTGATTTGCGCCCGGCAGATCGTGCCGCAGTTCGTAGGCGCGCACGCCCACGACAATCGCGCTGAAGCCGGACAAATTGCTAAACGCCAGAGCCGCCGGGTCCAGCATCTCCACTCGAATGCCCAGCCGTTCCAACGCCTCGGGCACCGGTTCGCTCTCCGCCGTGATATAACCCACGCGCAAGTTCGCCGGCACATTGATCGCGAACGCATGCACCACGCAACTGGCCGGCTCGCTCCACAGCTGCGTCGGCAAAGTCGGCAGCGGTTCGAGCGAAGTCGTGAACTTCTCGTCTCCGAACTTCGCATAGGAAGCGATTGTGAAATTGCCCGCTGAAATCTTTTCAGGCGGCTCGACGGTCAGCTTTGCGTATTTGTCGCCCGCGCCGTCAAACTGCACGTCCACCGGCTTGGTTGCGGTCCAGCCTGCCGGCAAATCCAATCCCACCTCGACCGCGTGCGCCTGCGTGGCGTAAGAATGGACCCGCAGCAAAATATCGAACGGCGCGCGCTTTTTCTCCAAGACTTCGACGGCCTGTTTGGGTTCCACCATCAACGTGTACGCCGGGACCATTCGCAAAGGCACGCGATCGACTCTGGTCGAGGTTGCCTCGATATGCGCCACGGGCTGATCCACATCGAATTTGTATCCGGCGATCGTCATGGTCTGTTCCGCTTCGACCAGCGGCGACCGCTCCGGCAAATCGCCGTCGAAAAACTCACTGTTCGACTGCTTGGCGGTAAGCGTGACACTAAATTCGGCTTCACCCGAGTTGGCGTCGGCGTGCGCAGTTTGCGTTTGCTTCGGACGATTCCGCGGCACCAGTTGGGGATCCTCGAACGTGCAGGAGACATCGGGCCGGCACCGCCTCGTGGTCCTGATTTTGAAAGGTTCGCCGGCGACCACGTAGGCGCGATCGGCTTCCGCCGTTTGTTCGAAACCTGCGGCCAGTGCGAGGGCCCGGTCAATGTGCTTTTTGACGACAACAAGCTCGTCATGAAATGCGTCGGCGCTGTGCTCGGTCGCAAAAATCGATTCCAGACTGCTTCCCGCGCCGGCAATCAGCACCGAGGATTGCTTCCAGTTCAGCTCAAGGGCGGCCGCGTGCGCGCCGGCCAGGGTGTCGTCCACTTTCTTCAACGTTTCGCAGTAGGAGGCTTTCCCGCCGCACCCCAGTCCGCCATCGTCGCCTGACAGTGCGGTCAAATTCGTATCTAACATGCCGGGAACAAATTTTGATCCGGCCTCGGCGATCAAACCGATCGGGCGCCGTAAGAACGGCGAGCCTAGGAAACCTGAGATTCCTTGTGTCCGATGATTGGCGAAGGCGTCGAGGCCAATCTCGCGATAGCTTTTGCCGTACAGCGGCGAAACTTCGCCGACTGGAACCGCGTAGCCTTGAGGCGAATCCGAACCACGGTCCAGATCCATAACCTGGACTCCGGCCGTTCCGGCCGACCACGGCTTGAGCCCTTCTTTTTCGAGTTCCGGATACGCGCTGGGCTCGGCAGCGGCCTTTACCGCCTTAGGCGTCAGCAACCCCGAGGCCTGGTGATGTCCGTGTCCGGAGTGCACGTTTCCAAAATTATTGATCACCACGTTGGGACGAAAGGTGCGGATCACGCGGACCATATCCTCGACAACCTGATCGCCCCAGATTCTCTCGGTTTCCTCCGGCGTTTTCGAAAATCCAAAGTCCGGCGCGCGCGTGAAGAACAGCTTCACACCGTACCCGCGCGTGGCCGCCAGCAACTCTTGCGTGCGGATCAAACCAAGCTGCGGCGCCTGCTCCGGCCCGAGATCGTTCTGGCCACCTTCGCCGCGCGTCAGCGAAAGCAGCGCCACATCGGCGTGCAACCCGCGTGCGAGGTAGGTCAGCACAGCTGCGGACTCGTCGTCGGGGTGCGCATCAATATAAAGGATTCGCGTGGTGACGCGCGCGCTGTCGATGGCTTCGATGGTTTCCGGCAGGCCTGGGCCGGTTCCGGCCGGCGGCGAAAACTGCGCCTTGACGTGCAACACGCGGCCACCAAAGAAACCCGCGCAAAGCAAGCCGATTACAACCGTGCTACAAACCGCGATGGTGCGCGCCCTCATCGCGCGGCCTCGGTACCGGCGTCGAGAAAAGGCCACTCTCGCCGCAGCCGCGATCTCACCAGGAACACCGCCAGACCCAAAATAATCACGAATAGCCCCCACCAAACCGCCCTCCCCGTTCGCAGGAAGAGCCAAATCCAGCCAGCAATCGTCAGCAGCGCAGGCAGCGGATAGAGCCACATCTTAAACGGCAGCCGGTCCGCAGACCAGCGTCGCCGCAGCAGCATGACCCCCACCGCTTGTCCAATGAACTGAATGATCAGCCGCATGGCCAGCACCGCGGCGATCACCGTCCGCAACTTGAACAGCAAGGCAAACACAAACGTCAGCGCGCCCAGAAACAGCAGCGACACGTGCGGAAATCGCTTCTTCGGATGCACGCGCGCAAACACGCTGAAGAAATTCCCATCGAGCGCCGCCGAATACGGAACGCGCGAGTAACCCAGAAGCGACGAAAACACCGACGCGAAGGCGATCCACAACACCATCACGGTCGCGAAACGCGCCGCACCGCTGCCGTACAGTTTCTCGATGAACGCGCTCACGATGAACGGCGAATCCTGAGCCTGCTGCCACGGCAACACTCCGAGAATGCTGGTCTGCATCGCAAGGTACAGCACGGCAATCCCGATAATCGAAAGAAAAATCCCCCGGGGGATATTGCGTTCGGGATTGCGAATCTCGCCACCCAAATGACAGATGTTGTAGTAACCCCAATAGGTATAAATGGTGTTCACCGTCGCGGACCCCAGCATCGCGAAAAACAGCCACGAAAAATCCCACGCCCCGGGCGCATAGGTAAAGACGAGTTTCGGCTGGAAGTGCGTTACACCGCCCCAGATCAGCCACAAAATCGTCCCGACAACACCGGCCCACAGAAAAAGGGAAATCCGCCCGATAGAGCCGATGCGCCGGTAGAGCAGGGCCACCAGCGCGATCACCAGCAATCCCGACAGCGCCTTCTCCCCGTATTTTCCCAGCGGATATATGTACGAAGCGTATTGCGAAAATCCAATGGCCCCGGATGCAAGGCTGAGCGGCGCCTGAATCAGCGTTTGCCACACAAACAGAAACGACATCATGCGGCCCATGCGCCCCGGCCCGTACGCTTCGCGCAAGAACACGTAACTGCCGCCGGCCAGAGGCATCGCCGCCCCCAACTCCGACCACACAAACCCGTCCAGCAGCGCCAGCACTGCGCCGGCAGCCCAGGCCAGCAGGCACTGCGGCCCACCCATCGCCTTAATGACCAGCGGAATCACGACGAATGGTCCGACACCGACCATCTCGATCATGTTCAGCGCCACTGCTTCTTTCAAGCCAAGCCCGCGCTCCAGCTCCCCGCGCCTTTCGAGCGGAGCGGCAGGGCCCCCGCCAGAGTCACCATTTTGGGGCGATGTCATTACGCCGCCGAGGATAACAAATGCGCGCCGACGTACCTAATCCACGCTGGCGTGCACCCATCGGACCTGATTCACTATAACTTCGCGAAATAGGTTCGCGAACGATGGCCATCTCATTTATCTCGCGCTTCCTTGTTCGCGCCTTCTTCGTTCTGCTCGCTGCCACACTGACCACAGCCGTGCCTCTGCGCGGCGCCAAACTCGAGCTGCCCCCGCCCGCCTCTCGCGTCATCGACGAAATCTATTCCGGCGATCTCGCGGCGGCTATCGAACACGCCCACCGGCTGCAGCAGGAGGAGCCCAACCATCCTCTCGGCTACCTGCTCGAAGCCGAAGCGATGTGGTGGAAGATCTGGTGCACCTCGGCGGAATTCCGCTATGGCATGACCTATCCGCGCCATCGCGCCAAGCTCGCCGCCGATCAGCACTATCTCGATCTCGCCGTGAAAGCCACCTCTCTCGCCGAGGCGCAGCTCGCGCTTCACGACACCGCCGAGATGCAGTTCTACGCCGGCATGGGCGAAGCGCTGCAAGCGCGCTTGTACGGTTTGCGCGCCGAAACCCGCAACGCCGCACGCGCCGGTGTTCACGCGCGAGAGCGCCTCCTGCGCGCCGTCGTCCTCGATCCCGAGCTCGCCGACGCCTACCTGGGCCTGGGTCTGTACAACTATTACGCTGACACGCTCTCCGCCGTCGCTCGGGTCCTCCGCTTTTTCATGGGTATTCCCGGCGGCACGAAACAGGAAGGCATCCAGCAGTTGCAGCGCGCTGCCTCGGAAGGCGTACTCACCTCTGCTGAAGCCCGCTTTTACCTGGCCATCCTTCTCCACAACTACGATCAAAAGTACGAGCAGGCGCTTCAGATTGCCGGCCCGCTGGCGGACAAATATCCTTCCAATCCGCTCTTCCAGCTCATCCGCGGCGACCTTTACGCCAAGCTGGGAAAGCGCGAACTGGCTGCGGAGTCCTATCGCGCCGCCGCCGAGCTTCGCGTTAACGATCCGGAGTGCAACGCTCACATCCGAAGCCTGATCCAGGCCTCCCTGGCGGCAATCGGTGCCGCCCCCGCCGCGAGTCACTAAGATCTTTGAGATCGCCCCTCCGAGGCTTCGTCACCCGCACCCGTCATTGCCAACCGCATTGCCGATTGACCTTATCCGGGCGGCAATGGTAATGATGTAGGGTTGCGCGACGCTCACTTTCAGGGCAAACAGAGGTCGCGGCGCGATTTCCGGAGGCCGGGGCAAGTTGGGCGGTACCCGGCGGAGCCGTGGTCAACGCGCGGCAACGATTCCGCATCTCACTCCAACAGCACTTTGGCGTCGCGGGCTCCCCGCCGTGCGCCTCGGCAGGACGGGCCGCCGGTGGCCACCTGGTAGCGAAATCGACGTGGCGAAATCGACCGCAACGCGGTCATACGTTTCAGATGAAGGAGTATCGATGAAGTGGTTTGGGGCCGTCTTCGGTGTGATCTGGTTACGTGTCAATCTGCAACGCGATTCAGGCGCTAAAGATGGTTTGGTGCCACGCGATTTTCGCGCCACAGTGGATTTTGCGCAGCGCCCGGCGTTTGCTTTCGCGCTCTTCGCACTGCTACTGGCTCTCGCCGGTTGCAACGACTACGGCAATACCTTCCAAAGTCCCACCGGCGCTGCGATTGGTTTCCTGGCCCCCTCGACCGTCAGTGCGGGTGCCCCTGGTTTCACGCTCACGGTCCAGAGTCCGAGCGGCGGATTTGTCACCCAGACCGTCGTCCAGTGGAACGGCAAGACCATCCCGACCACCTATGTCAGCATCTCCATCGTGACCGCCACGGTTACCGCCGCACAGGTCGCCGCGGCCGGCACGGTCTACGTGAACACCCTCAATCCGTTCTCCGGCGCCGGGAACAACGGTCTATCCAACACCCTTACGTTTATCATCAATCCGCCAGCCAACCCGGTTCCCACCATCACTTCGATTTCGCCGAATACCGCTGCCGCCGGCAGCGCATCGTTTACTCTGACCGTCAACGGAACCAATTTTATTCTCACCTCGGATCCCTCCGGCGGTTCGCAGGTCCGCTGGAATCTGGGGTCTACGCAAACCAATCTGCCCATCGTCGGCGTCACCACCAGCCAGATTCAGGCCACCGTAGACAGCAGCCTGTTGGTCAACGCCACCAGCCAGCCGGTCTCGGCAATCGTAACCGTGTACAATCCGCCCGCCGCGCAACCTACTACGTCGGGCGGAGTTCCCACCCCGACCAGCGGTGGCGGTGGTGGCACAAGTCCTGGAGGATTGCCCTTTTCGATTACGCCCGCGGGA
>Ga0209420_1001139_pt1 | contig 12830 bp, 7 predicted proteins | sample BlaSpr_A8_OM1_O1_FD_187972 | JGI IMG/M metagenome (GOLD analysis project Ga0209420, IMG submission 187972) | Forest soil microbial communities from Thunder Bay, Ontario, Canada - Black Spruce, Ontario site 2_A8_OM1_O1 (SPAdes) (version 2) | ecosystem: Environmental > Terrestrial > Soil > Boreal... | reverse complement strand
GTCGGCCCGATCGTGCTCGGGGCAGACGGCTCGCACGGCGAGACGATCATCGCCACTGGCAGCACTTCCGATATTCGCAAGCGCACCGGCGCGCGTACCCAGGTGATCGATTTGCAAGGCGGTTTCGCGATGCCCGGTTTCAACGACGCGCACCTGCATCTGGCCTCGGGCGGACAGGCGAAACTCTCGGTCGATCTCGAAGGCGCGAAATCGATTGCGGAATTCGAGCAGCGGGTGCGGGCGCGAGTGGCCACCGCGAAGCCGGGCGAATGGATCACCGGACGCGGCTGGGATCACACGCTGTGGAATCCTCCAAACTTTCCCACGCGCCAAGAGCTGGACGAGGTCACCGGCGATCACCCGGCATTCTTCTCGCACATTTCCGGACACGTGGCGGTGGCAAATTCGAAGGCTCTACAACTGGCAGGCATCACCGCAGCCACGCCCAATCCCTCGGGTGGAAAGATCGAACACGCCGCGGACGGCCAGCCGGACGGAATGCTCGAGGAAGATTCCGCCATGGCACTCGTGGGCCGGAAGATTCCACGCGCAACACGCGAGCAGCGGCTTCACGGCATCGAGCTCGCACTGCAGGAGGCCGCTGCCAATGGGCTGACCTCGATCCAGGACTACTCTTCCTGGGATGATTTCCTGCTGTATCGCGAGCTAAAGCAGGAAGGGAAGCTCCCGGTGCGCATCTCGGAATGGCTCACCTTCGAATTGCCGCTCACGCAATTGGAGCAGATGCGCCGCGACGGAGGGACTACCGATCCCTGGCTCAAAACCGGCGCTCTCAAGGGATTCATGGACGGAGCGCTAGGGTCGACTACGGCCGCATTGCTTGCGCCTTACTCGGACGATCCCAAATCCAGCGGCATCCTGCGCGTCGATCCTCCGGAATTAAATCGCATGTCCATCGAACGGGATCGCGCCGGGTTTCAGCTCGCGTTCCATGCCATTGGCGACCGCGCCAACCGTGTGGCGCTCGATGCTTTTGCCGCAGTTGTTGCCGCGAATGGCTCGCGCGACCGCCGCGATCGGATCGAACACGCGCAGATCATCGCGCCCGAAGACTTCTCTCGATTTGCGTCGCTCCACGTAATTGCCTCCATGCAGCCTTCTCACCAGACCACCGATATGCGCTGGGCGGAGCGGCGTCTGGGCCCTGAACGCATCAAGGGGGCCTATGCCTGGCACACTCTTCTCAATTTAGGCGTTCCGCTCGCGTTCGGCACCGATTATCCGGTGGAGGCGATCAATCCCATGCGGGGACTGCATGCGTGCGTCACGCGGGAGTTGACAGACGGCGGACCTCCAGGCGGTTGGCAGCCGCAGGAAAAAATCTCGATGGACGAGTGCATTCACGCTTATACGGCTGGGGCGGCTTACGCGGAATTCGACGAAGCGAAAAAAGGGCGTCTCGTGCCCGGGCAATACGCGGACATCGTGGTGCTTTCGGACGATGTGACGAAAGTCCCACCCGCAAATCTCTTTCGCGTGCATGTACTGCGCACCATCACCGGCGGCCATACGGTGTACGAAGCTTCTTCAACCAGTACGCAGCACTGAGCAGCACGAATCAGATCGAGCTACGCAATCTACGGAGGAAACGATGACTGGGAATTTCTCTCGAACCATGGCAAAGGCGCTGTGCGCAGGCTTGTTGATTCTCGGTCTGGCCAGCTTGCCGGCCGCGCAGCGTTCGATGGCGCAGCAACGTGCCGCAAAGAGATATGTGACACCCGCGGGCGCCCTCGGGCAACTTCCGTTCAGCGAGGCCGTCGTGACCGGCAATACGATCTACCTCGCTGGCCATATTGGCAACGATCCCTCGACGGGCCAAGCACCCGCCGACCTCGATCGTGAGATGAACCTGCTTTTCGAGAATTTTCAGAAGACGTTGACCGAATCCGGCATTCAGTGGGACGACGTGGTCTACACGCAGGTTTTTTGTACCGATCTCTCCCTCTACGACCGCTTCAACGCCGTTTACAGCAAGCAGTTTCATAAGAACTTCCCGGCGCGCGCATTCATCGGCGTCGCTTCGCTCGTGCGGGGCGCGCATTTCGAAATGCAGGGAATTGCCGTCCGTCCGTGACGCCGTTTAGCCGCGCGGCAGCAGCTCCGTATAAGCACGCACGACCCTTCCTCAAAGAAAGCTCATGCAGTCGCGCGCGTTTTCTGTATGCCGAGGCCCCGCGATGAGCCGGCGTCTGAAGGCCGACCTTGCCCTGGCCTGCTGCGCCCTTATTTGGGGCACAACCTTCGTGCTTGTGAAGGACGCTCTCGCGGAGGCTTCGGTCTTTGCCTTCCTCGCCGCACGTTTTGTTTTGGCGTTGATTCTCTTGGCCGTAATATTTCGCGCGGCCTTGGCGAAGACCAATCGCGCCGAACTGCTGGCGGGCGCCTGGATCGGCGTCTTCATGTTCGCGGGTTACGCCTTTCAGACCGTGGGCTTGGCCAGCACCACACCTTCGAAAGCCGCATTCATTACCGGGTCGAGCGTGGTGCTGGTGCCGATGTTGCATGGATTGCTGTGGCGCAAAGCGATTGGCGCATGGGTGTGGATGGGGGTGGTGGCGGCGCTCGCTGGGCTCTATCTACTGACGGTCCCGCCTTCCGGCTTCGCGCACCTGAATCACGGTGATCTGATTGTCGGAGGCTGCGCCGTGGCCTTCGCCCTGCACATTCTTTTCGTCGGGCACTTCAGCCCCAAGCACTCACCGGGAGCGCTGAGCACGTATCAGATCGGCATGACGGCGCTGCTGTCTTTGCTGGCCGTGCCTTTGCTATCAGCCACTGGCTGGGAGCCCGCCCGCTTCCGTATGACGCCTGGGCTCATTCTGGCGATCGTGCTCACCGCGTCGCTCGCCACCGCGCTCGCGTTTTCGGCGCAGGTCTGGGCGCAGCAACACACCACGCCTACGCATACCGCGATTCTTTTCAGTTTGGAGCCGGTGTTTGCGGCGATCGCCTCTTACGTGATGTTGGGCGAGCGGCTCTCATTACGCGCCCTCAGCGGGGCTGGCCTGATTTTCGCGGGAATCCTGATGGCAGAAATCTTGGGTGCCGCGCCCGCGGCGCCCGAGTCTCCCGCCCCTTAAGCCGATGCTTTTGCGGGATCCAACCGGCCATTCAGATCACCAGATCAGTTTGAGGCCGAGCTGCACCTGCCGCGACGTGTTGGATGTGCTGGTAATAACTCCGGCCGTGGGCGAAACTCCCGTCGGCGTGAACACGACCGCATTCGGCTGGTTGAAGTTCGCGCGATTCAGCAGATTGAACAGTTCCGCGCGAAATTGCAGGTTCAGACGTTCGCGAATCGGCGTGTCTTTTAGCACCGAAAACTCCCATTCCGCCAGTCCGGGTCCGATCAGCGTATCGCGGCCAAGATCCCCATAAAATCCGCTGCCGTTCGGCGGGGCCAGAAACGCCGCCGGATTGAACCATTGCGTTGGCGTGCCGAGGATCACAGGCCCGGTGAACGCCGGATTTACGAAAGGACGTACCGGATTCCGGGTGTCTCCATTGTTGGAAGGGTTGTAGCTGAGCTGCGGCGTGAATGGGAAGCCACTCTGTGCCGTCACGATCGAGGTGAGCGACCAGCCACTCACAACGCCATTGGCAAAACCGTTCCAGCCGCTCACAAAATGACGGCCCCGCCCGAAGGGAAGGTCGTACATCGCCGTAATCACCGCGGCGTTGCGCACATCGAAATTTGCCAGGCCCCAGTCGGCCTTCAGGTCGAACGGATTGGATGCCAGCGCCGGTTCACCGCCTGAAGTGGTGGCATTGAGCGAATCGCCATCGTCGAGCGCTTTGGACCGCGTATAAACGCCGCGCAGGAAAAGTCCTCCGCCGAAGCGGTGGTTCACGTCCACCTGCAGTGCGTTATAGGAGCTGTCGCCCTCGGAGAAATACGTCCACGTATTCGCGATGGCCGGGTTCGGTTTGGCTGCAGAAGACACGTAATAGCTTCCTGCGGGAATAGCCGTTCCTGCGATTCCCGCAGGAAAACTGCCCGGATAGCTCGCCGGGCACGGTGACGCTGGGCACACCACCGGGAATGGTTCGTTTGCGTCGATGCCGATAAGTTCGTGGTAGCCATGCGATCCCACGTAACCAACGATTAACGCCGTATTGGGTGTGATTTGCTGTTCCACGCGCAGCGAATAGGAAATCAAGGTTGGCGTTTGCAAGTCCGGCTGAATCCCGCCAGGGACAAGCTTTGCCGTTGCGGGCACCGGCGCCGCCGTCGAGATCGGTAGCGAAGACACCGCCTCGTTCGGCAGGCTGAAGGTGGGATTGAACGGGGCGTTTTGATCCGTGCGATATCCCAGCGCGTCCTGCAAATCGTTGTACATGCCGAAACCGGCGCGAAACACCGTCTTGCTGCTGAATGGCGCCCAGGCCAACCCGATGCGTGGCTGCGGCAGGAATTTGGCATTGTTTACGGTGAGATCGGATTCGCCGATCTGTGGTTGCGTTTGAATCACGCCATTTGAATAGACATAGTTCGACGCACGACCGTGCGCCTCATTCCAGCCGGTGGTGAACTCATCGCGGAATCCGAGCGATAACGTAAGTTCCGGCGTCAGGCGGATTACGTCTTCGGCGTAGACCGCGCCGAGGAGCGTCCGCCAATTCATCTCCGTAGGCGCCGGATCGTAAAGCAATGTGCCGACCGTGCCTTGCAATAGCGTCTGCAGGCTGGTGAATGTCGCTTGGCCGTACTGGCTCAGCGCCAATTCCTCGTTGGATTGCACCTGCTGCAGCCACACACCAAAGGAAAACGCGTTGCGCCCTTTGGTCAGAGCTACACGGTCTTCGTAGGTGTAGAGATTTCGTGCGACGCGCAAGTTGCTGCCGTTGTTGCTTCCCGCGAGGCTGATTTGCGCCGTGGGATTGGACGCGGCGCTGCCGCCCACCACCAGTGCTCCGATCGGATCGCCGGACAAGAATCCCGGCAAACTCCCCGCCAAGGTTCCTGGAGTCGGCTCACCGGTAAAGAAATACGCCGCCCGCGAATAGCCGATCCTTGCCGTATTGAGCAGGTAAGGAGAAAACACGTGCGTTTCCTCGATGCTCACCACCTGCTCGCGCAAACTTTCCACGTCGGTGCTGTACAGGTTCGTACTGGTCGGCGTGACGTCGGCGCTGTCGTCCACCGTGTACACGGCAGCGAGCGAATCACTTTCTGAAAAAATGTGGTCGACGCGCGCCGTACCAAAGTCGTCGCGAATGGTTTGCAACGGGCTGTTGAACGCCTCCGAGATCCCGCCAAAGTCCGGGGCTCCGGCGCTCGGCACCGGCCACGCATTGATCAGCGACGATACTCCGACAAACACCAGCCCGGAGCCCGGACACGGGCTGGGTGCCGGCGTCACCAATTTGCACGGCAATGATCCTGCGCGCGCGTTGGCATCCGGCACAAGATCAACGCCGGTCTGATGGAGATGCTGGCGAAGCCCCTCGTAATTCACGAAGAAGAGAGTCTTTTGCTTGACGATCGGCCCGCCCAATGCTCCGCCGAACTGGTTGCGTTGAAATGGAGGCGCCGAGCCTTGATCGAAATAGTTGGGCGCGTCCAGGGCATTGTTCCGCAGAAACTCGTACACGGTGCCATGCAACTGATTCGTGCCGGATTGCGTAATGATGGTGACCTGGGCGCCCGGCCGCTTGCCGTACTTCGCGCCGTAGGAATCGCGCAGCACATTGAACTCGCGCACCGCGTCCACTCCCAGCAATTCCTGGCTCGTGCCTCCCGGCTGCATATCATTTTCCGCCGCGCCCGTGAACTCGACGCCGTTCAGCAGAAATAGGTTTTGCTGGGGCCGGTTGCCGTCTACCGCGAAATTATTTCCGTTCGTGGAATTGGAAACGCCCACGCCGCCCGTTTTCTGCGAGGTAAAATTCACCACGCCCGGATTCAGCGTCAGCAGCTCGTCATAGCTGCGGCCATTGAGCGGCAAGTCCTTCACCTGCCGCTCGCCCACCACGCCGGAAATATCCGCCGTGGTCGTGCTGACGGAGGGAGCCTCTTCGTTAACGGTGACCTGCTGCCGCACCTCGCCAACTTGCAGCGCGAAATCCACGATCGCTTCCTGCCCGACGGCCAGATGGATGCCGCTGCGTACCACCTGTCCAAAACCTTGCTTCGTGACGGTTAACTCGTAGAGACCCACCGCAAGGGCCGGCAGACGGTAGCGGCCGGCGCCATCTGTCGCTCCTTCACGCACCGCGCCCGTATCCAAGTCCTTGGCGGAAACGCTCGCGCCCGAGACCGGAGCACCGGAAGAATCGGTTACCATGCCCGATACCGAAGCAGAGACCTGGGCCGATGGCCCCGGCTGCAGTAGCAGCAGACATACCAATCCACAGACGAATAGGGCAAGACGGATCGAGCAGCGGCAGAATCGAGTAGAATACGTAAAATGCATGAGATTCCTTTTATTTTGGTCTGTTTTCTGTCGGCAGTTAACGTGGCCGTTAACGAATTTATATGTATTGCCCTGCTTTGTCAAAAGCGGTTATATACGATTCGACCGAAAAGCACGGACACCCGTGAGAGGAAACCAGTGAGCCAAGGATCGGCAATGCCCCTGCTTCTCATTCCGCCGAGGGGAATGAACCCTCACCGGCGCGCGCCTAGGATCTGGGCAAGGCTAGCGCTCCTGTTACTTCCCGCCTGCGCGCTCGCCCCAGGCTTGGCGGCGCAAACTCCGGCCGGCAGCGCGCAAATCACGATTAGCGGCGACGTCAGCTCGCCGCTAACGATTTCGGCGGACGATTTGAAGAAGATGCCGCGGCAGACGCTCAAGGTGATGAATCCGCACGATAAGAAAATGGAAGCGTACGAGGGCGTGCCACTCGCGGATTTGCTCAAGCGCGCCGGCGTGCCGCAGGGCGAGGCGGTTCGCGGGCCATTGCTCGCGAGCTACATTCTGGTGGAAGCGGAGGACGGCTATCGCGTGGTGTTCTCGCTCGCAGAACTCGACGCCGGCTTTCTTGATTCAGATGTTCTGCTCGCGGATACGATGGATGGCGCGCCGCTCCCCACCGGGCAAGGACCTTTCAAACTCGTGGCCCCGCACGAAAAGCGGCCCGCGCGCTGGGTACGCATGGTGAAGTCGGTCACGGTGGTGAAGGTACCAAGCAAATAGGAGTTTGCCTTCAACGATGGTCGCGCCATCTTCGCGCCGCATAGCGCTCGCCTAGCCCGACCCAGAATAAATGTTTCCGCACTTTTAACTGGAAGCCCCGGGTTTAATGTTTGCGGCGAGAGTGTGGGTGGAATCGAAGGAGGTTCTTTATGCCGCGAAGAAATCCGGCAGGAGTCGGGATATAAAGTCTCCGGCGGGCGCCGCTTACTGGCCCCGTACTTCGGAGAACGCGGAGGATTTCCGATGCGGGAACGCGCCTGGATACGGTGTCTAGCGACACGCAGCGCACGGTAAGGTCGCCACCAATGATGAAAACTGCGGGTTTGGCGATCCCTCCCTTTTCACGCCCGTTATAGAGATCCCAGTCCTGAACGACGCGTCGTTCCGTGTCGCACAAAATGGTGAATGGCAAACATAGTTGGCGACGCAAGGTTTCGGAAGCTTCCGGCGGGTCCACCGAGATGCCGGCAAGGGTCGCGCCGGCCGCGCGGATTTCCTCGTAATGCTGGCGATAATCCGCCAACTGGCGGAGGCAGAAAGGTCACCAAGAGCCGCGATAGAAGAGGAGTATGAGGGGATCCGGCGTAGCCAAAGCGGACAATCGTCGCGGTACTGCCATCGAGTCCGGGAGCTCAAAATCCGGTACGGCCTCGCCCACCACAGGAAGTTTGCCAAGGGTCACACCCACGAGTTGGCCATCCAGTTTTTCGAGTCCTCTTCTCTCTGATCCTAATTCTGGGGGTGCGAAACTTTCATATCGACGGCGCCGACCTGATCGGCGTGCGGGTGCGTTTTCTCTTCGTAGGCTGAAATCGCGTCCTCGTGTTCGAGCGAAAGACCGATGTCGTCGAGGCCCTTCAGCAGCACGTACTTGCGAAATGGATCGAGGTCAAAGTGATATTTGAGGCCTTGATCGTCATAAACGATCTGATTTGGCAGATCGGCTGTCAATTTGTATCCGGGCGTTTTCTCGGTACGCCTAAAAAGCTCTTCGACCTGTTCATCGGTAAGCGTGATCGGCAGAATTCCGTTTTTGAAGCAATTGTTATAGAAAATATCTGCATAGCTTGTGGCGATCACCACGCGAAAGCCATAGTCCAGAATGCCCCACGGCGCGTGCTCGCGGCTTGAGCCGCAGCCAAAATTTGCGCGCGCCAGCAAGACGGAAGCCCCCGCATAGCGCGGAAAATTCAGCACGAATTCTGGATTTGGCTGATTGCCCGGCAGATAGCGCCAATCGTAAAAGAGAAACTTTCCGTAACCCTCGCGGGTGAGTCCCTTGAGGAATTGCTTGGGAATCATCTGATCGGTATCCACATCCATGCGGTCAAGCGGCGCGACCAATCCGGTGTGTACAGAAAACGGTTTCATTCACCCTCACAGTTCAGTTGGTGCGGCTTACGCTACTCGGCGCTCGTTACGTTCCAGTCGCGGATATCCACAAAATGCCCGGCAATCGCCGCCGCTGCCGCCATCATCGGGCTCACCAGGTGAGTGCGTCCACCCTTGCCCTGGCGGCCTTCGAAATTTCGGTTGGAGGTGCTGGCGCAGCGTTCGCCTGCGGGCAGCACGTCATAATTCATGCCGATGCACATGCTGCAGCCAGCATCGCGCCATTCGAAGCCCGCGTCGGTGAAAACTTTGTCCAGGCCTTCTTTCTCCGCCTGCGTCTTCACCACGCGCGAACCCGGCACCACGAGTGCGCCCTTCAGCGATTGCGAAATGTGCTTGCCCGCCACGACTCTTGCCGCCGCGCGCAGATCATCAATTCTGGAATTCGTGCAGGAGCCGATGAACACGCGATCCACCGGCACGTCCTCGATCTTCGTGCCTGGTTTGAGCGCCATATATTCGAGCGCTCGCGCCACGGCCTTCTGCTGATCCGAATCGTGGAACGAGCCCGGGTCCGGCACCCGGTCGGTGACCGCGGCCACCATGCCGGGATTGGTGCCCCAGGTCACCTGTGGGGCCAGTTTCGCGCCGTCGAGTTCGACCACCGCGTCAAACTTGGCGTCGTTGTCGCTCGTCAAAGTTCGCCAGTAGTCCGCGAGTTCTTGAAACTCCCGGCCGCGCGGAACGAATGCCCGGCCTTCAAGATACGCGATCGTCGTTTCGTCTGGAGCGACCATGCCGGCGCGTGCGCCACCCTCGATGGTCATGTTGCAGACCGTCATGCGGCCTTCCATGGAAAGCCCGCGAATCGTGTCGCCGGCAAATTCCACGACGTGCCCGGTGCCACCGGCGATGCCGATTTTGCCGATGATCGCCAGGATCACGTCTTTCGCCGTCACGCCATTGGTACGCTTGCCGTTCACCACGATGTGCATGGTCTTCGAACGCGACTGCTGCAAGCATTGCGTAGCCAGCACGTGTTCGATTTCGCTTGTGCCGATGCCAAAAGCCAGCGCGCCAAACGCGCCATGTGTCGAGGTATGGCTATCTCCGCAAACAATCGTCAGACCCGGCTGCGTGATTCCGAGCTCCGGACCGATGATGTGCACGATGCCTTGATTGCTGCTGTGCATGTCAAAAAGGCGCACGCCGGATTCGCGGCAGTTCACTTCCAGCGCGGAAAATTGCGCGGCCGCGTCCGGGTCCACGATGGGCAGGAAGCGATCCTTGGTGATCGTCGGTACGGAGTGGTCCATCACCGCGAAGGTGAGGTCGGGCCGCCGCACCTTTCGCCCGGCCGAGCGCAATCCCGCAAAGGCCTGCGGCGAAGTGCCTTCGTGGATCAGGTGGCGATCGATGTAGAGCAACGCTGGCTTGTTTGGCTCTTCGTAGACGACGTGGGAATCCCAGATCTTTTCGTAGAGCGTTCGTGGTTTCATATTGGCGGCGTTTTTCATTTTAGCAGAGTGCGTGCCCGGCGCAACAAAAGGGGAAACACGCATCGTGCGGCTCGGCAACGTGGAGGCGCGAGTCATTCGGGTACAGTCACGCAGGACAGGTAGCCAAGGCGGTCCTCCCTTAACGCCAATGGCTTCGCACATGGATAGATGACAATGTGATTTCTGTCCAACAGGCGACTGTCCCTGGGTAAGCCTTTGGCCATCCAACCTCCGGTGTCATAGTCCACAGCCCAGACAGAAACACCGCCATCTCCAGCCAGTCCGCGGTAGCCGAAGGAATCGATGCCCTGCACGGAATACCGAACGAAGAACGCTTCGTGATCTGCAACTGCCTGTTGTACACAGCGAGTAAGCTTCGCGACGGTCCCATCTGTGACACGGTTGCAATTCAGGGCCTTCCCCGATGGACCGGTCGCCAGATTATTCAGCAGTTCTATAAGTTCCGGTCTGACGTAATCCGGATCGGTTGCACTTGGGACGGGCGACTCTCGGCGACATCCCGACGAGCAGGAGAGGGCTGCGCTAAGAAAACTGACGCCAAGACATCTGACGATGGAAGCACGGGGTTGCATCCCATGATGGACACCATCCGTTCCTCCAATGTTCCCGCGGCCCGCTGAGCAAGCACATACTTTTTTGTGGTGCGTGAGTATCAGATAAGCTCGAAGCGCGCGTTGTTTTACGCTTTGCTCATAGTACTGCTCAGCGCACGACAGCTGGCGCAACGCCCGCAACAGAAGCTTGCTGCCGGTGTTATACTTCTACGATTGTGGTGTAGTTTCAAAGCGGGTGGCTGCGGGAGCGGAAATGACCGAAATTCTCAGTTGGGCACGCAACAAGAAGCTCTTGGCCACCCTGCTGGTGATGGCAACACTGGGCGTGGGGATCATAATTGGAACACTCGTCTCGGGCCGCGCTGGCGCCAGCCGCACGGCTGGTGAAAGCCCGGCGATCGGCAAACCGCTCGCGGTGCCCGATCCCGTCGTGATGTCCAGCACATTTTCCGCGATTGTGAAGAAGGTGGAGCCCGCTGTGGTAAACATCTCCACCACGCAGGTGATTGAGCAGGCGCATAGACCCGTGCGTCCCCGCGCGAATGGTGGGCAGGGCGGTAATGGCGGCAATGGTGGTGGCAATGGCGCCAACGGCGGCAATGGCCAAGGTCAAGATCCGCTCGAGGATTATTTCGACCGTTTCTTTGGCGGTCAGGACCAGGGCGGCGACGGCGCAGACCGTGGCTCTGACGCGGAGCGCAGCCTGGGCTCGGGCGTGATTCTCGATCCCAGCGGCTTCATTCTGACGAATGAGCACGTAGTCGATCAAGCCACGCGCGTCCAGGTGACGCTGATAGGCGATCCCACAAAGTACACCGCGAAGGTCATTGGCACGGACACGCTGACCGATTTGGCGGTCGTCAAAATCGATGCAGGACACGATCTACCTTACGCGAAGCTCGGTAATTCCGATGGCGTGCAAGTAGGGGATTGGGTCCTTGCCATCGGCAGCCCGTTCAACCTCACCGGCACAGTGACGGCGGGAATCATCAGCGCGAAGGATCGCGGCGGCCTCACCCAGCAGCAATTTCAACGCTTCCTGCAGACCGATGCGGCCATTAATCCGGGCAATTCCGGAGGGCCGCTGGTCGATCTGGCCGGGCAAGTGATCGGCATCAATACCGCGATTTTGACGGGCGCACGCAGCTATGGAAACGAGGGCGTGGGTTTCGCGCTACCGAGCACGATGGCGCTGGGCGTCTACAACCAGATCGTTACCAAGGGACATGTGACGCGCGCCTCAATCGGCGTCACGTTCGTCGAGGGGCGTTCCACCAATCCAATCACGTTGCGAAATCTGGGAGCGCCTTACGGCGTGGTGCTGGAAACCATCGTCCCGAACGGCCCCGCGGACAAGGCCGGCATCAAGGTGGGCGATGTGGTCACCTCGATCAACGGCAAGGCGATCCATGTTGGCTCGGATTTGATCGACCCCGTGTCGGCGACCCCGCTTGGCGATAAAGTGCGCGTTTCGATTGTCCACGATCGGCAGACGCACGAGCTCACGTTGCCGGTCGAGGACCGCGACAAGCTCTATCCGGAGCTTGCCAGCAAGGGCGACACTCACTCTGGCGACGATGCTGGCGGCGAAGCAGGTGAGTTCGGCATTCGCGTGGCCGACCTAAACGCCGACCGTGCGCACCGTCTCGGTTTGCAGGGCACGACCCAGGGAGTGATGGTGCTCAACGTCGATCCCGCCAGCTTTGGCGAAGATATCGGGCTTTCGCACGGCGACGTGATCATTGCCATCAACAACAAGCCCGTTACAAATTCCACGGATTTCCGCACCGCCGTGGACGCGCTGAAGCCCGGCCAGGATGTGGTCTTCAAAGTATTGGAGAATCGCGGGGCGCAGGGGATTGCCACTGCGCTGATGTCCGGCGTGGTGCCACCCAAGAATCAGTAGCAGGCGCCAGGAGAAGCATGCTGAAGCTGCCGTCAAAGCGTCGCAGGTCTCTCACCGTGGCACGATGTGCCGTACTAGGAGCTACCTTCGTCGTATTCTCTTGCACGGCTGGCGCCGCGGTAAAACACTCCAAAACGCCATCAGCGGCCGGGCATACGGCTACGCATCGCGCCCCCGCGCAAACGCCGAAGTTGGCAAACGTCGCGGCAAAAGCGAAACCAAGAGCCGCCAGCTCGCACAAGAAAAGCAACGCACGGAAAAAACCGTCTCGCGTGCGCGGGCAATCCGCGCCCACTACGGAACGCATCGGCGAGATTCAATCCGCATTGGCAAAATCGGGAGCCTACCAGGGCGA